>LNFM01014276.1_pt1 | contig 13865 bp, 11 predicted proteins | sample 596031 | NCBI WGS metagenome assembly LNFM01 (sample SAMN04254537, study PRJNA301005) | activated carbon metagenome | isolation source: dual media filters at the Ann Arbor, Michigan drinking water treatment plant | place: USA: Ann Arbor
GGGCGAGCCCGACGTCGCTGACAGCGCGATTTCCATGCATACCAGTTTAGACCTTCGGCATGTCTACCAAGTTAATGTTGTTTATCTTGGCAGCATTGCGCAACCGCGTGGTTTCCGATGGATCGACCTCTCAACATGGTTGAGAGCCCTGGCAGATTCAGCGCGCGGCGCTATGGCACGTCACGGTGGTCAGAAGACAGCTTCCGGTTGATCGCCGGCCAGTCAGATGAGCGCTGAGTGAGGAACCATGAAGCTGCTGCTCGCGCGGACCAGCCAGTAGGCCATCAGCTGCCGATAGCCGAGACAGCGGGGACGTCGGTGATGCGGAGGAAAGCTGCCGGTCACCTCAGGGCCGTTTCTGAGAACCAGGGCCACAAGATCGGCTGCCAGTCAGCGGTCGGTCGTGTGGGCCAGCAATCGACCCAATGCGGCCTGACGACCTGCAAGACTCAACGCCAAAGAGCCGACCCCCAACGTTGGGTGCACGCGGCGGCGAACCCGCAGACGCGGTCTGGTACGGGCAACTCAGGGCCGCCGAAGGTGCTGCCATGCAAGCACTGAGCCCAGTCATTCGGTCCCCATTCCAGCTCCCGGACCCGTGCGACGGTCCCTTGGCAGGCGATCGTCGCGCTCCCGAAGCAGCCAGTAGACGACGCCCAGGACGAGCGTGGCAAGCGACAGGGCGGCAATGGTCGGCGCTTCAGTGACCTTGCTGTCCAGGACGATGAACTTTCTGGACAGGGCCAGCAATGCGATAAGCACCACGGTCTTGACCTGCACGATGCTCTCGCGCCGCAGGGCCACGCGAATGATCGAATGTTTGAACTCGAGCGCGATCAGCAAGGTCATGATCATCCCGAACAGGCCCTGGAAGACTTCGTGATCCAGCGGATCGATCGAGCCCATCACGAGCAGCGGCACCACACGCGTGAGCAACTGAAGCAGGGCGAGCGCGATGACCAGCGCAATGATCACGCTCAAGATGAACGCGACCACATGCTCGAAGCGTTCGTAGTGGTTCATCAACGACCACTGCTCGCGCGTTTCCTGATGCAATGGGCCCGGACTTTGACGAGGTGACGGCATGCTGCCCTCCCTGCCGGTGGTGGACGCTCATTCTGCGCCAGGACAAGGATGGCCGCCGTGCCGATGCGCTGCGGCTGCCGCTGCGCGGTGGACTCAGAGCTTGGCCGGTTGCGTCGGCAGGTGGCTCGGCATCAGCACTTCGCCGTTCGGGCCCCACTCGACCTGCGTGATGCCTGGCTCCAGCGCCTCGAGCCGGCGCCGTTCCAGTTCGTCGGCGCTCGGGACCGCACAGGGGTCGAACACCAGCGCAGCGCACAGGTCAGCCAGCAGCTGCGGTTCGCTCCACGGTTTTGGGATGTAGCGGAAAACCCCGGCCCGATTTACCGCCGCCAGCACGGTGCCGAAGTCGGCCGCTGCGCTCAGCATCATGCGCACCGTGCGCGGGTCCAGCTCCCTGGCGTGTGCGAGCAAGCTCACGCCGTCCAGCCGCGGCATGCGGTAGTCGCTGATCAGCACGTCGAAGTGCGCCTCGCGCAGGCGCTGCAGTGCTTGCAGCGGATCGATGCAGACCTCCACGCCGAGTCGCTGCGGCTTGAAGTGCCGCTGCAGGAGCCGACGCAGTGCATGTAGCACCGGCAACTCGTCGTCGACGATCAGCACCCGCTTCACGGGCGAGCCTCCGGCGACCCCTGTGGCACCTGCACGGCCAAGGTCAGAGCCAGGCCGTGTTTGCGCTCGAACGCGCAGATGCGACCGATCAGATCGTCATTCAGCTGCTGCCCGGCCGACAGCAGAAGCACGCCCTCGGGCGAAACGAAATCCTGCGCCAGCATCTGGCCGGCGCGCAGGTCCGCGGTGCGCAGGCGCAGCGTCTGCGCCGCCGGCTTGGGCGGCGTGGACGAGAACAGGCTCGCGAAGGCATCGACGACGGTCGGGTCGAACTGGCTGCTGCGCCCGGCGAGCACCGTGCGGCGGGCATCGAGCGGGCTCAGGGCCTGACCGTCGATGCGGCCGCAGCGCAGGTCCTCGAAGGTGTCGGCCACGGCCAGGATGCGGGCGCCGAGCGGGATCGCCTTACCGCGCAGGCCGTCGGGGAAGCCTTGCCCGTCCCAGCGCTCGTGGTGGGCGCGGATCAGCGGCGCGACGCCCTGCATGTCGTCGCTGGCCAGCAGGGCCTGCTCGCCGAGCACCGGGTGCAGCCGGTAGCGCCGCAGTTCGTCGCGGTCGAGCCGGTTCAGCGGTCGCGCCAGGACGTCGTCGCTGAGGCCGATGTGGCCGATGTCGTGCAGCAGCGCGGCAATCGGCAGATCGTGCCTGGTGCCGGCATCCAGCGTCATCGCCTGCGCGATGCGCCGAGTCAGGTCAGCGACCAGCCGCACGTGTCCGACCTGGGCGCTGCCGCGCAGCTCGATCAGCGCGGTGAAGGCCCTGATCGACGTCAAGTAGTTGCGCTTCAGCCGATCGTTGGCGGCCGCCAGCTCGTCGGTGCGCAAGGCGACACGGACCTCCAGGCTCGAGTTCAGCGCCTTCAGGTTGTCATTCTGCTGTTGCGTCAGCCGCTCCAGCGCCTGCTTCTCGGCTTCGAGCTGCTGGCTCTCCGCGACCTGGCGCAGCGTCAGCACGAGCTCGTCGTCGTTCCAGGGTTTGGTGATGTAGCGGTGCAGCCGGCCGCGGTTGATGGCGGCGATCGTCGAGGCCAGGTCGGCCTGGCCGGTCAGCAGCAGCCGCGCGGTCCGCGGCCAGCCCACGCTGACGCGTTCGAGCAGCTGCACGCCGTCCATGCCCGGCATGCGCATGTCCGACAGCACCGCGTTGACCGGTTCCGTGGCGAGCAGCGCCAGCGCCTCTTCGGCGTGCCCGGCCGTCAGAATGCGCCAGCCGGTAGTGCGGAACAGCCGGCGCAGTGCCGCCAGGATGTTCGGCTCGTCGTCGACGGCGAGCACCGTCCAGGCCGGGTTGGCGGCCGTCATGTCGCACCGCCTTCAGCGCCCGGGCGCCGCACGGGCAGCGTGACACGGAAGCACGAGCCGCGGCCCGGCTCGCTGCGCACGTCGATCTGGCCATGGTGTTTCTGCACGATGCCGTAGGCCAGCGACAACCCCAGGCCGGTGCCGCGGCCGACTGGCTTGGTGGTGAAGAAGGGGTCGAAGATGCGCGCCAGGTGTTCGGCTGCGATCCCGCAACCATCGTCCTCGACCTCGACCCAGACCTTGTCCCCGGCCTCGCCGCTGCGCACGACGATCAGGCCGCGCTGCGGGCCGATCGCATGGGCCGCGTTGACGAGCAGGTTCAGGAAGACCTGGTTCAGCTCCGACGGCAGGCACTCGATGTCGGGCAAGGCGCCGTACTCGCGCTTCACGTCGGCGCGGTACTTGATCTCGTTGGCGACGATGTTCAGCGTCGAGTCGATGCCCTGGTGAAGCGAGGCCCAGACCCACTCCTGGTGGGTGTCGACACGCGAGAAGTCCTTCAGGTCCTGGACGATTTTGCGCACCCGCGACAGGCCTTCCCTGGACTCGCCCATCAGCATGGGGATGTCCTGCTTCAGGTAGTCGAGTTCGACGCGCTCACGCAGATTTGCGAGCCGATCTGCGATGGCGTTGTCGGCGAGCGCCGCTTCGGCCTGCTCGTAGGCTTCGAGCATCTCGAACAGGCGCTGGAGATAGGCCTCCAGCGTGCCGAAATTCGAGAACACATAGCCGATCGGGTTGTTGATCTCGTGCGCCACGCCGGCCGCCAGCTGCCCGATCGACGCCAACCGTTCGGACTGCAGCAACTGGTCCTGCGCGCTGCGCAGACTTTGATTCAGCGCGCGCAGTTCCTCGTTGGCGCGCTGCAGCGAGATGAGTTCGCACTCGGGTTCAGCTTGGGACATTTTCTTCAGTGAAGCAACGCTTCGCAGACGCTCTCGAACTGCGCCTCGGTGTCGGCGAACAGCCGCATGCAGGCTGCGTCGTCCAGGCGGCAGCCGGCCCAGACCGGCAGCACCAGCGTCGGCACCGCCTCGTCGGCGTCGCCGGCCAGGCCGAGAGCGTGGGCAACGGCATCGGCCACATGCGCGATGCCCGTCAACGTGACCTCGGCAGTGTCCGGCGGTGCGTGGTGTTGCCGGATGGCATCGACGATGGCCGGCGCGAAGTTCCACTGCCGCGCGATCAGCCCGCCGACCTCGGCGTGATCGATGCCGAGCACGGCGCGCTCGGCGTCGCCATCGGGGCAATCCTGGTTGCGCCGACACTGCTCGACCTCGGCATAGGCCGGTGCAAATGCGCTGGCCAGCGCAAGCCGGCCGATGTCGTGCAGCAGCCCGACCGTGAACGCCAAGTCGGCGTCGTCGCGCCGCAGTTCACCGGCCAGGGCTTGCGCACACAGGGCACTGCCGATCGAGTGGCGCCAGAAGGCGTTGTGGTCGAAGCCGGGGTGGCGGCGAAAGCTGCCGGCCATGCCCGCGGCCGTGACGACGCCGCGCAGCGTGCGCAGGCCGAGGACCGAGATCGCCTCGGCGACCGAGCGGACCTGCCTCCCGCGGCCGTAGAACGACGAGTTGGCCAGGCGCAAGGTCTTGGCGGCCAGCGCCTGGTCGCGCGAGATCTTGACCGCGTACTGTGTGGCGCTGAGCTCCTCGTGTCCGAGCGACTCGACCAGTTCGAGCACCACCGAAGGCAGCGGGGGCAGGTCGCGAAGCGCGGCGAGCAGTTCGTCGCGGGAGATCGGTCGGAGAACGGTCGTCATCGCGCGGGTCATCGCTGCGCCTCCTGGCGGTAGCGCTGCACCAAGTGCAGCAGCGGATGTACCCGCCCGTCGCGCAGGCTGTGGCGGAACAGGTGCGTCAACGCCACCGGCGCGACCGGCACGACGACAGACGGCTTGTCCGGAACGGCCGGGGCGGTCAATTCGAGGCCCCGGCCTGCGGCAGCAGCACCAACAGGCGGCCGCGTGCGCTGCCGCTCAGCGGCCGACTCATCGCCCACCAGCGGCGCCCTGCCAGCGTCAACAGCATGGCGTCGCCGTCGAGCGCCGGTCGCACGGTCTGCGGCAGTTGCTCGGCTGCAGGCCCGCCCAGCAGGTTGCCGTCCAGTCCGAAGAGCGCCTGCGCCGGTGCGTTGGCGAACACCAGCAGGTTCTCGTCGTCGATGCCGAATACGGGCACCGGCACTGCATCCAGCAGTTCCTGCGCCGCCTCGCGACTGCCGACCTCGCGCTCGTTCTGCTCGCGCTGCGCACTCAGCAGTGTCTGCAGCCGCCCGTTCAGCTCAGCCAGTTCTCGGTTGGCGGCCTGCACCTCGCGACCGAGGCGGCGGTTCTGATCGGCCATCTCCTTCAACGCGAAGGCCTCGCGCAGGTGGGCGCGCAACTGCTCGTCGTCCCAGGGCTTGGCGAGGAACTTGTAGATCGCGCCCTCGTTGATCGCGTCGGTGATTGACTGCAGCTCGGTGTAGCCCGACAGCACCAGCCGGATCGTTTCCGGGTACAGCTGCCGGGCCCGGCGCAGCAGCTCGACACCGGTCATGCCAGGCATGCGTTGGTCGGACAGGATCACGTCGACTTCGTGCCTGGCCAGCAACTGCAGCGCCTGCTCGGCGCTGGTGGCGCTGAGCACCAGCCAGCCTTCGCTACGCAGCAGCCTGCGGAGCGCGGCCACGATGTTCTCCTCGTCGTCGACGAGCAACAGGGTGTGCTCGCGCGACCGCCGGCCGAGCAAGGCCGGATCGATCTGCCGGCCGTCGCGCAGCATCGCTTCGACCGCTGGCGCCGGCTGTGCGGCACTGAACCAGTAGCCCTGCATCTGGTCGCACTGGTTGGCGGCAAGCAGCGCCACCTGGCCTTCGCTTTCGACGCCTTCGGCGAGCACCTTCATCTGCAGCTGGTGCGCCATCGTGATTATGGCGCGCGTGATCGACACGTCTTCCGCCGGTGCGGTGACATCGGGCACCAGCGAACGGTCGATCTTGACCACGTCCACCGGCAGCCGGCGCAGGTAGCTCAAGCTCGAGTAACCAGTGCCGAAGTCGTCGAGCGAGACCTCGACGCCAAGCGCGCGCAGCGCTCGCAGGTGTTGCACCGCCTGATCGAAGTTGGTGATCAGCATGCTCTCAGTGACCTCGACACCGAACCGCCGCGGGTCGAGGCCGCTGTAGGCGAGCAGGCCTTCGATGCGCCGCGCCAGGTCCGGCTGCAGCAGCTGACGAGCCGACAGATTGACCGCCATGCGCAGCGGTGGCAGCCCGGCGCGCTGCCAGGCCGCTGCCTGTTCGATGGCACGGCGCAGCACCCAGTCGCCGATGGCGACGATCAGGCCGGTCTCTTCGGCGATCGGGATGAAGCGGTCCGGTGCGACGCGCCCCAGCGTCGGGTGCTGCCAGCGCAGCAGCGCCTCGATGCCGACGATGCGGCCATGCCCGAGGTCGACCTGCGGCTGGTAGTGCAGTTCGAGCTGATCGTCGCGCAGCGCATGGCGCAGCGCGGTCTCCAGCGCCAGCCGTTCGGGGTCGTCGTCGTGCGGCGCGGCGGCGTAGACGCTGACCTGGTTGCGGCCCAGCAGCTCGGCCTGGTGCAGCGCGGCGTTGGCGCGGCGCAGCAGGGTGTCGGCGCGGTCGCCGTGGGCAGGCGCCTCGGCGATGCCGACGCTGCAGGTCAGGTGGATCTCGTACCCCTCGATCGTCATCGGCCGCGCGATGGTCTCGAGCAGCGCCTGCGCCGTGGGCATCGCCGCCGCCACAGGAGCGGGCATCACGATCACGAACTCATCGCCGCCGCGACGTGCCACCAGATCGACGCTGCGCACGGTGGACGTGATGCGCTGTGCCACCTCGCGCAGCACGGCATCGCCGATGGGGGGTCCGAGGCCGTCATTGATGCGCTTGAAGCGGTCGAGCTCCAGCATCAGCACCGCGGTCTCCGCGCTCGTCTGCAGGGTCGCGCCCAGGAGCTCGAAGAGCCGCTGGCGGTTTGGCAAGCCGGTCAGCTCGTCGAACTGCAGCAGCTGCTGGATGCGCCGTTCGGCGGCACGTCGATCGCGCAGGTCGTCGATGCAGACATGGGCGAAAGTCTCGTCGCCGCTGGTCACCAGGCTGATGGAGACATCGACCGGGATCTCATGACCCTGGTGGTGGCGCACGCTGGTCTCGAAGCGCAGGGATCCGCGGTCATGCAACTCGTGCCAGCGCTGCGGCCAGTGCGTGTCGTCGGTCTGCGTGTCGATGTCGGGCACCCGCAGCCGCAGCAGCTGCCCGCGCGTCAGGCCCAGCAGCCGGCATGCCGCTGCGTTGGCATCGCGAAAGGCGCCGTCCGGCCCGACCTGGAACAAGGCGTCGTTGGACTGCTCCACCGCATGGCGGGTCAGCCGCAGCTGGCGCCGCGCGCGCTCACGTTCGCTCACGTCGCATGCGGACGCGATCAGCGAGGCCACGCGCCCGTCGGGCCCGAAGAACGGCAGCAGTGAAAAGTCCATGACCAGCGTGTCGCCGCTGCGAGTGGCGATGCGGACGTCGAAGTGCGAGGCTTCGCCGCTTGCTGCGCTGACCAGCGCCTGGCGTAGCCGCCGCTGCGACAGCTCGCAGCCCTGCCACCAGGGGGTGGCCTCGAAGCGCTGACCGAGGACCTGCTCCGGCGTGCTGCCGATTGCCCGCAGCGCCGCCTGGTTGGCATACTGCACCACGCCATCGGGGTCGAGCAGACCGGCGAAGACCGCGGGACCCAATCGGTCCAGCACCGCATACAGCGCGCATTCGGGGCTCGGTGACACGCGGCCGGCGGCCACCAGCGTCAGCGTGGCTTCGCGGTGCGGCACAGGCGAATCGGGGTGGGTTTGAACATGCCCACACTCTGCCCGGCGGCCTGCGCCGACGGTGTGAGCAGTTGCGGCCCCCGACGACCGGATCAGACCGATGCGGGTGCAGCGACGACGGCGCGCGGTGCGTCATCGACCAGCCGTGCCAGCATGCGCATCGCGCGCTCGAGGGAATCGTCCCAGAGCTGGCCGCAGGTCAGCCGGATGTGATGCTGGAACTCGGCGCGCGCCGAGAACATCGGCCCCGGGGCCAGGCTGATGCGTTGTGCCAGCGCGGCGCGGTGCAGGGCCATCGCGTCGATGCCGACGGGCAACTCGACCCACACGAAGTAACCGCCCGCCGGCCGCACTACCCGGGTCCCATCCGGAAAGTGCCGGTTGACGGCGTCGAACAGGCTGTTGCGCTGCGTCTGCAGAGACTGGCGCAGGCCGCGCAGGTGGCGGTCGTACCCGCCTTCCTGCAGGTACTCGGCCAGCGCCGCTTGCACCGGGATCGACCCCGACAGGCTCGTCATCAGCTTCAGCCGTTCCACTTCGCGCGCCAGCCGGCCGGGCGCGGCCCAGCCGACGCGGTAGCCCGGCGCCAGGCACTTCGAGAACGACGAGCAGTGCAGCACCAGGCCGCGGCGGTCGTAGGCCTTGGCCGGCAGCGGTGCCGCGGGGCCTTCGTAGAGCTCCGAGTACACGTCGTCTTCGATCAGCGGCACGTCGTGGCGGGCCAGCAGTTCGACGAGGTCGCGCTTCTTCGCCTCGGGCATCAGGCTGCCGAGCGGGTTCTGGAAGCTCGTCATCAGCCAGCAGGCCTTCGGGCGGTAGAGCTCGATCACCTGCGCGAGGCGGCCGAGATCGATGCCCTCGCGCACATGGGTCGGCACTTCAATGGCGCGCAGGCCCAGGCGCTGCAGCGCCTGCAGCGCCATGTAGAAGGTCGGTGACTCGACCACCACCGCATCACCCGGCCGCGTCACGGCGTTGAGGCACAGGTTCAGCGCCTCCATCGCACCGTGGGTCAGCACGATCTCATCGGTGGCCACTGCCATGCCCTGAAGCAGATAGCGCTTGGCAATCTCGCGCTTGAGCCGCAGGTTGCCCGGCGGCAGGTCCTCGACCATGCTCCAGGGTTCGAGCCGCCGCGTGCTCGAAACCAGCGCGCGGCGCAGCCGATCGAGAGGGAACAAGACCGGACTCGGGAACGCGGAACCGAAGGGCACGATGTCGCGAGCGCGCGCGGCGCTGAGACACGCGTAGATCAGGTCGTTGACCGCGACGGGCTGGGATCCTGACTGGGGCTCCGAGGTTTGCGGCTCGGCGAGCAGCACGCCGTCGGCGCGCGCGGAGACGAAGTAGCCCGAGCGCGGCGCTGCGCGGACCAGGCCACGAGACTCGAGCAGGTAGTAGGCCTGGAACACCGTGCTGGGGCTCAAGCCCCGACTGGCACAGGTCTGGCGCACGGAGGGCAAGCGATCCCCCGCGCGCAGCACCCCGGCAGCGATCTGTTGCTCAAGTTCTTGAGCGAGCAGTTCGAACCTGGAGGAGACGGCCGTGGGGCGTTCACGCATGGTGTCGGCACCGCGCCTCGGTCGACTGCTGGCTGGGTGGGGTGGCGTTGTCGCAGTCTAGGGCTTGTGCGGCGCGATGCAAGCTCGGGACCGGCCGCCTGGACCCGAACTGCCTGCTGAAGGCGGGCGGCTGCGCCTGCATCGGGACCACGGAATGTCATCGGATGGCGGGCATCGCGTTGCTATGTGAGCTGGCGACAAGCCGCTCGGTCGCGCCTGGCTGCGCAGCGCAAGTCCAGCGTCCGGACACCTCTGAAATGCCCCGGAACCTGACTGTGAGGACAGTCCGCTCCTGGCCGGCCAGAGCCAGCCGCGGAAGTCCGCTGTCCGGCCGCGCGGCGCGGTCGTCAGCTGTCCGGCGGTGTGATCGCGCTCCAAGCCGTCGCAGGTCGACCCAATGCCGTCCTTATCTCCTCCGGACTGAAAGTCGAAATGCCGTCGCTCCGATTGCTGCGCAAACTCAGCTCAAAGAGTCGACACCACTTTCACTTGACCCGAAGCACGTCCAGCGTGGAGACCGGTGCGGCGGAGTTGCCCCAGGACTGCCGTATGAACGTGGCGACTGCAGCCATCTCGTCGTTGTTCAGCAACTGCCCAAACGGCGGCATGCCGAAGGGCTGAGGGTTGCCCGCCGTGGTCGGCATGAAGCCGCCCTGTCGAATCACCTGCACGACGTTGATGTGCAACGCGAGGGTGACCGCGCGGTTGCCGGCAAGGGCGGGGTACATCCTTGACGCGCCTTGTCCCCGGTCGCCATGGCAGGCAGCGCAATGCTGCTCATAGACCTTCCTACCGGCGACCATCACCTCCGCATCGGCGCGCCTTGGCTCGGCAGGTGGCGCTTTCCTGACGGGAATCGATGCCAGGTAGCCAGCCATCGCGTCGAGATCCTGGTCTGTCAGGTGTTGGGTGCTGCTGAACACGACCTCAGCCATCGGCCCGGAAACGGACGCGTGTGCCGACACGCCGTCCTTGAGCAGCCTGACGACCTGTTCGCGGGGCCAGCGCTGAACGCCCGCTTCCTCAGGCGATGCCAGGGAGGGCGCGTACCAGGCGGCGTCGGGCATCAGACCGCCAGCGAACTTCGCGTTCCGGCGGGTGCCGCCGAGGGCGTCGCGGCCCGAGTGGCAGGCTGCGCAGTGGCCCAGGCCCTGGGTCAGGTACTTGCCGCGGTTCCACTCGGCGCTCTGCCCGGCTTCGGGCTCGAACGCGCCGGGCCGGAAGTACAGCGCGCGCCAGACGGCCAGCGCCGCCTGCGTGTTGTAGGGAAAGCGCAGTGCGTGCGGTGCATTGGCCTTTTCGACCGCCGGCACGGACCGAAGGAAGGCATACAGCGCGTCCGAGTCCTCACGCGACACGCGCGTGAAGCTGGCGTACGGAAAGGCCGGATACAAGAGACGGCCGTCCTTGGAGCGCCCATGGTGCAGGCTGCGCCAGAACTCGCCTGCCGACCAGTTGCCGATGCCGGTCTTGGTGTCGGGCGTGATGTTCGGCGCAGCGACGATGCCGAATGGCGTCTCGACCCCCCGGCCGCCGGCAAACTCGGCGCCACCGGTCGTCGTGTGGCAGCCCATGCAATTGCCGGCCCTTGCCAGGTAGGCCCCGCGCTCGATGACTTCTGACGACGCCGGCGCGGTGGGGCCGCCTGCCTCCAGCGGGGCCTCGCCCTGGACATTCAGCCATGCCACCAAGGCAGCCAGCATGAGGGCCAGGACCAGCACGATGCCGCCGATGCGCCGTGCAAGCTTGCGCGGATTCATCCTGTTCACTCGTTGCCGCTCCCGCAACGGATGGGCAGCGGCTGGGCGGAAGCGACTTCGGGCTTCGTACCCGTCGGCAGGCTTTGTGCTGATAGCCAGCGTGCCACGACACTCACTTCTTCGTGGGTCAGCCGCTTGGCGACGTCGGCCATGCAGTCCGGTACGGATGCCGCACGCAAACCGGTGCGCCACGCGCCGAGCTGAGCGATCAGGTAGTCCGCAGGCAGGGTCAGCAGCCCGGGCATCGCAGGCGAGCGTCCGGCCATGCGGCTGCCATGACACGAGGCGCACGCTGGGAGCTGGCGTTCCGGCGCCCCCTTGAAGACCAGCTGTTCGGCGGTCCGCTGCTGCCGGGCGGACAAGCCGTGCGCCGAAGCCGGCGGATACGGCAGATCGAGCGCCGAAAAGTACCGGGCGATGTCACGCAGAAAGTCATCGGACATGTGTTGCGTCAGGTGGTTCATCGCCTGGTTGCGCCGGCGGCCTTCCCTGAAGTTCTTCAGCTGGTTGAACAGGTAACCCTCGGGTTTGCCGGCGATGCGCGGGAAATAACCCGCCTGGGTGGCGCGGCCCTCCTTGCCATGGCACATGACACAGGCTTGCATGCGTTGCGCCATCGTGTCGTGGATCGCCGCCGTCGCACCCGACGGCGCGGGGGGCGCCTGGGCTGGCGCCAAGCCCGTGACGGCAGACAGGCTGGCCGCGAAGAGAAGACTGAAGACGAGTTTCATGTTCATCGAAGGCCCGGCGAGCGATTGGCCAGGCACCGAAAGCGCCTAAGTGTCGAGAGCTTGCACAGCCAGATTGGCCAGCCCGTACAAGGTCAAGCCGAAGACGGCAGCCAAGGCGACCGCGACGGCAATCAACACCAGCGGTTGGGCCTTGGCCAGTTCATCACCGGCGGCAGCGCGGCGCCGGACTCCGAAGAAGCCCCACAAGACCGCCCTCACATAGCCCCAAGTCTTCATCTTCAGCCCCTGCAATTCGGCTATCGAGTGTGCCCAAGGCGGCCTCGCCAAACCAGGCTCAGTTGCTGCAGAAAACTACGGATCAGATGCGGGTCAGTGGGCATGCTGGCCTGATGGATTGCACGGGAAGTACAGTCTGTTCAAAATTCAGAAACGGGCATATCAGTTCAGTTCTGCTATGGCAAACCTACTTCGACATGAAGCGCTACGAGGCCCTGGCTGACGAGGTCGCGGCGGGCATCGCCAGCGGTCAGCTGCGGCCGGGCCAACGCGTGCCGTCGGTTCGCGAAACCAGCCGAAGCCGCGGCGTCAGCCCATCGACGGTGTTCGAGGCGTACTACCTGCTGGAAGCGCGGGGGCTGATCGAGGCGCGGCCGCGGTCTGGCTATTTCGTCAGCCACGCGATTGCCAAGCCAGCCGAACCGGACATCTCCGCGCCAGTGACGGATGAAAGGGCCGTGGAAGTCTCTGAACTCGTGTTCGAGGTGCTCGGCCACGCCAGGAACAAGGCGGTTGTGCCGCTCGGGTCTGCGTTCCCCAGCCCAACACTTTTTCCGTTGCCCAAGCTGGCCCTTGCGCTGGGCAAGGCCGTCCGCCGACTGGACCCGTGGCGCACCGTGGAGGATTTGTCCCCGGGCAGCACAGCGCTGCGACGCCAGATCGGACTTCGCTACCTGGCGATGGGATGCGGTGTCGACACCGAGGAACTGGTCATCACCAACGGCGCGATGGAGGCGCTGAACCTGTGCCTGGAAGCCGTGACCCAGCCGGGCGATCTGGTGGCCGTGGAGTCCCCGACCTTCTATGCAGCGCTGCAGGCACTGGAGCGCCACAGCTTGCGCGCGGTGGAGATTGCAACGCATCCACGCCATGGCGTCGACGTGTCAGCGCTGGCCTCGGTCCTGGAGCGCCACCCCGTGAAGGCCTGCTGGTTGATGCCGAACTTCCAGAACCCGCTGGGCAGCCTGATGCCGGACAGCTCGAAGCTGCAGCTGGTGCAACTGCTGGCTGACCACCAGGTGCCGCTGATCGAGGACGACGTGTACGGCGAGCTTTACTTCGGGCCACACAAGCCGAGGCCCGCCAAGGCATGGGACCGTGCCGGTCTGGTCATGCATTGCAGCTCTTTCTCCAAGTCGCTGGCGCCAGGCTACCGCGTGGGGTGGGTTGCGGCAGGCAGGTTCGGCAAGGACGTGGGCAGGCGCAAGCTGATGCATTCGCTCGCCGCCGCGCTGCCATCGCAAGAGGGTCTGAGCGAATACCTGCAACACGGGGGTTACGACCGACACCTGCGCCAGTTGCGCAGCACCTTGGCCCAACATCGGGACGTCGTCCTGCGCGCCATCGACAAACACTTCCCGGCGGGCACGAAGGTCACGCAACCCGAGGGAGGCTACTTCGTGTGGGTTGAACTTCCCGACACCGTCGACGCGCTGGACCTGCATCGGTTGGCGTTGTCGCACGACATCAGCCTCGCACCCGGACACCTGTTTTCGGCTGACAGGCGGTACACGCACCACCTCAGGCTCAACTTCGGGCATCCCGACCACCCAGGCATCGAAGCTGCGCTTCACACCATCGGGCAGATCGCCAAGGCACTGGCCTGAGTGTTCGGATTCCCCGTTGCCCCGCGGGCATGGACTTGATCCTGTTCCATCGCCTGGCCTGCCCTGCCGGCGGCGTTGTCTGTAGGCGGGGTGTCGCCGGAGTGAGCAAACGAGCTTCCATGAAGCTGCCTGTCGCCAACGGCAGCTCATGGCCG
>LNFM01014307.1_pt1 | contig 13865 bp, 11 predicted proteins | sample 596031 | NCBI WGS metagenome assembly LNFM01 (sample SAMN04254537, study PRJNA301005) | activated carbon metagenome | isolation source: dual media filters at the Ann Arbor, Michigan drinking water treatment plant | place: USA: Ann Arbor
CACCCGCCACATTCAGCGGGGGAAACAACCTAGTGCATCAGCACCAAACCGTCAACCCCCGAAACACCACAGCAGCGGCGTGGGGCGGGTTCTATGCGCCTTCGCAGACCCGGTCAACCCCCCTCGCGCCACGAAAGATACCAGGACGTAAAACGCGGCACCCCCACCTCGATTGGCGTTCGCGGCGTGAACCCGCACAACGCCTGGATCGCCGAGATATCCGCGAAGGTCTCCTCGACATCGGTCGCCGGACGCGGTGTGTCCACCACCACGGCTCGCCGCCCCAAGGCATCCTCGAGCACCTCCACGAAGCGGCGGACCTCCACGCTGCGGTTGTTCCCGATGTTCAGCAACCGCGGCGCGGACCCCTCCGCGGGATGGTCCAGGCACCCCAGGACGCCTGCCGCGATGTCATCCACGAAGGTGAAGTCCCGCTTCAGTCGGCCGCCGTCGTACAGCGTCACCGGCCGCCCGGTCAGGATGGCCTCGGCGAACATCCATGGCGCCATGTCGGGCCGCCCCCAGGGCCCATAGACCGTGAAGAAGCGAAGCCCCGTCTGCGGCAGGCCGAACAAATGCGCGTAGGATTCGCTGACCAACTCCGCCGCCCGCTTGGTCGCGGCATAGAGGGAGACCGGATGGTCCACCCGGTCACCCTCGGCGAAAGGCAACTTCCGGTTTCCCCCGTAGACCGAGGAGGACGAGGCATAGACCAGGTGCTCCAGCCGCGGCAGGCGCCGCGCAACCTCGAGCACCACCAGGTGCCCCATCACATTCGCCTCGACATAGGCGAACGGGTCCACCAGCGAATGGCGCACGCCGGGCTGGGCCGCCAGATGCACCACCCGCGTCACCTCCGGATGGGCGGCCGCAAGGGGCAGCATCACCTCCCGATCCGCGACATTGGCTTCGACGAAGGTGAAGCCGGCCAGGGCTTCCAGCCGCGCCAGCCGAGCCCGCTTCAGCCGCACGTCGTAGTAGGGCGACAGATTGTCCACCGCGAGCACACGCTCGCCCCGCGCCAGCAACGCTTCCGCAACATGCAGGCCGATGAAGCCGGCAGCCCCCGTCAGCAGGACGGTCATGGCCGCACCAGCCGGTCCTCGAGCAATTCCAGCACGACGTGCCCCAGCGTGATGTGCGCTTCCTGAATTCGAGCCGTCACGGTGCTCGGGACGATCAGCGGGTGGTCACACAGCGCCTTCGCCGCCCCCCCATCGCCGCCCAGCAGCCCGACCGTCACGATCGCCATGCCGCGCGCCGTCTCGAGCGCCCGCAGCACATTGGGCGACCGGCCGCTGGTGGTGATGCCGAACAGCACATCGCCGGTACGGCCAAGCCCGGAAAGCGGCCGGGCGAAGACCTCGTCGAACCCGTAGTCATTCCCCCCCGCCGTCAATGCCACGGGGTCCAGGGTCAGCGCGATGGCCGGCCAGGATGGCCGCTCGACCCTGGAGCGCAGCCGCACCAGCCATTCGGTCGCCAGGTGCTGCGCATCCGCCGCACTACCGCCATTGCCGCAGAAAAACAGCTTGCCGCCGGCCCGCATCGACGCCTCGCAGGCATCGACGACGCCGATCACGGCCGGTGTCAGGTCCGCGGCCAGGCGGCGGCGCAGCGCAGCGCCCTCCTCCATCACCGCCGCGACGTGCGCGGCCTCGCTCATGTCAACCGAAGGCACAGCCGGCCCGACCTGATGCGGCACGCCTGCGGCAGTCGATCACGTGGCGTTCTCCCAAGACAATCACCCGATGCGTGGTGATTCCTACCGAGATCGCACGCCACGCGCAGCCGCTCAAGCCTGGGTCACCGCCGCCTCGGCGAAGCCGGCGCGGATCGCCTCGGCCAGCGTCTCGACCACCGGACCACCGGACGGGCCCGCCAGCAGGATGATCGAGAAATCCGGCAGCGGTGGCATGCCATCCTCCGGGCCGAGGAACCGAAGTCCCGCCGGCAGCGGCCCCGGCAGGCCGATGGTGACGGCCAGCCCTGCCAATGTCGGCGCCAGGGTGCCCGTCTGGGACGTGCTCGTATAGGCTATCCGCCAGGGCAGCCCTGCCTCCTCCAGCGCGCGCACCGCCGCGCGGTGCCAGACGCAGCGCGGCTGCGCGGTTGCCAGCGGGATGGGCGAACGGCGATGCGTCGCGTGCGCCGCCGAGCCGATCCAGCGCAGCCCGGCGCGCCACAGCGGCTGTCCCACCATTCCCGGCCGCTCATTGCCGCCGGAGAGCAGGGTCAGGTCGATCTCGTCGCTCTCGAGCCGCGCGACTAGTTCGTTGGACGGGGCGCAGGTGACCACGACCTCGACCGCCGGATGCACCTCGGCGAAGCGGGCGAGGATTCCCGGCAGCCAGCGCAAGGCGTAGTCGTCCGGCGTGCCGAGCCGCACGGTCCCCGAGACGGCCGGCGTGCGAAAGGTGGCGAAGATTTCGTCATGCATGGCGAGCAATCGCTTGGCGCGCTCCAGCAGCCAGGCGCCATGCGGCGTCGTCTCAACCCCGCGCGGCCCGCGTAGCAGCAGGGGCTGGCCGAGCATCTCCTCGAGCCGGCGGATCTGCATCGAGACGGCAGATTGCGTCCGGCCCACGGCGACCGCGGCGCGCGTAAAGGACCCGCCCTCCGCGATCAGCACGAAGGACCGCAACAGGTCGGGATCGATTCCAGGGGGGATGGCAAGCATGGGTGCGGTGCAGAGCGGAGGTGGATCATCGCGGCCTGCCGCTTTCGGCAGGATTGGCTGAGCATCAGACTTTCTGATGTTAAAGGTCAACCGATTTCGTTTTCCTGATACGCGCACCTCCGCAATGCTCGTTGTGGCGCAACCAGGAGGCCCGCCATGACGATCCGCAGCATCCCCGCCTTCCATGCCGTCCGGTTCATCGCCGTCCGCAGCAACGCCTGGCTTTTCCCGCTGCGCCGCGCGCTGCAGGCGATCGAGACCCGCCGCCAGCTGGCCGAGATGGATCGCCGCATGCTGGCTGATATCGGCATCAGCCGATCCGAGGCGCTGGAAGAAGCCCGCCGCGCGCCTTGGGACCTGGCACCCCGGCGGGGCTGAGCCGATCTATCCGAGGGCGAGAGGCGAAGGCGGTAAGGAGTTGATCCGTTTTCGCCTCTCGCCCTGAAAGCAGCGACTCGCGACGAGATAGTGTCGTCAATTCCAAACGATGAGAGGCTGTCCGCGCCGCCAAAGCAGCATGGCTTCTGGCCCGTGCCACGCCTGGGCTTCCAACTTTACTGATAGGTGTGCATCGCCTTCGAAAACAAAGCGAATTTCTGTCGCGCTTTCGGTAACGCCTTCAATGACTCGGCCGCGCAAAGACGATAAACTTCCATGAGGATAGACCTCATGATCATTATAGATCGTTAAATAGATATCGCCACCACAACTGAACTGAAAATAGTCTTCGACGACTTCGACAGCGGTTATGGGCTTTCCCACGAGGATCGTCGCTGCAAGTGAAGTCATGATCACGTTCCATGCGAACGGTGATTGGGGCATGCCGAAGTATCATGACCGCCGCCGCAGCACGCATCAATTTTATCGCGACACAACTGGCTCGCGTTCCACGCGCAGCGCGGCCATCTCGGCGCGCATCACCGCCAGCTGCTCGCCGACCGGGTCCTGGTCGGGATCGGTCAGGCCATAGCCCAGCGTCGGGTCCGTGCAGATCGACCCGGCTGGCGGGCGTGCCGGGATGCCGACCACGGTGCAGTCGCGCGGCACGTCCTTGGTGACCACGGCATTGGCGCCGATGCGCGCGCCATCGCCGATGGTGATCGGCCCCAGCACCTGCGCTCCCGCACCGATCGCGACGTTGTTGCCGATGGTCGGGTGCCGCTTGCCCGGGCTGCCCGACAACCCGCCCAGGGTCACGCCGTGATAGATCAGCACATCGTCGCCGATCTGCGCCGTCTCGCCGATCACCACGCCCATGCCGTGGTCGATGAACAACCGCCGGCCGATGGTCGCGCCGGGATGGATTTCGATGCCGGTCAGGAAGCGGCCGATATGGGAGACGAAGCGCGCCAGCCCCTTCAGCCTCATCCGCCAGAGTGCGTGCGCCATGCGGTGCCACAGCACGGCGTGCAGCCCGGCGTAGCAGAGGATCGTCTCCGGCCAGGACGGCCGGGCCGGGCGAGTTCGGTGATTTCCATCGGTGCCCCCGAGGGTCGCGTCAGGCCAGCCAGGGCGGCACGGGCAGGCCCTTGCCGCGCAGGAAGTCCGGATTGAACAGCTTCGATTGGTAGCGGGCGCCGCCGTCGCACAGCAGCGTCACGATGCGATGGCCCGGCCCCATCGCCTTCGCCACCTTGATCGCTGCCGCGACATTCACGCCGGCCGACCCGCCGATCGAGATCCCCTCATGGATCTGCAGGTCGAACACCTGTTCGAGCGCTTCCTCATCGCTCACCTGCACGGCATCGTCGATCAGCGCGCGGTCGGGTTCGAGGTTGGCGGGCACGCGGGCGGCCTGGCCGATGCCCTCGGTGATGGAATTGCCCTCGGCCTTCAGCGTGCCGGTCTTAACCCAGGAATACAGCGCGCTGCCCATCGGGTCGGCCAGCACGATCCGCACGCCGGGCTTGCGGGCCTTGAGCGCGCGCGCCACGCCGGCCAGCGTGCCGCCGGTGCCGCAGGAACAGGTGAAGGCGTCGATACGGCCTTCCGTCTGGGCCCAGATCTCGGGGCCTGTCGTCGCCTCATGCGCGGCGCGATTAGCCAAATTATCGAACTGGTTGGCGTGGACCGCGCCCATCTCCTCCGCCAGGCGGCGGCTGTAGTGCACGTAGTTGCCGGGATCGGAGTATGGCTTGGCCGGGATCAGCCGCAGGTCGGCGCCGATCATGCGCAGGAAGTCGATCTTCTCGCGGCTCTGCGTCTCGGGCACCACGATGACGGCGCGGTAGCCGCGCGCATTGGCCACCAGCGTGATGCCGATGCCGGTATTGCCCGCCGTACCCTCGACGATCGTGCCCGGCTGGCCCGGTGTCAGCAGCCCGCGCTTCTCGGCATCAAGGATGATGCCGAGTCCTGCGCGGTCCTTCACCGACCCCCCGGGATTCATGAATTCCGCCTTGCCGAGAATCTCGCAGCCGGTCGCCTCGCTGGCGCGGCGCAGGCGGATCAGCGGGGTGTTGCCCACAGCGCCCTCGAAGCCATCCACGATGCCGGTGGAAGCGGGCGGGGCTGCATCCATGGTCGGGCGTTCCTTGCGTCCTGGTTGATGATGGTCGGTTGCCGGGCAGGCCGGGACAAGGGGGAGGAAATCCTTTCTCCTGAAAGCGTTATTCGCGAAAACCCTTGGCAGCACAGGCTTCCGCGAGGCGAAACCATCCACAGTCCTTGACCTTTAGCCGAGCAGTACGAGAACATAAGATGAACATCAGCGGCCCTCCCCCCAGGCCATGCCCACCCCCGCAGACGCCCCCCCGTTCGACCGTCCCGCCCTGCTCTCGGCGCTGCGCGCCCGCATCGCGCGCCTTGAGCGCTCCGGCGCGACAGAAGCCCTGTCCGCGCGCGGGGAGGACGCCATCCCCCTGTCGCGCGCCATCGACGCCGGCCTGCCCTGGGGCGGTCTGCCGCGCGCCGCGCTGCACGAGATCCTGGCCGCCGAACCCGGTGCCGCCGCCGGCTTCGCCGCCCTGGTGTTGGCCCGCGCCGGCGGCACGGTGCTCTGGATCGCGCCCGACCCCGATGCCTGGCCGCCCGGCCTGGCGCGCTTCGGCCTCTCCCCGGCGCACCTGGTCCTGGTCCGCGCGCCGCGCGCGCAGGACGCCCTTTGGGCCATGGAGGAAACCCTGCGCTGCCCGGCCGTGGGCGCCGCCCTGCTGATGACCGGCGCGCTCGACCTCACCGCCGCGCGCCGCCTGCAACTCGCGGCCGAGGCCGGTGGCGTGCTCGGCCTGCTGCTGCGCCCGGACGAGGACAACGCTTCCCCGACCGCCGCCCTGACCCGCTGGCGCATCGGCGCCACCCCGTCCGACAGCGCCAGCCCCCACGCCATCGGCGACCCAGCCTGGAGCCTCGACCTGCTGCGCTGCCGCGGCGGCCGGCCCGCCACCTGGCGCGCCACTTGGCACGGCGAAGACCTGGTGACCGAGGAGGGCGCCACGCCGGCGCGGCAGCGGGCATGAGGCGGCGATGCTGCGGGACGCCGCGGATAGGCGAAGGCGCACCCAGGGGCCAGCCCCCCGCCCCGCCCGCAGCGCTTCCGATCGACCTCTTCGCCAACGCGACCGCTGTGCCCCTCCCTCTCCCCGCCCCATTTGCCACGGGGTCCGGGGAGGTCGCGGCCTCCCCGGCGGGGGTCCAGGAGGCAGCGCCCCCCGGCCGCGCCCACCCCGATCCGCACCGCCGCACCCTCGCCCTCCTCCTGCCCCGCCTGCCGGTCGAGCGCCTGCGCCGTCCCGGCCCGGTTGCCGTCTGGGCACAGCGTGGGGCGCAGCGGGTGGTGGTGTCGGTCAGTACCGAGGCCGAGGCGGCCGGGCTGCGGGTTGGCCAGGCGTTGGCGGATGCGCAGGCGATCCTGCCTGGGGTGGTGCTGGTGCCGGAGGATGCGGCCGGCGATGCCGTGATGCTGGGGCGATTGGCGCTGTGGTGCCTGCGCTTCACGCCGCTGGTGGGGGTCGAGGCCCAGGACGGGCTGCTGCTCGACATCACCGGCGTGGCGCATCTGTTCGGGGGTGAGGCGGCGCTGCGGGCAGAGGTGCTGGGGCGGCTCGCGCGGCTGGGGCTGACGGCGCGCGGCGCGGTGGCAGGGGCGCCGGGTACGGCGCTGGCGCTGGTGCGGGCCGGGTCGGGCGGCGTGGTGGCGGCGGGGGAGGAGGCCGCGGCGGCGCGGCCGCTCTCGCTCGCTGCGCTGCGACTGGAACCGCGGCTGGTGAGCGCCTTGCATGGGCTGGGCCTGCGCGATGTGGGCAGCGTCGCGGCACAGCCCCGCCCGGGGCTGGTGCGGCGCTTCGGGACCGGGCTGGCGCGGGCGCTGGAGGAGGCGCTGGGCCAGGCCGCTCGGCCGATCTCACCCATCCGCCCGCCGCCGGAGATGCAGGTGGCGCAGGATTTCGCCGACCCGGTGGTGACGCGGGAGGGGATCGAGGCCGCGCTCGGCCTGCTGCTGGAGGCGCTGTGCCGCGCGCTGCGGGAGGCCGGCCGCGGTGCGCGGCGGATGCTGCTGCGCGCGCATCGCGTCGATGGCGCGGTGCAGGAGGTCGCGATCGGCACGGGACTCGCGACGCGCGACCCGAAGCACCTGGTGCGCCTGTTCCACGGGAAACTCGAACGGCTGGAACCGGACTGCGGCTACGACCGGATCACGCTGGAGGCGCCGGGGACCGATCCGCTGACCGGGGTGCAGGAAAGCCTTGGCACGGCCGGGCGCGCGGCACGGCAGGCGGAACTGGCGCAACTGCTCGACCGCCTGTCGCAGCGCCTGCCGGTGTGGCGCCTGGCGCCGCGGGCGAGCCATTGGCCGGAACGTGCGATGGCGCGCGTGAACGCCTTCGAGCCGATGGAGATGCCCGTCCACTGGGCGCCGCGGCCGCGGCCGGTGCGGCTGCTGCGGCGCCCTCCTGCGCTGGAGGTAATGGCGGAGGTACCCGACGGCCCGCCGTTCAGGCTGCGGCTCGGCCGCATCTGGCAGCGCGTGCTGCGCGCCGAAGGGCCCGAGCGGATCGAGCCAGAATGGTGGCGCGACCGGCCCGACAGGCTGCCGCGCGACTACTATCGCGTGGAGTTGGATTCCGGCGTGCGGCTGTGGGTCTGCCGCGCCGGACCGATGGGGCCGCAGGGGCGCTGGGTGCTGCATGGGCATCTGCCGTGACCGGCTTCGCCGAGTTGGGCGCGCTGACGAATTTCTCCTTTCTGGAAGGCGCGTCGCATCCGCACGAGATGGTTGGGATGGCGAAGGCGCTCGGCCATGCGGCGATCGGTGTGGCGGACCGCAATGCCTTCGCCGGCGTGGTCCGCGCCCATGTGGCGGCGAAGGAGGACGGGCTGCGCTTCGTCCCCGGTGTAAGGCTTTGCCTGGCCGATGGTTGCGAATACCTCGCCTGGCCCGCGGATCGCGCTGCCTGGGGGCGGCTGACGCGACTGCTCTCGGAAGGCCGGATGGCGGCGCCGAAAGGGGAATGCCGGATCGATCGGGCAGCCTTGATTGCACATGCCGCGGGCAGCGTGATGGCGCTGGTTGCGCCGGACGATGTCGGCTCGGAATTCGCGTCCAGGCTGCGTGCCGATGCGACGGCGCTGCACCCGCACTTGGCGATGCCGCTGTTCTGCGCCGCCACGCATCGCTTTCGCGGCGACGACCGCAATCGGCTCGATGTGCTGGCGAGGATCGGCCCGCCGCTGCTGGCCGCCGGCGGCGGACGTTTCCATGCGCCGCAGCGGCGGCGGCTCGCCGATGTGCTCACCGCCATCCGCCTGCATACCGCGGTCGATACGCTGGGCTTCGCGGCGGAGGCGAATGCCGAGGCCCATCTGAAGCCGCCGGCGGAAATGCTGCGGCTGTTCCAGGGACACGAGGAGGCTGTGGCGAATACGCTGCGCGTGACGGATGCCTGCCGCTTCAGCCTCGATGAGCTGCGCTACGAGTATCCGAAGGAGGCGCTCGACCCCGGCCGCACGGCGCAGGAGACGCTGGAGGTACGCCTTGGCGAGGCCCTGGCGATACGTTGGCCGGACGGCCCGTCGGAGAAGCTGCGCCGCCTGCTGCAGGACGAGCTCGCACTCATCGCGCAGCTCGACTACGCCCCCTACTTCCTCACCGTGCACGAGATCGTCCGCTTCGCGCAAAGCAAGGGCATCCTGTTCCAGGGCCGCGGCTCGGCGGCGAATTCGGCGGTCTGCTACGTGCTCGGCATCACCGCGGCGGATGTCGAGACGCATGACCTGCTGTTCGCCCGCTTCCTGTCGACCGCGCGCAATGAACCACCCGACATCGACGTGGATTTCGAGCACGAGCGGCGCGAGGAGGTGATCCAGCACATCTATCAGCGCTACGGCCGCGACCGCGCCGCGCTGTGTGCCACGCTGAACCGCTACCGGCCGCGTGGCGCGATCCGGGAGGTCGGCAAGGCGCTCGGGTTGACCGAGGATGTCACCGCGGGCCTGGCCAAGGCCGTCTGGGGTCCGCGCGGGGATCGCGACATGACGGAGGTGGCGGCCGAGAAAGGCCTCGACGCGACCGCCGACCCGCGCCTCGGTTTGGCGATCGAACTGGCGGAGGAAATCCAGGACTTCCCGCGCCACCTCTCCACCCATGTCGGCGGCTTCGTCATCACCGAGGGACCGCTGGTCGAACTCGCCGTCGTCTCCAACGCGGCGATGGCGGACCGCACCACCCTCGAATGGGACAAGGACGACATCGAGGCGCTGCGCATGATGAAGGTCGATGTGCTGGGCCTGGGCATGCTGACCTGCCTCAGGCGCGGCTTCGCCCTGATCGAACGGCATCACGGCACGCGCATTGGGCTGCGCGACCTGCAGCCCGATGACCCGAAGGTCTACCAGATGCTGCGCCGGGCCGACGCGGTCGGCGTCTTCCAGGTGGAAAGCCGCGCGCAGATGAACATGCTGCCGCGTCTCAAGCCTCGGAAGTTCTACGACCTGGTGGTGGAGGTCGCGATCGTCCGCCCGGGACCGATCCAGGGCGACATGGTGCATCCGTATCTGCGGCGGCGAGACGGGCTCGAACCTGCGGACATCCCCTCCCCCACCCAGGGCGACCCGGACGAGCTGAAGGCCGTGCTGAAGCACACCTACGGCGTGCCGCTGTTCCAGGAACAGGCGATGCGCATCGCCATCGTCGCCGCCGGCTTCACCCCGGCCGAGGCCGATGGGCTGCGCCGCGCCATGGCGACCTTCCGCAACGAGGGCAAGGTCGCGGCGTTCCGGCAGAAGTTCATCAGCGGCATGCTCCGCCGCGGCTACCCGCCGGACTTCACCGAACGCTGCTTCCAGCAGATCGAGGGCTTCGGCAGCTACGGCTTTCCGGAAAGCCACGCCATGTCGTTCGCACTGCTTGTCTATGCCAGCGCCTGGGTGAAGTGCCACCACCCCGCGGTGTTTGCCTGCGCACTGCTCAACAGCCAGCCGATGGGATTCTACGCCCCGGCGCAGATCGTGCGCGACGCGCGGGAGCACCGGGTTGCGGTGCGCCCGGCCGATGTGGTGGCGAGCGGATGGGATTGCGCGCTGGAACCCGATGCGCGCAGCGCGGAGGGTCTGGCGCTGCGGCTTGGCATGCGACTGGTGACGGGGCTTGGGGAGGAGGCGGGCAGGCGCATCGCCGATACCCGCGCGGATGGCCCCTTCGTCTCCATCGCCGACCTGGCGCGCCGCGCGCGGCTTGACCGCAAGGCGCTGGAAGCGCTGGCGCAGGCGGATGCCTTCCGCGGCCTGGGGCGCGACCGTCGTGCGGCGCTGTGGGATGCTGCGGCGCTGTCGGGGCCCGCACCGCCGCTGGCCGCGCATGATGGTGCCGAGGCAGCCCCGCGCCTGTCGCGCGCGACGGCCGGGGAGCAGACGGTGCTCGACTACGCCGGCACCGGGCTGACGCTGCGCGCGCACCCCATGGCGCTGCTGCGTCCGCAACTGGATGCGCTGGGCCTGGCCGATACGCGCGTGCTGGCCGCCGCACCGCAGGGCCGCCGCCTGCGCCTGCCGGGCCTGGTGCTGGTGCGCCAGCGTCCCGGCAGCGCCAAGGGCGTGGTGTTCTTCACCGTCGAGGACGAGCACGGCATCGCCAACCTGGTGATGTATCCGGACATCGCCGAACGCTTCCGAGGCGCCGTGGTCGCATCGCGCCTGGCCATCGCGGAAGGCCGCGTCGAGCGCCTCGAGACGGCGGAGATCCCGATCATTCATCTGCTGGTGGCGCGCATCGAGGACCGGTCCGACCTGCTCGACGGCCTGCACCTGATGGAGGAGGCGCGCTGGGAAGCCACCCTGGCGCGCGCGGACGAGGTGCGCCGACCCAATCCACGGGACGACCCCCGCGCGCGGGTGCGAATGCCACCGAGCCGGGATTTCCACTGACAGGCAGCTGGACACCTCCAGAAGCCCCGATTTCTTGGACTATGATGGTTGCGTGGTGCGTGGTCAGTCGCTGTGCGCCGGGATCACGGACATCCCGCTGCTGATGGACGTTTGCCGGGGCGCGATGATGATGGGCGCTGCGGTTGCAGACCCCACGCTGGCGCGGCCTTGCTGCTAAGCCAGACGAGCCGCTTGAGGTTGTAGGCCAGGTTGGCGAGGCTGATCTTCACCCCAGACATCGGCGGCAGTGTTGTCGGCGTCGACCACCTCCGCCAGTCGCGTACCGTCACGGGCCGCGGCGTGGCTCGCGGTCCAGCCGCGGATCAGGACGTGCCGGCGATCGATCGGGACGTGGTTCTTGTAGCCGAAAGGCTGGAATGGAACTGGCGGAGGAAGTGCACCGGGATTCGAACCGTCGCCGACCTATGGCCTTGAGACCGGCGTCGACGAGGGCGCGGGCCATGAGACTGCTGACTAATGCTGCCCCGGCCTACTCGATTCGGAAATCGAGGCGACGCCAGAGCTCGAAATCATCGACCCATGCAACGCCCACGGTCGCGCAGACGTCAGGAACCTTCCGGTTCGCGCGCTGCTTCTTCGGGCTCGATACCTCACGCGTCACCACGACTCGGTCCGACCCGGCTAACGCGGCCGCGATGAGGAAAGGGTCACGCCCGATCTTCTCGAGTTCAACGTCATCCAGATCCGGGGCGTACCCTTTGGCGATGACGGTAGCTAGCGTCGCACCGTCCGTCGCTTCTGGAAGGACGATCGCCTTCCTGACCTCGGGCTGCCGGAGCCATTGGCCAAGCAGATCCGGAGATTTTGCAACCTCATCGTAGATCTCGCGCGGCATCTGAACCCGGCCGGCCTCGGACTCAGCGAGCAACCAATCCCAGAAGGGCTTGATGCGGTCTATGGGGTAGTAGTCGCCGTGCGCCCTGATCAGGACGTTCGCGTCGATCAGATAGACCGTCATGCTGCGCGCGGCCGCTCACGCAGGAGCTGATCCACCGCGGTAGGCGCGACGCCAAGGATCCGAGCAGCCTTCGTGTGAGACAGTATCTCGCCCTGCAGAGCACGTCGGACAGCGTCCATAAGCCCGGCCCCGAGGCGGGAACGCCGGACAAGGTAGTAACCCGGGCCAGTCTCGTCGGGCTCTCGAGCCTCGCGAGCCCGCTGACGCTCCGCTCTCCACCGGTCTGCGAAGGCGCGGAACAACGCCGTCGCAACCTGGTTGGAGATCCAGCCGTTTAGGAGAAATCGGTAGGCGACCACGCCTTGGCTCACGTTCCAAATCCGAGCCACGTCTTCGGTGAGAGACAACGCGTGGTCGAGATTGAAGCCTGCAGGGGCAGTCGCGGCGATTGGTTCCAGCGCCTCCGGCGGAAGCAGAAACTCCCCCGCCACCTCGTTGCAGAAGCGCTCGACAACGTTGGCCGGAGCGCCCCGCAGCGGCCCGCTCACCCCAGTCGCGCCAATCCAGATATGCGCCAGTTCATGCAACAGCGTGAAGGAGCGAGCCGGGGTCGCGTCGTTGTCGTTGATCACGACAAAGGGGGCGATGTCATCCGCAAGGGCGAAGCCTCGAAAGGCCTCTTCGCTGATGTCGGAATGGTGGGAGCCGAGATCGCCCAGGAGCAGCACGAAGATGCCTGCCCTCTCTGCGGCGGTACGCAGCAGGCTGAACAGGGCGGCAGGATCCTTGGCTCCCCGCTGTTCAGCCGTAGTGACGCCGAGCGTCTTCCGGATGCGGGAGGCTACCGTCTTCGCCCCATCGGCCATCCGGCAAGAAGCGACGAAGTCCAGTGGACGAGTATCTTCATCCTCGATGAGCGCCTCGCGGAGGAGTTGCTGGCGCGTGCGAATGTCGCGGATCAGAGCGTCGAGAACAGCGTCCTCGCGAGGGGAGGCCGCGCCGACGGTGGTGCGGAAGTCCTCGCCTCGCTCGCCTCGTGTGGGGGGCTGCGGCAGGTAGAAGGTCACCAGCGGCCGTCTATAAATCGCCGCAGCCTTTTCCAGCATACTCTGACCGATCGGCCGTTCACCGCTCTCCGCCTGGAGGAGCTTCTCAACGGCAGTTGCCTTTGCCGTGGATTTCAGGCCGAGCTTGGCCGCCGCCTCCTCGGGCGCAAACCCGGCGGTCTCACGGGCCCAGGACAAAACCCTGGGATTGATTTGCACGGCTCGTGCCATCTCGGCGGTCAATCGTCCTCCGCCGCATACTACGGCAGTCTCGGGCCGGGCGGAATCCTACACGACGCCGTCTTTCGGTATTCTGACGGGTGGCAGCGTATCTCGCTTCCCTGCTGCCCTGGCGGCTCTGACTTGGTTGTGGCGGCGGTGCACGGCGCGCGAGACGCAAACCGCCGCTCGTGGCCATCACTCGGCGTGCTGCTGGCCGCCCGTCGGTCCGGACTCGTCGAGCGCAATCAAGGCCTTCGTCAGGTAGCCCCTGACCGCATCCAGGTCCGGCGTCAGCTCAGGCGGATCGCGCCGAACGAGACGGAGCACAGCAAGGAATACCGTATCTGACCCACGCATCAGGGCGATCAGATTCTTGCCGGTGGGACCGCGCTTCCCGCTGACCCAACCCTTGACGGCACGCTCGCTTGCCCCGGTCCATCGCATGATGGCCTTCGCTGATGCGCCGCCTGAATTCACGTCATGTCGGAGCGCATCAGCAATCGCGCGCTCGTAACCCACCGGCGCCTGCGACGCCACGTCTGCGAAGGGCAACTTGTTGCCCTTCGAGTGCAACCGATTGCCCTTCTTTGTCCGCACAGCACGATTCGCCCTCGCTATCCTCGGGACGAAATTGCAA
>LNFM01016461.1_pt1 | contig 13865 bp, 14 predicted proteins | sample 596031 | NCBI WGS metagenome assembly LNFM01 (sample SAMN04254537, study PRJNA301005) | activated carbon metagenome | isolation source: dual media filters at the Ann Arbor, Michigan drinking water treatment plant | place: USA: Ann Arbor
CGTCCCGCGATGCACGGAGGCGGGAAACAGCCAGATCCAGGCGGATAGGAGCCCGATGAACAGCGGCTGGTGGATGAGGTAGATCGGCAGCGAATGCCGCCCCATGGTCGCGAGGAGTCCCGCGGGGCCGCCCTCGGCACGGAGGGCGGCGAGCCGCGCCTCGCCGACGAAGGACAAAGCCGCACGCGCCGCGACGATGCCCGTGAGCACGCAGCCGAACCAGGGAAACAGCGGCACGAAATCGCCGGAGCGGATGGGGCGGTCGGAGAGCCCGAGCCAGAGAAGCCAGTCGGCGTCGAGGACGGGATGGGCGACGAGGGCCGGCAGGGCGAAGGCGGTGATGGCGCCGCCCGCCACGGCGAGGCTCGGCAGCATCAGGAAGGGCAGGGCGAGGACGGTCGCGACCGCGATGTGATGGAGGATGCCGAAGAACACATAGGCGTCCGGCATGAACAGATAGGTCCCCGCCGTCACCAGCACCGCCGCCCCGGCCACCAGGGCGAGCCGCCGCAGATAGGCGGCCCGGTCGAATCCGTCGCGCGTCGCCAGCACCAGGCTCGCCCCCACCAGCGCCAGGAACGAGCCGGCGATCAGATGGGCGAACCAGCGCCAGCCGGCATGGGCGACGATGTCGGTGGCGATGAGGCGGAAGAAGGAGAGGTCCCAGGCGAAATGGTAGACGAACATCGCCACCAGCGCCGCGCCGCGGGCGACGTCCACCAGCGCGATCCGGGGGCGGCGCGGGGTGTCGATGGGGCGCGGCGGCAGGCTCGCCATGTCGGGGGTGGTCATGCGGCATCCTTCGGCGGGCGCTTGCGCCGGGGCGCGCGCGGGGTGAACCCCGTTATCCCCTCCGCGTTCCCCCGTCCATCGCCGCGCCCTCCGCGCTCACGCCATGCTGCTGCCAAAACCCGTCTTGCCCGCGCCCGGCGAAGCGGGCAGGAAGGGCCCATGGCCACCCGCTCCCCATCCCCCCGCCAGCGCCCGCCGCGCGCCTGGCAACGCATGCTCTCCGGCCGGCGCCTCGACCTGCTCGATCCCTCGCCGCTCGACGTCGAGATCGAGGACATCGCCCATGGCCTCGCCCGCGTCGCCCGCTGGAACGGCCAGACGACGGGCCCGCACGTCTTCTCCGTGGCGCAGCATTGCCTCCTCGTGGAGGAGATCGCGGCGCGGATGCAGCCGGCGCTGGAGCCGCGCTGGCGGCTCGCCGTGCTGCTGCACGACGCGCCCGAATATGTCATCGGCGACATGATCTCGCCCTTCAAGGCGGTGATCGGCGGCGACTACAAGGCGGTCGAGGCCCGGCTGATGGGCGCCATCCACATCCGCTTCGGCTTGCCGGCTGCGGCCCCGGCCGAGATCGCCACCCTCACCAAGAAGGCCGACCACGTCGCCGCCTTCCTGGAGGCGACGCAACTCGCAGGCTTCAGCCACGACGAGGCGACCGGCATCTTCGGCGCCCCCACCGGCATCTTCGGCGGCGCGAAGGGCGTCCCGCCGGTCCTGGTGCCGATGGATTCCGACAGCGCCAAGGCGGCCTTTCTCGCCCGCTTCGCCGCCCTTGCAGGCTGAGCGCCGGCCGGCGTTGCCCGGCCGAGCGATCTGCCGCATCGTTTCGTCATCGAACCCGCGCTATCAGGCGGCAAGCCAAGCGGGCGCCAGGAGGACACGGTCATGCAGGTTCACGTCTGTTCGCTGTCCAGGCTCGCCGCGACCGTGCAGGCGACCGGCGCCCGGCATGTCGTGACGCTGATCAACCAGGGTACGGTGGTGGAGCGGCCGGCGACGGTGGCGGTCGACGACCATCTCTTCCTCGGCATGAACGACATCGTCGCGCCGATGGAGGGCTACGTCGTCCCTGCGGACGCCCATGTGGAGCGCCTCCTAGGCTTCGTCGAGGGCTGGTGGCGCACCCACAGCGCCCGGAGCCCGCTGGTCGTCCATTGCTGGGCCGGGATCAGCCGTTCGACTGCCGCCGCCTTCATCACCGCCTGCGCGATCAATCCGTCCGAGGACGAGGAGGCGCTGGCAGGCGAACTCCGCAGGCTCAGCCCCAGCGCCACGCCGAATCTGCGCCTCGTCACCATCGCCGACCGCATGCTCGGCCGCGACGGCCGCATGGTCGCCGCCATCGAGCGCATCGGTCGTGGACGCGACGCCTACGAGGGCGAGCCCTTCGCGCTCTCTCTGGGGCGTTGATCGCATTGCCGCGGTCGCGGCAACGCCATCGCAACGACCTGCGGTGACACTTCTCCCGACGCGCGCCATCGCGCGGAAATGTTGAACCCGCATCTGGCGGGATGTTCGCGGCGCGTTTTGCGGCCGCCATACACTCATTCTGGCCATCAGGGGGCCGAACCGCATGGATTTCGTCTTCGGCATCGTCATCGCCACGGCCCTCATCCTGGCTCTGCCGATCATGGCCATCGCCGCCTTCATCCGGGCGGGCGATGCCAGGCGGCGGCTCGACGGGGTCGAGACGCGGCTGCGCCAGGCGGAGACCGAACTCGGCCTCCTGCATGCGGCCCTTGCCGCAGGTGCGTCGGCGCCGCGGCCCGTTCCGCAGGACGACGTCGCACCTCTCGCGGCGGTGCCCGAGCCCGAGCCCGCCGCCCCTGCGGAGCCCGAGGTTGCCGACACCGCACCGGCTCCGGAGCCTGCCTTCGTCCGCCGCTCCGTGCCGGCGGTCGCCAGCAAGGGCCCGCTGGAAGCCATCGATCCGATGGAGGCCCCGCCCGCTTCGCCCCCGCCGCCCGTAACGGCCCCGGCCGGCCTCGGCGGCTTCGAGGAGAGCATCGGCTCGCGCTGGGCGGTCTGGGTCGGCGCCATCGCCCTCGGCCTCGGCGGCATCTTCCTCGTCCGCTATTCCATCGAGCAGGGCCTCGTCGGCCCGGGCATGCGCATCGCGCTCGGCTTCCTCTTCTCCCTCGCCCTGCTGGCGGGCGGCGAGTGGCTGCGCCGCAACGACAAGGGCCTGCCGACCCTGCCCGTCGCCGACATTCCCTCGGCACTCACCGGCGCCGGTGCCGTCGCCGCCTTCGCCACCATCTACGCCGCCCATGCGCTCTACGACTTCATCGGCCCGGTGACGACCTTCGTCGCCCTCGGCGCGGTCGGCCTCGGCACGCTCGTCCTCGCGGGCGTCCACGGCCCGCTGCTCGGCGCCATCGGCCTCGTCGCCGCCTTCGCCGCGCCCTTCCTCGTCGCCGCCGACGATCCCAACCCCTATGTCTTCCCGATCTACGCGGCGGTCATCACCGCCGCCTGCTTCACCCTCGCCTGGATCCGCGACTGGCTGTGGCTGCGCCTCGCGGCGACCGGCGTCGCCGTCGGGCTCGGCGCCCTGACCCTGGTCGCAACCTCCGGCGGCGCCTATCCGAGCCTCGTCCAGGCGCTGGCCGGCATCGCCACGGCGGCGCTCTTCGTCGTGCCCGGCATCCGCTTCGCCCCGCATCGCGAGCGCGGCGCCGATGCCGGCGCCACGGTCATCCTCTGCGCCTTCGCCCTCCTCGCCATGCTCGCCGTTCTGGAGAGCCGCCAGGGCATGGCCGCGGTCGCGCTGTTCCTGCTGCTCGCGCTCGCGGTCCTCGCCCTCGTCTGGCGTGCGCCGTCGGTCGCCGCAGCCGCGCCGGTCACCGGCCTCTTCGCCCTCCTCATCCTCCTCGGCTGGTCGGTCGGCGTCCGGCCCTCGACGCTGGTCGATCCGCTCGGCGTGCCGCCGGACTTCCCCGACGTGCTCTCCCGCATCGTCTGGTCCGGCCTCGCCGTGGCGCTCCTCTTCGGCATCGTCCCCGCCGTGCTCGCCGTGGCGCGCCGCCAGCGCGAGGCCTGGGTGGTGCTGACCCTCGCCATGACCTCCGTCCTCATGCCTCTCGCCGTCCTCGCCATCGTCTACGGCAAGGTCGAGGGCTTCGTGATCTCGCCGCGCTTCGCCGCGCTCGCCATGGTGCTGGCGGCGAGCTTCGGCGCCGCCACCGAGGCGGCCCACCGGCTTCGCTCCGGCCAGAGGCCCGGGCTCGCCTCCGCCTCGGCGCTCTATGCCATCGGCGCGCTGGCGGCGCTCGCCTTCGCCCTGACGCTTCTCCTCGAACGCGCCTGGCTCACCCTCGCGCTGGCCGCGATGATCGCCGGCATCGCCTGGGTCTACACCTTCCGGCCGCTGCCGCACCTGCGCTGGGTCGCGGCGCTCGCCGGCTGCGGCGTGCTCCTGCGCGTCGTCTGGGACCCGGCCATCAACGGCTTCGACGTCGGCGAGGCGGTGGTCTTCAACTGGCTGCTGCCCGGCTACGGACTGCCCGCGCTGAGCGCCGCCGCTGCGGCCTGGATGCTGCGCCGGCGGCGCGGCGAGGATGGGCCCGTGGGCATCCTCGAGGCCCTCGCGCTGGTCTTCACGGCTTTGCTGCTGATCGTCCAGGTGCGCCATGCCTTCGGCGCCCACGGCCTCCGGCTCTTCGCCGCCCCCATGCGCTTCCCCGAGGCGGCGACCCATACCGTCACCATGCTCGCCTTCGGTCTCGGCCTGTCGCGCCTCGCCGCGATGCGCAGCGGCGTCTTCTGGGACAATGCGGTCCTCGTCGTCCGCTACGCCTCCTGGGCCTGGATCGCCGTGGTCATGGGCTTCGCCTTCAACCCCTGGATCACCGGAACCGACGTCGGGCCCCATCCGGTCGTCAACTGGGCGCTGCTGGGCTACGGGTTCGGCGCCGTCCTGGCGGTCGGCGCGGCGATGCTGGAGCGGCGCGCGGGCCGGGCCCTGGAGAGCCGCGTGATGGGCCTCATCGGACTCGCCATGCTGGTCAACTATCTCAACATCACCGTGGCCATGCTGGCCCGCGGCGAGGTGTCTCCCTGGGGTATCGGCAACGGCGAGCTCTACGCCTATTCCGCCGTCTGGCTGGCGGTGGGCATCGCGCTGCTGGCTGCCGGAGCGGTCTTCGGCAGCCGGACGCTGCGCCTCGCCTCCGCGGCCACGGTGGCGCTCGCGGTGCTGAAGGTCTTCCTCGTCGACATGGCCGGGCTGACCGGGCTGTGGCGCGCCCTGTCCTTCATCGGGCTCGGCCTGGTGCTGCTGGTGGTGGGCCGTGTCTACCAGCGCGTCCTCGGCATCGCCCAGGCGCGCAGCGCCGCGGTGCCTCCGCCGGCGGCCTGAGCCGTCAGAGGGTGGCGAGCCCCGCCTTGCCGCCCTCGGTGCCGAAGGCGACGGCCTTGCCGTCGGCGCGCCAGGCGAGCGCGGTGACCGCATCGCCGTCCGGCTCGCGCATCAGGATCTCGGCGCCGTCCTCGATGCGGCAGAGCAGGATGAGCCCGTCGGCGAAGCCCGCGGCGACCACGGGGGCCTGCGGGTGGGCGGCGACCTGCGTCACCTTGATGCCGGCCTTTGCCGCCGGCGCGATCATGGTGGGGGTGGCGCCCATCGGGCCGTTCTTGCCCGAGAAGGGCCAGAGGATCGCCTCGCTCGCGCCGGACGTCGCCAGGAACTTGCCGCCGAGCGTCCAGGAGAAGGAGCGCACCTTGCCGGGATAGCCCGACATGCGCATGTGCTGGCCGTCCTCGAGGCGCCAGCCGTGGAGCTGGGCGTCCTGCATCGTGGTGACGACGAAGCGCTGGTCGGCGCTGACGGTGACGCCGAGATGCGAGCCCTTCCACTCGAGCTTCACCGGCTCGCCCTTGACGTTCGGGTACCAGAGCGTCGCGCCGTTGTAGTGGGCGATGGCGAGGCGGAGCCCCTTGGGGAAGAAGGCGAGGCCGCCCGCCGCCGAGGGGAGCGCGAGGCTGATCGGCTCGCCCTTGGCCTGCGCGACGAAGGCCTTGCGCCCCGCGCTCCAGGCGATCGCCCCATTGGGGCCGAGCGCCACCCGGTCGATCCAGGTGCCGCCGCTGTCGTGGATCCGGCGCAGATCTCCCTTGCGGTCGAGCGCCAGCACCAGTCCGTCGTCGCCGCCGGTCAGCAGGACCGAGCCGTCTGAGACCGCGTCCAGGATGCCGCCTTCGTGCAGCTGCAGGCGGCGGTCGGTGTCGCCGGCGAGGATGATCTCGCCGGAGGCGAGCGCCAGCACGGCCTCGGCGCCGAGGAAATGCGCCGACAGCACGGTCTCGCCGGTCTCGATCGGGCGGATGCGGTCACGGATGGAGGGGCGCTGCGTCGCGGTCGTCATGGCCCCTGACTAGCCGAAGGTCCGCCCGAAGGCGAGGGGGAGAACAGGGGATGGCGGCGTGCCGCCCTTTGACATCGCCGCCGGGCTGGTCCATGCCAACGCCCGATTTTCGAGGAGATGCCCCTTGGCCAGCGGAACACCGACCCAGGTCGCCCCGACGCTCGGTTACGACGCGATCCAGGACTATGTCCGCGCGGTGCCATTCCGCCCGCGCCTGTCCCGGCTGATCTTCCTGCGCCACGGCGAGACCGAGGGCAACCGCAAGGGCATCTACCAGTTTCCCGACACGCCGCTGAACCCGGCCGGCGAGGCCCAGGCCGCCGAGGCCGCCTCCATCCTGGCGCTCGCCTCGATCAGCCGCGTCGCCGCGAGCCCGATGATGCGCGCCTGGCGCACGGCCGCCGTCGTCACCGACGGCCGCGACATCGTGCCGGAGCCCGACGCCGCCCTGCAGGAGCGCATGTATATGGGCCTCTTCGGCACGCCGGTCGGTACGCTCGACTGGCGCGTCGATCCGCCCGCCTGCGAGAGCCTCGCGACCTTCGTCCACCGCACCGGCCACGCCCTGTCGCGCTGGATGGCGCTGGAGGACGACCCGGAGGGCGACCTGCTGATCGTCTCCCACGGCGGCGTGCTGCTGGTGCTCGCCGCCCTCACCGGCGTCGACCTCCACACCGAGCTGCGCCGCAACGCGACGCCGATCCTCTTCTCCCGCACCACCGGCGGCTGGGAAGCGACGGCGGCGGGTTGATGCCTATAGCGAAATGGCCGGTGTGACGTCGGTGCGGCTGAAGTCGTTCCCGACGAAGAGCAGCGGGCAGGCCCGTTCCCGTGCCAGGGCGTAGGCAAAACAATCGCCGAAGTTGAGCGCGGCCGGGTGAAATCCCTTGCCGAACCGCCGGTAGACGGCAGCGACAGCGCGTGCGGTGGCCGTCGTGACCGGGACGACCTCCAGGGCGAGACCATCGAACATGGTCATGAGCTCGGCGGCGGCGCCCCGGTGTTCCGCCACGATCATCGCCTCGGCCAGCGTGCCCGCGCTGATGAGGCATTCCTCTTCGGTCTGGAGAATGGCCGCGCAGGCTTCCGCACCGGGTTCATCGAGAAGCACGGCCACGAGGGCGGAGGTGTCGACCACGATCATTCGGGAAGGCCGTCATCGTCGTACAGGAAGTCCTGGCTCCGCGCCGCGGAGGGGCCTGCAGTATTCCGCCGCCTCGCCGCCGCGCGCACCGCATCCAGCACAGCCCGGCGCTCCTCCATTGAAGGCTTCGGGGCGACCGGGACGAGCCGGACGGCCGGCTGGCCATGGCGTGTGAGGATCACCTCGTCGCCGGCTTCCGCGCGGCGAACGAGATCGGTCAGCTGACCCTTCGCATCACTGACGGACACCTTCATCGCTGCCTCCTCGAAGCAGCCTAGAAGATAGTCCAATCAATGGTCCAATTCAATCAGCCGCCGAATTCGGCCTTCACCTTCCCCGTGTGCTCGCCGAGCGCCGGCACCGGGCCGAACTGCGGGATGGTCCCGTCGTGCAGCGCGCCCGGCGCCAGCATGCGCTTGCGGCCGGCGGGCGTGTCCACCTCCATGTAGCGGTTCTGCGGATGGACCTTGAGGTCGTCCAGCGAGGAGACCCGCCCATAGGCCACCTTGGCCTTCTCCAGCATCTCCACCACCGCCTCGCGCGGATGGCGCGCGAAGGCGGCGAGGATGATGGCGTCGAGCGCCCCGCGGTTGGCGACACGCTTCACGTTGGCGTCGAAGCGCGGATCGGAGGCGATGGACGCGTTCCCCAGGACGTTCTCGCAGAACGAGACCCATTCGCGCTCGTTCTGGATGGAGAAGAGGATCGCCTTGCCGTCGGCGCAGGGGTAGGCGCCGTAGGGCGCGATGGTCGGGTGGTTGAGGCCCGAGCGCGGCGGATAGATGCCGCCATAGGCGTACTGGAGATAGGGCACGTTCATCCAGTCGGCGAGCGCGTGGTACAGCGACACGGCGATGTGGCGGCCCTCGCCGGTGATGGAGCGGCCGATGAGGGCCTGCAGGATCGCCTGGTAGGCGGTCATCCCGGCGGCGATGTCGCAGACCGAGACGCCGACGCGCGCGCGCGAATCGCCCTCGCCGGTGATCTCCGAGAGGCCCGATTCGGCCTGGACGAGAAGGTCATAGGCCTTGAGGTGCTGCCAGGGCCCTTCCTCGCCATAGCCGGAGATGGAGCAGGTGATGAGGCGCGGGTGACGCTTGCGCAGCGTCTCCATGTCGAAGCCGATGCGCTTCAGCGCGCCGGGCGCGAGGTTCTGGATGAAGACGTCGGCCCTGGCGACCATCGCCGCCAGGACGGCCTGGTCCCCGGCATCCTTGAGGTCGAGGACGACCGATTCCTTGCCCCGGTTCAACCAGACGAAATAGGCGCTCTCGCCGTCCACCGCCTTGTCGTAGCGGCGGGCGAAGTCGCCCTCGTCGCGCTCGATCTTGATGACGCGGGCGACCAGGCGGTGCTGGAGGGCGCGGCCACCGCTTGCTCGACGGAGACGACGAGGAGGCCGGCGAGATCGGTCTGGGAGGACATAGGCAGGCTCACGCGAGAGACGGGTGCCCCTCCATAGAGACAGCCGGCCCGTCCGGTCCAGAGGCCCTGCCGGGGAGCAGGCTTGAGCCTGCCGTCAGGAGGCCAGCGCCCGGTCCACCGCCTCGCGCTCGGTCTCGATGACGGTGATGTAGGCGAGGAAGGCGCTGTCCGGCATGGTGCGGCCCTGCTCGATGTCGCGGAGACGGCCGAGATTGATGCGGTAGCGCTCGGCGAAGGCCGGCTGGCTGAGGTTCAGCGACTGGCGCAGCAGCCGGACGCGCCGGCCGGCGACGCCGCGGTCCAGTTCCTCCTCGGTCGAAGGCGGGTTGTCGGGATCGTCGATCGCGTTTTGCTCGATCTCCTCCGGCGTCATGGCGTCGAGGTGGGCCCGGGTCTCGGCCGACATCTTCGGCGGATTGCTGGGGTCGATGATCAGCCTAACCTTCACCATAACGCTTCGCCTCCGTCCGGTTGGCCCGCCTCGCCGAGATAATCCAGTGGATGGCCCCTCGGAGCGTATAGACGACCGTCATCAGACGCCCGTCGAGCATGCCCACCGTCTTCCGTCGATCCTCGCCATCGGTTGGCCGTGTGACGTCGAAGTCGATCCGCTCGGGGTCGGCAAACACGTCAACGGCTTCAGGAAAACTGAAACCGTGCTTGGCGACGTTTGCCGCCGCCTTGCCGTCATGCCAGTCGAAGTCGAGCGACGACGCCATAAGCTATCATACGGAATAGCCGTACAATACGCAATCATGACGTGTATCAGTTTGGCGTTTCACCTCTGGCCGTCGCGCTTGGAAATCTGGTCCTGCGTCAGCCCGCCCATGCGCGGATGCGGCCGCCCGCCGGTGGTCATGGCGAGGGCGAAGAGGATCTCGTCGGGACGAGGGCTGTCCTGCACCATCAGCGTCACACCGTCGAAATGGGAGCGCACGTAGGCCGCGTTGCGGTGGTGGATCGGCACGTCGAGGATGGCGCCGAGCGGGCCCACCTTGGTCATCGAGGGGACGATGGCCAGCGCTTCGCCGAGAAGCTCGCGCATGGCGTAGCCGCCGGGCACATGCCAGAGCGCACCGTGCTCCAGCTCGCCCGCCGAGCCGATCAGCGAGCCCTTGCCATAGGCCTCGATGGCCGCGGTGTCGCCGCCCAGCGCCTTCAGAAGCTTCGTCGCGCATTCGAGGCCGAGGGGTTTGAGCGCCTCCATCGTCGGCTGGATGTCCTCCACATAGCGGCCGGCATAGGGGTTCTTCAGTACCGCGGCGATCCAGCCCTTGAGGATGGGCCTGTCGAGCTTCGGCCCGCCGTCGTGGCGGACCTCCTCGACGCCGACGACGATCTTCCGGACGTCGATGGTCATGGTTTCATCTCCCTGAGGCTGCGTGTTGGTCCGAGGATGCGGGCCTGGCCCTGGAGCATGAGGGCCGCATCGAGAATGAGGCCGCGCCGGCGGAACTGCTCGGCGCGTGCGCGGCCGGCCTCCAGCGCGGCGGCGATCTGCGGCGCCGCCAGCGGCCCCACCGCCATCGTCACCAGGTGGTCGCCGAGGTCGCTGTCGGGATCGAGGGCGCGGGCCGGGCTGCGGCGGATCAGCGGATCGTCGACGTCGACGGCATTGGCGATCAGCGTCGCCGCCACATCGGCCGTCGCGGCGTCGCGGGCGAGCACGGTCACCGAATCGGCGATGCCCAGCGAGAAGGAGCGTCCCTGCGCGCCCGAGGTGGCGATGCCGCCGATGCCGTCCCGCTCGGTCAGGGTGATGCGCCCGTTGATCGCCGGGATGGCGCCGCCGGAGAAGTCGGCTGCCACCGCCACCTCCAGCGTTTCCCCTTCGGTCAGGTGGATGGCGATGTCGCCCCCGTCATTGACGAAGGCGCGGTCGAGGGGTGCCGCCGTCACCATCGTTTCCATCAGTTCGTCCGCCACCGCGCCGGCCACCGCCGCCATCGGCGTGACGAAAAGCCCCGCATGGGACCGGCAGGCCGCGACCATGCGCCTTGCCACCGGCGTCTCCACCTCGGGGCGCTCCGCCATGGGTTTGCGCAGCGCGACGAGCTCGCCGGCGAGCTCCGGAAGGATGGTGCCGAAGCGCGCGATCGCCGCCTCGTAGGCGTCGCGCACCGCGCTCGCTGCGCCCCAGGCCCTGAGCACCACGTCGATGGGTCCGTGCTGCAGATGCAGCCGGTCGCCGTCGAGGCGCTGGACGGAGGGCGCGTCCCACATGGTCAGCCGATCCGGCCGAGCAGGGCGAGCAGCGTCTCGGCTTCCTCCGCCGACAGCGGCTCGAGCGTGCGCGCCGAAACCTCCGGGCCGCGCGCCTTCATGGCCTCGACGATCTCGCGGCCGTTCGCGGTCAGCTCGAGGAGGACGAGCCGCGCGTCGTTCGGATCGACCGAGGGCGAAACGAGACCGCGCTTGGCGAGGCGGCCGGCAACGCCGAACATGGTGGCGGGGTCGATGCCGACCATCCGCCCCAGCTGGTTCTGCGAGGTGGGGCCGAGATCGTGCAGCTTGGCGAGCGCCGCGTACTGCACCGGCGTCACGTCGAGCCCGTCCATCACCTGCTCGAAGATGGCGCTGGCGCGCTGGTGGGCGCGCCGGATCAGGAAGCCGATCTGCTCCTCGAGCACATAGGGCTTGTCTCCGGGCGTCTCGCCCGCGCGCTTGGCTCGCTTGGCCGTCATGGGCGCTTCTCCGGGAAGGGCCAGGGATTGCCCTCGATCCAGCCGTCGATGCGCGCCTGCGGGGCGACGTCCCGCAGGATGTCGTCGATGGAGACGACGTCGTCCATGTGGCCGCCGAGCTGCTCGTAAAGGGCGCGCGGCAGGGTGAACTCGATCGGCGCCACGATGGCCGGGGTCGGCACGTAGCCGAAGGCGTTCTTCGGCAGTTTCGTCACGTCCGCCATGACGGTGATGCCGCCGCCCGGCCACAGATAGACCGGCGCGCCGCCCATGGTGACCTTCGTCTCGCCGGAGGCGACGGAGCGCGTCAGCAGCACCGGGTTCTCGGTGACGCCGGCCCGAAGGCTCCCGCCCGCGCCCGCCATGAACAGCACGGTGCAGAGCGAGGGCTCGCAATTCTCGCCGATGCGGTCGACCACCTTCATCACCGCTTCCGGGATGGGGGCGGGCACCGGCACGAGGTTCTCGTCCAGCACGCAGTAGAGAAAATGCTCGCCGGTGGTGGAGGTGAGGAGCAGCCGCAGGCCCGGCCAGGCCACCGCCGGGTCGATCTTCTGGATGATCGACAGCGGGTCCTCGATGTCCGTGCCGCCCCAGCCGATGCCGGGATTGGCCACCTGGAAATAGCGGCCCGGGGTCGACTTGCGGCCGCGCACACGGATGCCCGCCTGCCGCATGTCGAGCACCTTGCCCGCCTGGTGCTCGGTCAGCACGCCGGTGATGTGGTCGTCGACGACGATGACCTCGTCGACATGGCCGAGCCACTGCTTGGCGAAGATGCCGACGGTCGCCGAGCCGCAGCCCACCCGCATCCGCTGCTCGGGCTTGCCGTCGACGATGGGCGCCTGGTTCGCTGCGACGACGACCTCATGGCCGCCGTCGATCACCATGGTCACCGACTCGCCGGCGCAGAGCTTCAGCATCGTCTCGCAGGTGACGTTGCCCTCCTTCTTCGAGCCGCCGGTGAGGTGCCGCACACCGCCGATGGAGAGCATCTGGGAGCCGTACTCGGCCGTCGTCACGTGGCCGACCTGCTCGCCGCCGACGCGGATGGGCGCGGCCTCCGGTCCCAGGTGCCGGTCGGTGTCGATCTTCACCTTGACGCCGCAATAGCTGAAGATGCCCTCGGTCACGACGGTCACCGTGTCGACGCCCTCGTGCACGGCCGAGACGATGAAGGGGGCCGGCTTGTAGTCGGGATAGGTGGTGCCGGCGCCGATGGCGGTGACGAAGGTGCGGGAGGGATCGAGCACCTGGCCGTCCCAGTCGTTCTTGCCGAACTCCACCAGCCTGCCGCCGTCCTCGGCGGTCTTCGCCAGCAGCACGACCGGGTCGGTGCGCACCAGCTGGCCGTTCTCGTTGGCATAGCGCGAGCAGGCGCCCGCCCGCCCCGGGCGGATGCGGCACAGGACCGGGCACGCGTCGCAGCGCAGGATGCCGTCCCCTTCCGCGGCGCCGAACTTCTTCGAGCGCGCCTCGAGCGAGAGATGGTCAGTGGCGGTCATGGCGACCTCCTGGGATGGGGTGATGTGCGCGGTCGTGGGGGGGCGCTGGATGAGGCATGCCCCACCCTGACCCTCCCCGCTGGCGCGGGGAGGGGGACCACGGCGTCGCGATTGGTCGGGATCGGTCGCGCCTGGCCCATCCTCTGAGAAGAGGTGGAAACGCCGAAGTCACCCTCCCCGTGCAGCGGGGAGGGTGCGGGTGGGGCATGGATCGAAAGCGCCGACGAAGACGTCCTCATTCCGCCGCCTCCCTCTGGCCCTGCATCGCGGCCCACAGCTTGTGCGGCAGCACGGGCACCTCCGTCATGCGCACGCCCACCGCGTGGCGGATGGCGCCGAGGATGGCGGGGGCGGTGGCCACCAGCGCCGGCTCACCGACGCCCTTGGCCCCGAACGGACCCTCGGGCTCGGTGTCCTCGACGAGATGGATGGTGATCTCCGGCATGTCGCCCGCGGTCGGGATCAGGTAGTCGTGCAGGTTCTCGGTGCGCCCCGGGAGGTATTCCTCCATCAGCGCCAGCCCCAGACCCTGCGCGATGCCGCCGTGGATCTGGCCCTCGGTGAGCGTCGGGTTGATGGCGCGCCCGACGTCGTGCGCCGCGACGATGCGCGTCACCTTCACCGTGCCGAGCAGCCGGTCGACCTCCACCTCCGCCACCTGCGCGGCGAAGCCATAGGTGGCGTAGGGGATGCCCTGGCCCTTGGCGTCGAGCGCGGTGGTGGGCGGATCGTATTCGCCGTCGCCCATCAGCACGATGCCGGCCGCGTCGGCGGCGAGCGTGGCGAGGTCGATGACACGGCTCGCCTCGCCGTCCTCCACGGTCAGCCTGTCACCGTCGAGCGCGAGCCGCGCGGCGGGGCCGGCATTGGCCAGCGCCAGGATTTTGGCGCGCAGGTCCGCGCCCGCGAGTTTGGCGGCGTTCCCCGAAACGAAGGTCTGGCGCGAGGC
>LNFM01021136.1_pt1 | contig 13863 bp, 9 predicted proteins | sample 596031 | NCBI WGS metagenome assembly LNFM01 (sample SAMN04254537, study PRJNA301005) | activated carbon metagenome | isolation source: dual media filters at the Ann Arbor, Michigan drinking water treatment plant | place: USA: Ann Arbor
TCTGCGCGCCGAAGCCTTCCTTGTCCTTCAGCTTCTTGAGATTGGCGGCGTCGCGCGCCGCGAGCGTGAAGATGTCGGCCGGCTCCTTCACCGGTAGATCGGGGTCGCCGTGGAAGAACTCGATCTGCTTGTCGCCGAGCCCGTCGATATCGAGCGCGTCGCGCGCGACGAAATGCTTCAGCCGCTCGACCGCCTGCGCCGGGCAGATCAGCCCGCCGGTGCAGCGGCGCACCGCATCCTCCTTGCCGGAACGCGGATTGATCTCCCGCGTCGCATGGCTGCCGCAGGCGGGACACAGCGTCGGGAAGGCGTAAGGCTTCGCGTCCGCCGGCCGCTTCGACAGATCGACCGCCGCCACCCGCGGAATCACGTCGCCGGCGCGCTTCACCGTCACCGTGTCGCCGACGCGGATGTCCGGCGGCTCGCCGTCGCGGATGCGCTCGCCCTTGGAGTCGTAGCCGCGGATGTAATCCTCGTTGTGCAGCGTCGCATTGGTGACGACGACGCCGCCGACCGTCACCGGGCGCAGACGCGCCACCGGCGAGAGCGCGCCGGTGCGCCCGACCTGGATCTCGATCGCCTCCAGCACGGTCGTCGCGAGTTCCGCCGGGAATTTATGCGCGATCGCCCAGCGCGGCGCCCGCGAGACGAAGCCGAGCCTGGCCTGCAGCGTGAGATCGTCGACCTTGTAGACCACGCCGTCGATGTCGTAGCCGAGCGTGGCGCGCTGGCTCTCGATCAGCCGGTAATGCGCGATGAGATCCTCGACAGTCTCACAGCGCTTCATCAGCGGGTTGGTGCGGAAGCCCCAGCGCCCGAACGCCTCGACCACGCCCGATTGGGTGGGCGCCGGCAGCTCCGGCATCTCGCCCCAGGCATAGGCGAAGAAGCGCAGCGGCCGCGAGGCGGTGATCGTGGCGTCGAGCTGGCGCAGCGAGCCCGCCGCCGCATTGCGCGGATTGGCGAATTCGGGCAGCCCCTTCTCGCGCTGGCGCTCGTTGATGCCGGCGAAATCGGCATGGCCCAGATAGACCTGGGACCGGCGAGCGTCTGCGGGATCTCGGCGATGGTGCGGGCGTTGACCGTGACGTCCTCGCCCTCCTCTCCATCGCCGCGCGTCGCGGCATGGACGAGCGCGCCCTTCTCATAGCGCAGCGAGAGCGACAGCCCGTCGATCTTGGGCTCGGCGGTGAAGGCAATCGGCTCCTCGTCCCTGCGGCCGAGGAAGCGATGCACCCGCAGCACGAATTCGGCCACCGCCTCGTCGGTGAAGGCGTTGTCGAGCGAGAGCATCGGCACGCGATGGCGGATCTTGGCGAATTTGCCCGACGCCTTGGCGCCGACTGTGGCGCTGGCCGACGAGGCCGCCTTCAGCGCTGGAAACGCCGCCTCGATGGCCACCAGCCGGCGCCGTAGCGCGTCATAGGCCGCGTCGTCCATCTCCGGCGCGTCGTTCTGGTGATAGGCGATGTCGGCCGCCTGCACCGCCTCGGCCAGCCGCTTGTGCTCGGCCCGGGCCTGGCGGGAGGTCAGTTGCTCGACAGGGATCTCTTCGGGCGCGCTCATGCGCCCTCATTAGGCGAGAATCCGGCGTCGTGGGAAGTCAGGAGGGCTGTCCCTAATCCCGCATTCGTGTTCGCACCGCCTGCGACAGGGCTGACCTTTTCGGCTATCCTGCAATCGCTGGGAATTGGAAGCTCGACGCCTTCAGGCCGTTGACCCAAGGATCGCGTCAAAGGGCTGCAAGGCGAACCGGGCCGCAACCGGGAGACACGCCATGGCCAATCTCGACGTCCATCTGCACAGCGTTCCGCGCGAGGATGCGCCTGCCCTGCCGCGCGTCAACACCATCACCACCCGGGATCTGCGCGACGCGCTGAGGCTGGGCTGGGAGGATTTCAAGGCGCAACCAAGCCACCTCGCCTTCGTCGCCCTGATGTATCCCATCATCGGCGTGCTGCTGGCGCAGGCGACGGTGAGCTTCAACGTCTTTCCGCTGCTCTTCCCGCTGCTCGGCGGCTTCGCCCTGCTCGGGCCCTTCGCGGCGATCGCGCTCTACGAGATCAGCCGCCGCCGCGAGCGCCAGCTCGATTCGGGCTGGGAACACGCCTTCGCCCTGCTGCGCTCGCCGGCCATCGGCCAGATCCTGCTTCTGGGCGCGATGCTGACCGGGCTCTTCCTCGCCTGGCTGGCCTGTGCCTGGCTGATCTACCAGGGTCTGCTCGGCCTGCCGGCGGATGTCTCGACGCTCGACTTCCTGCGCGCCGTCTTCACCACCGGCGACGGCTGGACGATGATCGTCGTCGGCAACGCGGTCGGGCTGCTCTTCGCGATCGTCGCCTTCTCGATCTCGGTGGTGTCCTTCCCGCACATCATCGACCGGCGGGTGGATGTCGCCACGGCGGTGCGCACCTCCCTCGCCGCGGTCGAGCGCAACCCGCGCGTGATGACGATCTGGGGGCTGATGGTCAGCGGGCTGCTCGTGCTCGGCTGCCTGCCGCTGCTCGTCGGGCTGATTGTGGTCATGCCGGTGCTCGGCCATGCGAGCTGGCATCTCTACCGCAAGGTCGTGGACGGCTGACGGCCGGCCTCGCCTGACGCCACGGTCGCGCGAAAGCGGGAACTTTCGCGCGAAGACGCGGTTCACTGCCCATCATCGACCAGGCGGAGGGCATCAAGCCCTGCCGCCGAACCGGGGGCAGTTCCGTGAACAACATCATCTACATCATCGGCCTTATCGTCGTCGTCCTGGCCATCCTGTCCTTCCTCGGCCTGCGCTGAGGAAGGCGGACGCCGCCCGGCGATCGGGCCGACGATCGGGCGAGCCGCGCCTCAGCGCGGCTTCTTGCCCTTGAAGGGCGCCTTGCCCGCAAAGGACTTGCCGGCACCCGACTTGCCGGCGCCGAACGGCTTCGGCGCATAGGGCTTCTTCTCGCCATAGGGCTTGTCGCCGGCCGGCTTGTCGAAGCCAGGCTTGTCGAAGCGAGGCTGCGGGCCGGAGCGGAACGAGACATTGGGGTCCGACAGCGCCTCACGGTCGCTGCGCACCGGGTCATAGGCCTTGGCCGCGCCGAAGGGCTTGGACTTGCCCTCATAGGCCTTCTTCTTGCCCTCATAGGGCTTCTTCTCGCCACCCTCGTAAGGCTTGGCTTCGGGCCTGGTCTCATAGGGCTTCGGCTCATAGGGCTTCTTGGCGTAGGGCTTCCGGTCCCCGCCCTCATAGGGCTTCTTCTCGTAAGGCTTCTTTTCGTAGGGCTTCTTCTCGTAAGCCCGGGGCGGACGCGCATCGCCGTCGCGCTCGGGCTTGGCGTAGGGCGCGGGCGCATGGCTCGCCTTCTCGGCGAAGGGCTTGGCCGGCCGGCGCTCCTCCTCGCCGGTCACCGGCTCGATCACGATCTTGTCGCGGTCGACCGCCTTGGCCAGCTCGTAGAAGCGCTCGGCGACATCGGCATCGATCTCGACCTTGGTCTCCTTGTCGAAGATGCGGATCGCGCCGACCTCGTCGCGGGTGATCTTGCCGCGGCGGCAGATCATCGGCAGCAGCTGGCGCGGATCGGCGCCATCCTTGCGGCCGACGCTCAGGCGGAACCAGACGGTGTCGCCACGCGGACCCGACTTGTGGCGCGGCGCGTCGGAACGCGGGCTGTCCTCGCGGTTCTCGCCGAACCGCGCGCCCTCGCGCGGCGCATAATCCTCACGCGCCCGGGCCGGACGACGCTCGTCGCGGGCGAAGTTCGGGTCGCCGACCTCCTCGGAGGCCGGCAGGCGGGCGCGGTAGATCCGCACCAGCGCGGCCGCGATCTCGTTGACCGAGCGGCCGGCGATCAGCGCCTCGACCATCGCGGCGTCGACCTCGCCCGGCTCGCCGGTCAGGATCGGGTCGTTCAGCAGCCGCTCCTTGTCGAGCGCGCGGATCTCGTCCTGCGTCGGCGGGCCGGCCCAGACGGCTTCGACCTTGGCCTCGGCCAGCAGCATCTCGGCCTTGCGGCGGCGCGACGGCGGCACCAGCAGCACGCTCGTGCCCTTCTTGCCGGCGCGCCCGGTGCGGCCGGAGCGATGCTGCATCACCTCGGGGTCGTTGGGCAGTTCGGCATGGATCACCAGCGTCAGACCTGGCAGGTCGATGCCGCGCGCGGCGACGTCGGTGGCGACGCAAACCCGCGCCCGGCCGTCGCGCAGCGCCTGCAGCGCCGAATTGCGCTCGCTCTGCGAGAGTTCACCCGAGAGCGCCACGGCCGAGAAGCCGCGCTCCAGCAGGATCGCCTCGAGATGGCGCACCGCGTTGCGGGTGTTGCAGAACACCAGCGAGCAGGGCGAATCATGGAAGCGCAGCAGGTTGACCACCGCGAGCTCGGTTTCCTTCGGATAGACCCGGATCGCGCGATAATCGATGTCGGCATGGCCGCCGGGCGTGGCGGCGACCTCGATGCGCAGCGCATCGTTCTGGTAGCTCTTGGCGAGCTGGATGATCGCCTTGGGCAGCGTCGCCGAGAACAGCAAGCTCTGGCGCTCGGCCGGCGTGGTCTTCAGGATGAATTCGAGATCGTCGCGGAAGCCGAGATCGAGCATCTCGTCGGCCTCGTCGAGCACGACGGCTTTCAGCGCCGAGACATCGAGGCGATGGCGCTCGATATGGTCGCGCAGGCGGCCGGGCGTGCCGACGACGACATGGGCGCCCTCGTCGAGCAGGGCGGCCTCGCGGCGCGGGTCCATGCCGCCGACACAGGCGATGATGCGGGCATTGGCGTGCTTGTAGAGCCAGGCGAGCTCGCGCTGGACCTGCAGGGCCAGTTCGCGCGTCGGCGCGATGATCAGGGCGAGCGGCTTGGCCGCACGGCCGAAGGCCTCGGCCTCGCCGAGCAGGGTCGCGCCGATGGCGAGCCCATAGGCGACGGTCTTGCCCGAGCCGGTCTGCGACGAGACCAGCAGGTCACGGCCCGCGGCGGACGGCTCCAGCACGGCGCTCTGCACCGGCGTCGGTTCGGAATAATTGCGTTCGGCGAGCGCGCGCGCGAGCGGCGCACTCGAGGTCAGGAAGGACATGGGACAGAGGGCCTAGGGTTACGGCGCGGAATCGGAATGACGGCGCAGGATGTCGGCGACGGGCGCAGGGCGCAGCCATCGATTGCGGGGCTCATAGCGCAAATGGCGACAGAAAGAAACCGGGATGGCAATCGGGCGCGCATGCGCCCCGCCAAACCTCTCACCCGCGCCGTCATTCCGGAGCAGCGCGGCTGCGCCGCTCGTCCGGGATGACGGCGCGGGTGAAGCGAGGGCAGCACCCTTGACGACTCAGGCCCGTCGCGCGATCCCGCCGCCGCTTGCAGGGAGAGCGATGCGGATGCGGTGGGCGATTGTAGCGGGGATCTTGATGGCGAGCGCGCAGGCTCACGCCCAGGACGGCGCGCAGATGATGACGCTGGCGGAGGTCAAGCAGCGCCGGGCGGAACTCGCCGGGCTCTTCATCCGCGTCGAGAACGTCACCGTCTCCGGCTTCACCATGGCCCGCGGCGGCCTCGCCCAGGACGCCAGCGGCACGGTGCGCCTCGACGATACCGGCATGCCGCAGGACACCATCACCTATCTCGAACGCCATTGCGCCAGTGGCGGCGCGAAGCCCGGCGCAGCCGCGCCGGCCGGATGCCGCGGCGCGCTGGAGTTCACGGTCGCCTCGGCGCAGGGCGCCTTCACCATCAGCGACGCGCAGTTCATTCCGCAGAACTGAGGCACATGGCGACCGCCCGGCGCACCGCCTTGCCAAGGCTCGCCGGCCTGCGCTGTGATCGCGCTCCTTCAGAACGGGGACCGCTTTCATGGATCAGCAGACACGCCGCTTCGGCCGTTACGAAGTCTCGATCCTGCATGACGGCTTCTATGAGGCGCCCATCGATGTCCTGACGCATGCCTCCGGCCCGGCTGCGCGCGACGGAGCCATCGCGGCATGGGGCCGGCCGACACTGCGCATCGTCGTCAACTGCTTCCTCCTGCGCGGGCCCGGCGGCATCACCCTCGTCGATGCGGGGACAGGCACGGCCTGGGGCGAGGCCTATGGCCATGCGCGCACCGCCCTCGATACGCTCGGCGTGACACGCGAGAGCATCGACCGCATTCTGATCACCCATCTCCACGGCGACCATGCACTCGGCCTGTTCGCTGGAGAGACGCCCTACTTCCCCAATGCGCGCGTCCTCGTGCCGGCCACCGAGCTCAGCTTCTTCACCGACGCGGACAAGCGCCTGAGCACGCCCGAAAACCGTCGCGGCGGCTTCGCCATCGCCGAGACGCTGCTGCGCCTCTACCCCGAGCGCGTCGACACCATCACCGGCTCCGGTGACATCCTCCCGGGCGTGACGCTGATCCCGCTGCCCGGCCATACCCATGGCCAGGGCGGCTATCTGATCGAGAATGGCGGGCGCGACCTGCTGCTCTGCGGCGATGCGGTCCATCTCGAAACGCTGCAGGCGACTGACCCAGAGGTCGGTCTCGTCTTCGATTTCGACGGCGCGGTCGCGGTCGCGACGCGTCGCGACATCCTCGGGCAAGCGAGCGACCTCGGCTGGATCGTCTCGTGTCGGGAACGCCTTCGAACTGGTGCCCGCCACCTGAGCGGGAACTACCCCCGCACCCCGGCGGCCTCCAGCAGGCGCCCGGCGGCTGCCCTCGCCTCTTCGGTGATGCTGGCGCCGGCCAGCATGCGGGCGATCTCCTCGCGCCGCGCCTCGTCTTCCAGCCCGGTCACGCGCGTCACGGTGCGCGAGGCGGCGTCGCCCGGCAGCGCCGATTTGGCGATCAGGAAGTGCTGGGCGGCCTTGGCGGCGACCTGCGGCGCATGCGTCACCGAGATCACCTGGACTTTGCCGGCGAGCCGCGCCAGCCGCTCGCCGATGGCGTCCGCGACCGCGCCGCCGACCCCGGTGTCGATCTCGTCGAAGACCAATGTCGGGGCCGAGCCGCGCTCGGCCAAAACGACCTTCAGCGCCAGCATGAAGCGCGAGAGTTCGCCGCCCGAGGCGACCTTCATCATCGGGCCGGGCCGTGTCCCCGGATTGGTCTCGACCCAGAACTCGACGCGGTCGAAGCCCTCCGGCCCCCGCGCCGTCTCGTCGCTGTCGATCCGCGTGATGAAGCGGGCCCGTTCCAGCTTGAGCGGCGGCAGCCTTCTGGCGGGCGGCGGAGAGCTTGCCCGCGAGCCCGACATAGGCGGCCTCGGCCCGGACGAGGTCCTCTTCCAGCCGTCCGAGCGAAATCTCGCTGTCGTCGAGGGCGCTGAGATCGGCCGCCATGCTCTGCGCCAGCGGCACCAGCCCCTCGACCGGCACGTCGTATTTGCGGGCAGCGCCGCGCAGCGCGAAGAGCCGCTCCTCGACCCGCTCCTGCTCGCGCGGATCGTATTCGGCGGCACGCATCCCGGCGGCCAGCGCCTCGCCCGCCTCCTCCAGCGCGACGATCGCGGTGTTGAGCGCGGCCAGCGAGGGATCGATCAGCGCCGGCGCCTGTCCGGCCCGGCGCTCGAGGCGACGCAGAACGGCCGAGAGCGCGGAAATCGGAGAGCCCTGCCCGGACACCGCCTCATGCGCGTCGATCAGGTCGCGGGCGACCTTCTCGGCCTGCATCATGCCCTGGCGCTGCGCGGCGAGCGCCTCCTCCTCGCCGGGCTTCGGCGCGAGCTTGCCGAGTTCGGCGACCGCATGGCGCAGGAAATCCGCCTCCTTGCGCGCCGCCTCGACGCGCATGCGCTGCGCCTGCAGGGCCTGGCGCGCGCGCTTCAGCGTCTCGCTGGCGGCGACGACCGACTCCGCCTGCGCCTCCAGCCCGGCGAACCCATCCAGGATCAGGCGATGTTGCGCCGGGTCGGTCAGCGCGCGGTCGTCATGCTGACCATGGATCTCGACGATCGCGGCGCCGATCATCCGGAGAATCTGCACGCTGACGGGCTGGTCGTTGACGAAGGCGCGCGTGCGCCCGTCGGCATATTGCACGCGGCGCAGGATCAAATCGCCGTCGGTGTCGATTTCCTGGGCCTGGGCCAGCTTGCGGGCGCCATGCTCATGCGGCAGGTCGAAGACCGCGCTGACCTGGCCCTGCGTCTCACCATGGCGCACGAGGCCGCCATCGCCGCGCCCACCCAGCGCCAGCGCGAACCCGTCGAGCAGGATCGACTTGCCGGCGCCGGTCTCGCCGGTGAGCACACTCAGGCCGTCACGAAACGTCAGGTCGAGACGGTCGATCAGGACGATGTCGCGTATCGACAGTTGGACCAGCATGGCACTCAGCGCAGGCTCAGGAAGCGGGGCATGCGCAGACGACCCTCACGGCCGGCGAGACTAGCTCCGCCCGCCGAACCCGACGATGCCGGTGACCGCGCGCGAGAAGCCCTGGAAGGCGCGGCTGATATAGGAACCACGGTCCTCACGCGGCTGCAGGCCGCCGCTCTCGAGCAGGACATAGGCGTCCTTGTACCACGGGCTGTCCGGGAAGTTGTGGCCCAGCACCGCTGCGGCGGTCTGCGCCTCGTTGGTGATGCCGAGCGCCATATAGGCTTCCGTCAGGCGCATCAGCGCCTCTTCGACGTGACGCGTGGTCTGGTACTTGATGATGACGTCGCGGAAGCGGTTCACCGCACCCGTATAGTTGCGCTTCTCGAGATAGAAGCGCCCGACATTCATCTCCTTGCCCGCGAGCTGGTCGCGCGCGACGAGGAGCTTCTCCTTCGCGTCGAGCACATATTCGGACTTCGGATATTTCTCGATCAGCTGCTCGAAGGCGGCGATGGCGAGCTGGGTCCGCTCCTGGTCGCGCGTCGCATCGGGGATCTGGTTGAAATAGGACATCGCCATCAGATACTGCGCATAGGCCGCATCCGGGCTCGCCGGGTTCTGCGCGATGAAGCGCTTGGAGGCGGTGATCGTCTCCTCCCACTTCGCCGCCTGGTAATTGGTGTAGGCGGCGAGAATCAGGCCCTTGCGCGCAAAGGGAGAGAACGGCGCGCTTTTGTCGATCTCGTCGAACTTCTTCGAGGCGCCCTCGCTGTCGCCGTTCTGCAGGCGCGCGAGCCCTTCATTGTAGAGCCGGTCGGCCGGGACGATCTCCTTGACCTCGGGCTTGTAGACCTCGGGCCGGTCGAAGGGATTGAGCGACGAGACGGTGTCGCAGCCGCCGAGCAGCAGGGCGGCGCCGAGCGCGAGGGCCGGGCCCTTCGCCATCGATCCGGCGCGCTTGGATGTCGGGTTCTTCAGCCGCATGACGCTCACGTCGTCCGTCCTCTTGTCATCGTCCCCGCATCGGTGGGGATGCATGCCTTACCTCAGACGCCGATGGCGCGCCACTGCCGAAAGCAGGAGCCCACGGCGGCAGCGACGTCTATTCGACAGAAAACCGGCAACAGGAAGGCGAGCGAGCGCGAAGCGCTCAGTGCACGTCCGGCGCGAAGGCCGCAGGCGCGGCGGCGGCCATCTGCACCGCCCTCGGCGCGGCATAGACCGGCTCGGCCTCGACGATGGCGTAATTGGCGCGGTCGGCGAAGAGCGCCTCCAGAATCCGCACATTCATGCGATGCCCGCCGCAATAGGAGCGGAACTCGCCGACGATCGGATAGCCCGCCAGCGCGAGGTCGCCGATCGCATCCAGGACCTTGTGGCGAACGAACTCGTCGCCGTAACGCAGCCCCTCGGGGTTGATGACCTTGTCGTCGCCCACGGCGACGGTGTTGTCGAGCGAGGCGCCGAGCGCGAAGCCCGCCTTCCAGAGCTGCTCGACATCGCGCATGAAACCGAAGGTGCGGGCGCGGGCGATCTCCTGCGCATAGGCCGAGGCCTCGAGGTCGAAGACCTTGCGCTGGCGGCCGATCACCGTGGTGTCGAAATCGATCTCGACATCGAGGCGGAACCCGCTCTTGGCCGGCAGCAGCTCGGCGAAGGCGCGGCCATGCTCGACGCGCACCGGCTGCAGGATGCGCAGATAGCGGCGCGGCGCCGCAAGCCCGACCAGACCGGTCGTCTCGATCGCAGCGACGAATTCGGCGGCGCTGCCGTCCATGATCGGCATTTCCGGCCCGTCGATCTCGACCAGCACATTGTCGAGGCCGAGACCGGCGCAGGCCGACATCAGATGCTCGATCGTGGCGACGGAGGCCGAGGCGCGATCCCCGATGACGGTGCACAGCTCGGTCGCGCTGACCTTGGTGTGCTTGGCGTGGATCAGCTGGGCGGGCGCATTCTCGAGGCCCTGCCGCAGGAACACGATCCCGGAATTGGCACTGGAGGGCTTGAGGCAGATCGTTGCGGGAGCTCCGGAATGGACACCGATCCCGGTCAGGGTAACGGGGGCCCGCAGGGTCGTCTGCCGATCGAAGCTCATTCCGGTATCCAATCCTGATCGCGAACGACGCCGTTTCATCGGGGCATTTCCCCGACGGGGCAGTTCGTCTGCGATGCGTCTTGAGTCCAGGAGAGGGCGCGGCCCGGCTCCCGTCTGTCGTGGTGCAGCCGCAACATAAGCTTTCCGAGCATGGTCACAAAATCACGCTTTCTTTCGCTCTGTTACAGGACACCGCAACGCGCAGAGGGACTCTATCAGATTGGAATCGTTATCGTTTTCGACAAGGCAAATCCCGGCGCGCAGGAGGCGCGCCGGGACGGTGTAACAGCCCGTGAGAGCCGGGCGGGCGCTCAGTTGGCCTGCCGGCGCAGGAAGGCCGGGATCTCGAGATGATCCTCCTCGCTGGTCCGATTCGGCGCGGCGCGGCCATGCGGGTCGAGCTGACCCTGGGCCGGGCGAGCGACCGGCGCCGCCGGGCGGCGCATGTACTCGGCATGGGCCGCGCTCGGAGCCTGCGGCATGGCCGGAGGCTGGGGAGCCTGACGCACCGGGGCCGGCTGGGCCTCGACCGCCTCCTCTTCCTTGCGGCCGAACCCGACCGAAGCGAGGCGCTGCATCAGCGACATGCGCTTCTGGTCAGCGACGCTGGGCGGCGGCGGCGCGGCCTGGGCGCCACGATGGGCGGCGATCTGGGCCTGCGCCGGAATCGGCAGATCCTCGACGCGGGGCATGCGGGTCGGACGCACCACCGAACGCTCCGGCATCGGCGGGATGAAGCTCTCTTCGAGCATCGGAGCGGGCTCGGGCTGATGCACGGGCTCGGGAGTGGCGGCGGCCATCACCGGGCGCGGCTGCGCCGGAGCGATGCGGATGTCCTCCGGCAGGCCGCGCGGGGCGCTGTCGATTGCGTGCGGCATCCGCAGCTCGAGCGGCGCCTCGGGAGCGACCGGCGCCGGCGCCGGAGCGGCCTGGCGGGCCGGGGTGGCGGTGCGCAGGCGGGCCTCGGCCTTCAGGCGCTCGGCGACCTGGGCGATGCGCGCCTCGGTCTCGTCCATCTCGGCCTGCGTCGTGACCGGCTTGTCGATGCCCGTCGCGACGACCGAGACACGCACGATGCCTTCCAGCGCCTCGTCGAAAGTGGCGCCGACGATGATGTTGGCCTCGGAGTCGACCTCCTCGCGGATGCGGGTGGCGGCCTCGTCGACCTCGTAGAGCTTCATGTCGCGTCCGCCGGTGATCGAGATCAGCAGGCCGCGCGCGCCCTTCATCGAGACGTCGTCGAGCAGCGGGTTGTTGATCGCGGCCTGGGCCGCGTTCAGCGCGCGCTTGTCGCCCTGCGCCTCGCCGGTGCCCATCATCGCCTTGCCCATGCCGCGCATCACGGCGCGCACGTCGGCGAAGTCGAGATTGATCAGGCCGGGGCGCACCATCAGGTCGGTGATGCAGGCGACGCCGGAGTAGAGCACCTGGTCGGCCATGCCGAAGGCGTCGGCGAAGCCGGTCGTCTCGTTGGCGACGCGGAACAGGTTCTGGTTGGGGATCACGATCAGCGTATCGACCGCCTCGTTCAGCTCGCTGATGCCGGCCTCGGCCATGCGCATGCGGCGATGGCCCTCGAACTGGAACGGCTTGGTGACGACGCCGACCGTCAGGATGCCCATGTCGCGGGCGACACGGGCGATCGCCGGGGCCGCACCCGTGCCGGTGCCGCCGCCCATGCCGGCGGTGATGAAGACCATGTGGGCGCCGGCGAGATGGTCGCGGATCTCGTCGATCACCTCCTCGGCGGCTGCGCGGCCGACCTCGGGCTGGGAGCCGGCGCCGAGACCCTCGGTCACCTGCAGGCCCATCTGGATGATGCGCGAGGCCCGCGACAGCGCGAGCGCCTGAGCATCCGTATTGGCAACCACGAAATCGACGCCGTCGAGACCGGCCTCGATCATGTTGTTGACCGCATTGCCCCCGGCGCCACCGACGCCGAACACCGTGATCCGGGGCTTGAGTTCCCGGATGTCCGGGGCTTGCAGATTCATCGCCATGGTTGCCTCTTTTGATCCCTTGTCCGGCGCCTGGCGGGAGCCGTCCCGATTGCTACATTCGACGCCGTGGCTTCCCCGCCGCGCGGGCTCGCCGGTACTCACTCTGCTCTCGAACGGAGGGCCTGACGGCCGCCCGCTCAGAAACTCTCCTTCAGCCACCGCCCGACGCGGGAGAAATACCCGTCGGTTCCGGTGGCGAAATAGGCCGCGCCCGCGCGGGGCTCGAAATGCTCGACATAGGCCACCTGCGGATAGACCAGCAGGCCGACGGCCGCCGCGAAGGCCGGCCCCTTGCCGGCTTCGGGCAGGCCCTTGATGCCGAGCGGCCGGCCTGTGCGGACCTGGCCGCCGAGGATCCGCCGCGCCACCTCGGGCAGGCCGGTGAGCTGGCAGGCTCCGCCCGTCAGCACGACGCGGCGCCCGGCCTGGGCGGAGAAGCCGGCCTGGGTCAGGCGGTCGCGCACCAGTTCGAGGATTTCCTCGACGCGCGGCTTGATGATCCGCACCAGCTGCGACTTCGGCAGATGGTTCGGCGTGTCGCGCTCGTCGTCGTCGACCTGCGGCACGGAGATCATGTCGCGCTCGTCGGAGGCGCTGGAAATGCAGGAGCCGTGCAGCGTCTTCAGCCGCTCCGCGGCCGCGACACGGGTCGAGAGCCCGCGCGCCACGTCCATGGTGATGTGGTTGCCGCCGACCGCGATCGCGTCGGCATGCATCAGGTGGCCGCCCGAGAACACGCCCAGGCTGGTGGTGCCGCCGCCCATGTCGACCACGACGACGCCCATCTCGGCCTCGTCGTCGACGAGCACGGACAGGCCCGAAGCGTAGGGGGTCGCGACCACCGCCTCGACCTCGAGATGGCAGCGTTCGACCGCCAGCATGACGTTGCGCGCGGCCGAGGCCTCGCTGGCGACGACATGCATGTCGACCGAGAGCTTGCTGCCGATCAGCCCGCGCGGATCGAGCACGCCCGGCACGCCGTCCAGCGCATAGCCGGTCGGCAGGGCATGAAGCACGGCCTTGCCGGGCCGCAGCGCATGGGTGGCGGCATGGGCGAGCACACGCTTGACGTCGCCGTCGCCGACCGAGCCGGCGCGCAGATCGACGCTGGCCGCGTAATGCTGCGAGGCGAGGCGCCCGCCGGTCAGGTTGACGATGACCGACTGGACCTCGACCTTGGCCATGCGCTCGGCGGCGTCGACCGCAGCGCGGATCGCCTTCTCGGCGCTTTCGAGATCGATGATTGCGCCGCCCTTGAGGCCGAGCGAGCGCTGGTGGCCGATGCCGATGATGCGCGCGACATGGGTGCGGCCGCGCAGCCGCTCATTGGCCTCGGCCGGGTTCAGCTCGGCGATCAGGCAGACGACCTTGCTCGTGCCGATGTCGAGAATCGACAACGTCGCGCTCTTGCGCGACGAGAGCGGACGCATCCGCGGCGTCAGGCCCTGGGAGGTGACGTGGTTCATGCTTCGCCTCCCTTCTTCTTGGTCTTGCTCTTGAGCTGCTC
>LNFM01009712.1_pt1 | contig 13862 bp, 11 predicted proteins | sample 596031 | NCBI WGS metagenome assembly LNFM01 (sample SAMN04254537, study PRJNA301005) | activated carbon metagenome | isolation source: dual media filters at the Ann Arbor, Michigan drinking water treatment plant | place: USA: Ann Arbor
TCGCTGAACTTCCCTACGCAGGCTTCTGTCAATGAGCCCGTGATGATCCAACACCTCGCCCTGGCAATGAAGGAGCGCGGCATCGTCCCCGAACTCGAGATTTTCGACTTCGGCATGATCGACTACGCCCACTACCTCATTGGCCGCAAGATTCTGGAGCCGCCGTTCGTCTTCAATCTTCTCCTCGGCTCCCTCGGCACCGCCGCCGCCACCGGGCTCAATCTCGCCCTGATGATCGAACGTCTCCCCGCCGGCTCCTTCTGGTCGGCCGCGGGCATCGGCCGCTTCCAGTTCTCGATGAACGCTCTTGGCCTCACTCTCGGCGGCCACGCTCGCACCGGCCTTGAAGACAACCTTTTCCTCGACGCGGCCAAGCAGCATCCGGCTTCAAACGAACTCCTTGTCGCCCGCACCGCCCGCGTCGCCGAATCCCTCGGCCGGCCCATCGCTACCACGGCAGAGACGCGCCGCCTTCTCGGCCTCGCGTGAAACGCCTGCTCCTCCTTGGTCCGGTGCCGGAACGCTCCGCGGTCGGCGGCCTGCCCCTGGCCTTAGCTAACCTTGCGACGGAACTCCGCTGCCTTGGCTGGCAAGTGGACGCTCCGGTCTTTGCGGCCCCCGCCCCCACCATCGTCGCCGCGCCCGGGCCCATCGCTGCTCTCCAGCGCTCCCGCTGGTTTCTTCGCGCCCGCCACACCCTGCCGGCCGGACTCCGCCGTACCCTTTCCGCGCTCCTTTGGTCCGCTGCCGTTCGTCAAGGCATGGCGCAAAATCTGCGCTGGGCCGAAGAGCAACTGGTCCAGCCGGACCGCTACGATGTCGTTCTGGTCTGCCCCGATGTCAACGTCCCCGGAATTGTGGCGCTCGCACTCCATCGTCATCCCCATGTGGCCGTTCTCTCCCTGTTCGCCCTCGCCGAAGAGCTTCGCCCGCATCTGTGGAGTCTGCTCCGCCGTCCCGCCCTTCACCCGTTCTACTTTCGCGCTGCCCCCGCCGGACAGATCCGCTGCGCCATTTTTGCCAGCGAACGGTGGCGTCAGCAGGCCCTTGCCGCCGGGCTTGCGGCGGCCGTCGCCCACACGATCTATTTCGGCATCCCGGTCGGCCCGCTTCCTCCCCGGCCCGTGCTCCCCGGCCGCCGCCTGCTTTGGGTCGGCCGCCTGACCCCGGAGAAAGGCCTCCATCATCTGCTGCCTGCTCTGCCGGAACTCCGCCGCGAATTCCCGGGCCTAACTTTGACCGCCGTCGCCGGCGAGGGCGAGCCAGCCTACCGTGTTCACATCGAGACTCTCATCGCAAGCCAAGGTCTCACCGGCTTTGTCCATCTCCATCCCCCGGTGCCCCGCGACGATCTTCCCGCTCTCTACGCCGGTCACGACGCCCTCTTCTTCCATTCCGTCTTTGAGGAGCCCGTGGCCTTGGTCCTGATGGAAGCCTACGCCCACAGCATCCCCGTTGTGGCCAACCACGTCGAAGGTTCGGGCCTTGTCCGCGACGGCGAAACCTGCCGCACCTGCCAGCCGGCGGAACCAGCTTCCGTCGCCGCCGCCTTCCGCCGCCTGTTTGCGGACCCAACAGCCACGCAACAGATGGCCGCCGCGGCTCGCTCGCTCGTCGAGTCGAAGTACTCACTCGCTGCGATGGGCGAGGCCTACGACCGCCTGCTTTCGATCGCGTACTCTAAAGACGCATGATCCTGCTCGCGCGATTCTTCCTGCTCGCTGCTCTCCCTCACCTGATGGCGGCGGAGGACGGTCGCAGCTATGCTGCCCGGTTCACTGCGGAAGTCGACCGGCGTGTTGATCTTTCGCCGGCCGTCCAGGAGTTCTACGCCAGCTACCTCGCCTCCCTGCCCGAACTCACCCCCGGCCAGTTCGTCGTCCTGGTCGACCGCAACCGCAAGGCCCAACTGCTTCTCCTGTATTGGCGGGCCCCCGATCGGCAGTTTCATTTCCTCGGCGCTTCTCCGGTCTCCACCGGCCTCCCTGGCCGCTTCGAATACTTCCTCTCTCCTCTGGGTGTCTTCGAGCACACCCTCGCCAATCCGGACTACCGCGCCGAAGGGACGAAGAACGAGTACGGTATCCGCGGCTACGGGGCGAAGGGGATGCGCGTCTACGATTTCGGCTGGATTCGCGCCAATAAAGGCTGGGGCGACCGGCGCGAAAGCGAACTGCGGCTCCAGATGCACGCCACCGACCCCGATCTGCTCGAACGCCGTCTGGGCACCCCGCAGTCCAAAGGCTGCATCCGCATCGCGGGCCAGCTCAACCTCTTTCTTGATCGCCACGGAACCCTCGACGCCGACTATCAACGCGCCGTTAGCGCGGGCAATCGCCCTTGGGTGCTTCGCCCCGACTGGAGCCCTACCCCATGGGCTGGCCGCTACCTGGTCATTATCGATAGCTCAGGAGTCTGGCTGAATCCCTGAGGCATTGCTATACTGCGGATGGCTCGTCCCCGCCGCGGCGCCCGTTTCCGCGACCCTCGTAGGTCCCCAGTTTCAACGTCAACTCCGAGAGTCAGGAAATTGCCATGAATACCCTCCAGCGAAAGCTGCTCCTCGCCGGTCTGCTCCTTCAGTCTGCAGCCGTTCCCTCCTACGCGCAGGCGACGGAACCAGCCGTCCTCGCCAAGGCCAAGGCCATCCATGATCGCGTTCTGAAACTGGACACGCACAACGACATCGACCCGTCGAACTTCACGGCCGACTGCAACTACCTGAAGCGGCTGACCACCCAGGTCAATCTCCCCAAGATGGTTGACGGCGATATGGACGTGGCCTTCTTCATCGTCTATGTCGGTCAGGGCCTGCCTACGGATGAAGCTTACGACATCGCCTACAAGCAGGCCATCGAAAAGTTCGAATCCGTCCATCGCTTCACCAAGACCATCGCCTCCGATGTGATGGGCCTGGCGCTCACCCCGGCTGACGTCCGCCGCCTGCACCGCCAGGGTAAACGCATCGCCGTCATCGGCGTTGAGAATGGCTATCCCATCGGCCACGACATCAAGCGAGTGAAAGAGTTCTACGATCGCGGTGGCCGCTACATGTCGCTGGCCCACAACGGCAACAGCCAACTGGCCGACTCCAACACCGGGGAAGCCTCGGGCTATCTGCACAACAATGGCCTGTCGCCCATCGGCCGCGAAGTTATCGCCGAGATGAACCGCCTCGGCATGATGGTCGATCTCTCCCACCCTTCGAAGGGCGCGAATCTTGAAGCGATCCGCCTCTCGAAGGCTCCGGTGATCGCCTCCCACTCGAGCGTCCGCGGCCTCGCCGATCACAGCCGCAACATGGACGACGAGCAGCTGCTGGCTCTCAAGAAGAATGGAGGCGTGATTCAGATCGTCGGCTTTGCTTCCTATCTCAAGGTGGATAGCAAGGAACGTGCCGCGGCCTTGGCTGCTCTCCGAAACGATTTTGGCTTCGGTGGGGGCGGCCGCACCGGCGGCCCGACGTTCCGGCGTCCGACCGCTCCCCGCGCTTGTGCCGTCGAGGAACCGAAGGCCGCCGCAGCAGGACCCGCCCCGCGCCGCTCCGGCGGTTTCCTGAGCATGCTGCCGCCCGACCGCCGCGCCGAGTACGAAAAGCGCTCGGCCGAGATTGACGCCAAGTACCCGCCCGGCGCCCGCGCCAACGTTCAGGATATGGTGAACCACATCGACTACGCCGTCAAACTCATTGGCATCGACCACGTCGGCATCTCGTCGGACTTCGACGGTGGTGGCGGCATCGACGGATGGGATAGCGCGGCTGAAGCGTTCAACGTCACGCTGGAACTGGTGCGCCGCGGCTACACCGAAGATCAGATTGGCAAACTGTGGAGTGGGAACCTGCTCCGGGTGTGGGCCGATGTCGAGAAGGTTGCCCAGAAGCTACAGAAGCGGTAGCACCAGCGCGCGAACCTCATCGTTCGCGTCATGGGCGCACTCCCGCCGCATCTCCGGCGAGACCGCGCCCAGCTCCATCAGCCGGTCGACGGTGTAGTCTCTGCAAAAGCAGCATGGCCCGCGACGATAGACCGTCTCGAGCATCTGTACCTCGGCCTCCGGCTTAGGGTGCCGCTCCCAGAGCGATTCGAGGTCCATCCCCAACCGGTGCCGCGCGTGCCGGTCGGGTTCGCTGGCGAACCAGTGCAACGCGAGCTCGTGGTCGCCTGGCTCGACGTTTTCGCTGAGCATGGCGATGGCCCACTCCCTACCCTGCCGGTGGTCTGCCATTAGGGTGAGGGCTAACTCTCGGATGGCCGGATGGCAGATTTGAGAGGCCGCAATGCAGGCCGCTTTCCCCAACTTGGTCTCGCCGGCTTCCGCCAGCCGCAGCAAGGGGCCTGGCTCGAGCGGAAAGGGCCGACGGGCGAAGATCCGTAGGTGGCGGAGTTGCATTTCGGGGTCTTCGGTAGCTACCAGAGCGCGCGCAGCTGCTTCGAGTTCGTTCGGGGTGGCCTTCGCTCCCCAAATGTCCAACCGTCGCGGACGGGGGCCGTCGAGCAGCGGGCGCAGTTCCGCATAGGTCAGCCCCGTCGTGGAGTCTCGATAGTCCCGCGCGGACTCAGCCTCCACGGCCGCCAGGAACGCCACGATGCGGGCGTCTGTCTCGGAGGCCTCGGTCAAAGCTTGGCGCGCCACCGCCTCGCCAAAGTGCTCAGTCGCCGAGAACCACAGCATGCCGTGTTTGACTTCATCTGGATAGTGCAACAGCAACTCGCCAATCTTCGCCGCCGCTGGCAGCAGCCCCGGCAGACCATCGAGTAGAGGCAACTCTCGAGCGATCCGGTCGCCATGCTGCGGGCCTGGGTTGAAGTTGTCATAGACCGCCCGGCGCGCCCCCGGTCGTTCCCTGCCATCGCCATCAGTGCCGCCAAGTGAAAGCGTTGGGCCGCGCTCCAATCGTCGCCGCCCTTCCGCAGGGACTCGATCACGTTTTCGTCGTAGAACTCCCGGTCCGGCGTCAGCTTCACCAGTTCCCACATGTAGCCCGCGCGGGTTCCTTCAATCGACGGCTCCACGGCATAACAGTGCAAACAAGCATCGAGAATCACATTCCGAAACTCGCCAACATCATGCTCCTGCGCATAGACAATCGCCCGCCCATGCCCCGCCTGTATCAACTCCTGAAACTCTTTCTCGCTCAATGCCTCAGACTAACAAACATGCGTCTTCTCCGCGGCATGCTCCTGCTCGCCCTCGCCTTTGCCCTCGCCGCCCAACAACCCTTCTTCTACAACCGCCCCGGTGGCCTCGACCCCCTCACCGTCGGCATGAAGAATGATCAGCCCATCGCCATCGACTGGGACGAAGACGGCCGCACCGACCTTCTCCAACGCAACCTCTACGCCACCACCTTTGGCGAACCCTGGTGGGGTATCTTCTTCTTCAAAAACATCGGCACCAACCAAAAGCCCCGCTACGCCGCCTCCCGGCGCCTCGCCCTCAACGGCCAACCCCTCGCCGACAACTACGCCAGCTACCAGACCCTCGATTGGAACCGCGATGGCCATCCCGACCTCCTCAGCGGCATCGGCGCCGGCCCCCGCAAAGGCACCCTGCAGCTCTACCTCAACCAAGGCCGTCGCGATCCCCAAGGTCTGCCCCTCCTCAGCTCAGGACCCACCATCCCGTGGTCCAAAGACGGCGGCGACCTCGCCTATGGCATGCGCCTCTTGCACGGCGATCTCTACACGCTCAACATGCGCGTGCAGTACTTCCCCACGCAAATTCTCGAACACTCGCTCTTCCGCCATCGCGCCACCGCCCAAGGCTTCGGCCCCGCCCAACCCGTCGTTCTCAACGGCCAAACCACCTACCCTGAATGGCCCTCCACCCAACGCGACGGCAAGTGGCTCGGCGCCAGCCGCACCCGCCGCGGCCCCCTCTCCTCCTGCATCGTCGAGTGGGCCGATCTCACCCAAGCGCCCCGCTGCATTGCCGATACCACCCCCGACGGCTTCGCCGTCCCCAGCGCCACTCCGGACGGCATCTTTGCCGCCACCATGGGCGGCTGGCTCCGCTTCTTCCCCCACCGCGGCAAGCCCCACATCGTCCTTGCCGAAGGCATGCCCTGCTCCTTTGGCGGCTACAGCAGCGTCGAAGTCGCCGACTGGGAAGGCGACGGCGACCTCGACTTTATCGGCGGTAACGAGACCGGCTTTGTCCAACTCATCGAGAACAGCAGCACTCCTACGCGCACCCAGTTCAAGACCGCTAGGCCAATCCCCAACGTCTACGCTGCCCGCTGGATGTTTATCGACGACGAAGACCCCGAACGCCCCTACGGCCAGGCCAAACCCGCCTATGTCGATTGGGACCACGACGGCGATCTCGACCTCCTTGTCGGCAACAACTCCAACCGCATCGCCTACTTTGAAAACACCGGCTCCCGCCGAAGGCCGCGCTTCTCAAAAGCCGCCAAGCTCCTCCACGACCAAGGCGAACACTTCTCCTTCCGCTCCCGACCCGCTCCCGTCGACTTCAACAACGACGGCCTCCTCGACCTCATCGCCGGATCCGCCGGACCCCGCGATCGCAACGACGCAAAAGACATCGCCATCGCTCTCTACCTCCGCTACAAAGACGCCCACGGCCAACTTCGCCTCCGCGCCCCCGTGCCGCTCCAGGACCCGCAGGGCAGGGAACTCCGCACCCCCATCCCCTACCACCACGGCTTCGAAGCCGCCGATTGGGACCACGACGGCGACCTCGATCTCTTCGCGAGCGAAAAGTCCCACCTCGTCCTCTACCGCAACACCGGCCGCGGCTTCGCGCGCGAACCCATCCTCTACAACGGTCAGCCCCTCAGCGTCAGCCACCACGAAACCAGCATCAAGCCCATCGACTGGGATAAAGACGGCCGCCTCGATCTCATCACCGGCGGCGAGTCCGGCTGGGTCTACTATTTCCCCCGCGCCGTCCTGACCCCCTAGCGGGCGCCGCCCGTCTCCTTCCACCCATACGCCGCCATCAGGATATGGAAGATCTGCGTGTTGGGCATGTAGCCCTTCACGCGGGATGCCCCCGGCCCCATCGCCGCTACGAGGACCTCCTCGGCCGTGTGGGTGTTAAACATCTGCACGGCACTTCTGCCCTCTTCGGCGGCCGGTGTCTCCGGCAGCAATGGCTGGCCCGGCTTCCCGCCCCGAACCCGCAGATCGAAGGAGTGGTCCGCCGTGAACAAGAGCAAGGTGTCGCGTTTGTTCACCTGATCCGCGGTTTGGCGGATGAGCTTATCCATGGTCACCGCCTGGTCCAACCCGCCCCGCAGCTTGTCGGTGTGCATGTCCCACTCGACCATGAGAAAGTAGCCCTTCGGGTTTCGCGACAGAATTTCGATGGCCCGCCGCACCACCGGCGCCGGATCGAACCGCTCATCAAACAGCGCCACCACGCGTTTTGCCGTGGCCGGGATCTCCTCCGGCCGGTCGTACATCGCGTAGCCTTTCTCCCCCAGCGCCTTGCGGAAGTCGTACTTCGCCTCCTCCGTTGCCGCGAAGATGCCCTTCCGTCCGCCGCCGATGACCAGATCCACCCCGTCGCCGAAGCGCGGCTTCGCAATCTGCGCGACGATTTCGGCGAACTTCCGCCGGTGGTTGGCATGCGCGTAGCAGGACGCCGGCGTGGCGTCGGCCATCGACATGTTAGAGATCACCCCCGTCGATAGCCCATGCTCTTCGGCGTACTCCAAAATCGTCTTGAGCGGCACGCCATCCGCCTTGCCCGGCACCGCTTCGGCCGACTGCGAAATCACGCTGTTCCTGGTCTTATGGCCGGTCACGATCGCCGTCATTCCCGCGGCCGAATCCGAGACCCAGGCGCCAACGGGTGACGTTTCAGACAAGCCCATGTGGGGCATCGTCTGGATGAACAGCTTCCCCGGCGCGCCATACCCGTGGATGCTCGCCGCATGAAGCGTCGGGATGCCGCCGGCATCGCCCAGGAACACGACGACGTTCTTTGCGCGGGGTTCAGCCGCCGCCAAGCCAACACTGGTCAGGAACAGTAAAAGTCTCTTCACGTTGAGGCTTAGGTTACCAGCCTCGCCTTATCCCAAGCCAGTGAGATCCCGGGCGTGCCGGGCGCCCTGCTGTAGCAACCACGCCATGAGTTCCGCGTTCCTGCTTTGCACCGCGCCATCGAGGGGCGCCAGCTTATCCCATCCCACCCAGTTGATGTTCGCTCCCTTTCCGGCGAGAAATTGCACGGTCTCCAATTGGCCTCCGCGGCAGGCGTGCCACAGCGCCGCGGTGACCAGTTGAGAGTCCGGTGGCGGCCCCTGCTCGTAGAAATCCGCCAGACGATCCATCAGCCCTAATCCGGCCGACTCCGTGAACGTGGTCTTCGCGCCCCGTTCGAGCAATCGCCGCGCGGCATTCCATTGCGCGAAGATCACCGCATCGGACATCGCGGTGCCGTTCGTGAAAATGGCGCCGGGGCTTTCGATGTCCGCGCCGCCGTCGAGCAGCGCATCGATAGCGGTGACGTCGTTACTGCTGGCCGCCCAATGCAGAGGCTTCTCCGGTGCATTCCCGCCAAACATCGGCGCATTCGAGTCGGCGCCACGCTCGAGCAACAACTCGATCGTCTCGGCCACCCGCGGGAAATGGCCGGGCCAATCCGTCGCCAAATGCAGCAAGGTGCGGCTCTCTGCTTTGGGGCCAACCACGCGGGCTTGGGCGAGCGAAGGGTCGCGGTCCAGCAAGTCCATCAGCGTGGCCACATTGCCGGTTTGAATCGCAGATTTCAGGGTCTGAGCCAGTGGCTCGGTGCTTCGGATTTCCATGGCTCTCGCTTCCATTGTGCGCCACGAACTACCCTGAAGAGATGCCGCTGAGCCGCAGCCGCCGCGCCCGTGCCGCCCGCCGCCGGAAACGCCGCATGGACAATGTCGAACACGACCTCAGCAACGAGCAGTGGGCGGCGCTGCTGCAGGCGTGGGGTGGCTGCGCCTACTGCGGAGTGAACGACCAACCGTTGCAGCGGGATTGCGTCCTGGCCATCTCTCGCGGCGGCCGCTATACCGTCGATAACGTCGTGCCGGCTTGTGCGTCCTGCAACACGAGCAAGTGCAATGAGGAAGTCACCGCATGGCTACGGCGCAAGCGGCTGGGAGAAGGCGCCTTCCTGTTACGCTACTCCCAGATCCGGCTTGCGCTCACCACGCTGGATTCCGGCAACCCGGTTTAGTTTCCGGGTTGCCGGGGTCACTCCACTACTTGCGGGCGATCTGTACTTTGGGTACGGCCAGGTAGCCTTTCACGGCATTCTTGCTCACTTCGTTCACGACGAGTTCGTATGGCTGCCGGGCTTTTGACAGAACATAGAACTGCACGGGTTCATTTGCGGTCTTGTCCTTCTTCTCGATCTTGCGATCGTCAGCGATTACGTCCACCGTGAATTTGCTGCGCTTCACATCGGTCTTCTTCACCGCGAGTTGGATGTCGCCTACCCGCTGCGCTTTGCCGTTGCGCGGCAGTTCAAACTCTACGTAGTTCCGGTCGCCCAGCTCTCGCAACGCGTTCAGTTCCTTCGCGTTGGTGGCGATCAGTCCGCTCATAACACCCATGTCGCCCGTCGCACGGCGCAGGTCCGCAATCGTCGATTGCAACTCGGTCTGGGTCTTGACAACATCCTGCTTCACCGCGCCGACGTCGGTGGAGACGTCAGCGATCTTGGAATTGGCCTGCAGCGTGGTTTCCTTCACCTGCGTCAGCTCTTCGGCGATCTGTTTCGCCTTCTCCTCTTCGCTCTTCGCCAGATTCGAGACGATCTTGTCGGCGTGGCGCCGGGCGGCGATCTGGGCAGCCATCGCTGCCTTGTTGACGCTCTCCTGCGTCTCCTTCCGGGCGGCATCGAGATCCGTCCGGACCACGCCGAGGTTGTCCTGCAAGGTCTTGTCGATGCTGCTCAGGTTGGACTGCAGTGCGCTAACCTGCTGCTGCACCGCGTCCACTTCCTGATTCACGTCGTGCAGGCGGACGGACTGATAGCCGTTGAAGCCCAGGGAGAGGGCAAACGCTCCGGCCAGGACTGGAAAGGCCCAGGTCCCGCGGCCGCTCTTGGGTGAGGTCTGATTGTTGTTTTCCATTGGATTCACTGGTTGCGCTCCTTGCCCGTGATAAATGCAAGCGCTCTGCCAAACCCGTCGACGCTGAAAATGAGGGACTTAGTTTCGCACGGCACGATTCGTGTCGCAGAAACAGCCACGGCGAACCGTCGCAGCGTTTCGCATCGTCCGAAACTCAGACACTCGAGACGAGTTATCCTAATGCTTGTTTGACGAGGCGCTTCCATCAATCCTGCATCTTGCTGACGGGATTCCTCGCCATCACGCTGTCTTCCTGCTCCGGGCCAGAAGTCGTCAACGCTGCGGCGGCCAATGATTTCGTGGATTCCCGCGCCTGCGCGGAGTGCCACGCCGACATCGCCCGCACGTACGCAAAAACCGGCATGGCGCAAGCCTTCTCCGTCCCCGGGGCGGAAAACATGCCCAATCCGGAGCCCTATTTCCATCGAGCCTCCGCCACCTGGTATCAGAATGTGGCCAAGGGCGCCGAGTGGGTGCAGCGGTGGTGGCAGGTCGGGCGCAAGGGCGAACCTGTCCATGTTGGCGAGTCGAAAATCGACTATGTGATGGGCTCTGGTCACCTCGTGCGGACCTATCTGCATCGCACAGCGCGGGGCACTTTGATTGAATTGCCGCTTGCCTGGTACGCCGAGAAGGGCGGATCCTGGGCTCTCAACCCTGGCTTCGATCGTCCGGACCCGCCCGCCGGGCGAAGAATCGGCTACGACTGCATGTTCTGCCACAACTCCTATCCGGCCATTCCTGCCGGCCACGAGCACGCGGGGGCAGAGCCCGTCTTCGCGGGCGAGTTGCCGAAAGGAATAGACTGCCAGCGCTGTCACGGGCCCGGCGGCAACCATGTCCGCACCGCGAAGGGAGCGAGTCCGAATCTTGCGGCCATCCGGAGCTCCATTGTGAACTCGTCTCGTTTGAAGGCAGATCGAGCGATGGAAGTCTGCGCGCAATGCCACCTAGAGACCACGGTGCGGCTGCTTCCCAACGTGATTCGCCGGTACGACCGCGGTCCTTTCTCCTACCAGCCCGGTGAGACGCTGAGTGCTTTCCAGCTCGCTTTTGATCACGCCCCAGGTTCTGGTAAGGAGGATAAGTTCGAAATTGTCAGCTCGGTCTACCGCCTCAAACAGTCAAAGTGCTTCCTTGAAAGCCAGGGCCAACTGAGTTGTACGACGTGCCACAATCCACACGACATCCAACGTGGCCAAGCCGGTATTCAGGGCTACAACCAATCGTGCATGCGCTGCCATGAGCCGGCGAAGATCGCTGCGACGGCCCATGCGGCCACCAGCAACTGCGTCGGCTGTCATATGCCCAAGCGGCGACCTGAAGATGTGGTGCACACGGTCGTGACCGATCATAAAATCCAGCGCCGTCCCGCGGCCAACCTCGAGCAGGAGATCGCCGAACGGCACGGACCTGAGTGGGAGTATCGCGGCGACGTGGTCCCCTACGGCGATCAGGACGACCTGTACACCGCCGTCGCGCAGGTGACGCACCAGCGGAATCTGGAACGAGGAATCCCGAGGCTCCAGGCTGAAATCGCGAGAAAGAAGCCGGAGCGGCCGGAGTTCTACATGGAGCTGGGCGACGCCTTGCAACATGCGCGGCGCCCGGAGGAGTCCGCTGCCGCTTACCGCCTGGCCCTGCAGAAGAGGCCCGGGTCCGCGCTGCTTTGGGCCCGTCTGGCCATGCCCTTACGCGCGTCCGGGAAGACGCGGGAGCCGCTGGAGGCGATGCTGAAATCGGTTCAGGCGGATCCAGGCCAACCGGAGAATTGGCACAATCTCGGCCTGCTGCAGTCGAGCCTCGGCGATAAGAAGGCGGCGATCGCGTCCTTCCGCAAGGCGATTGCCCTCGATCCCGAATCCGCCGACTTCCACAACAGTCTGGGCGCCGTGCTGGCCGAGATTGGCCAGGCGCAGGAGGCCGAGTCCGAATTTCGCGCCGCGCTACGCCTTCGGCCGGCGTTCGCCGCAACGCATGCGCATTTGGCGTACATGATGGCGAATCGCGGGGAGTTTGAGCAGGCCGTTTGGCATTATGAACGCGCGGGTGAGGGCGCCGTGAACCAATTCAGCTATGGGATCACCCTCGCCCGCATGAACCGTTTGCCCGAAGCCCGCGTTCACCTGCAGAAATCGCTCGACGCCGACCCGAACCAACCGCTGGCCCACGAGGTGCTCGGGCGCCTGCTCGAAGCGGCGGGGGAAATTCCCTCAGCAACGGCGCATTACCGCGAAGCCATCCGCCAACGGCCTGGATTCGGCCAGGCCCATCTCAACCTGGGAGCGCTGCTCGCCCGGCAAGGGAACCGGACAGAGGCGGCGGCGGAGTTCCGGCTGGCTCAGTCCGATCCGGACCCCCAGATTCGCCAGGTGGCGGCCTCAGGCCTGGCAGCGCTCGGCATCAGACCTTGAGCAGACCGCGAAACGCCCTCGACGCATAGTAGGAGTCCGCGCCGTTGTGATAGACGAAGACGGTATCGTACCGGCGATCGCAAAACAGAGCGCCGCCCAGCTTCCGGATCGGCGCGGGGGTGCGAATCCAGCTGGATGTCTTCCGGTCAAACTCGCCCAGGCGCTGCAGCTCGCGGTACTGCTCTTCGGTCAGGATCTCAATGCCGATCGCCGCCGCTACATCCAGGGCACAGTCGGCCGGCTTGTTCTGCTTGCGGCCATCGAGCGCCACCCGATCGTAGCAGAGGCTGCGGCGTCCGCTCGGGCTCTCGGCCGAACAATCGCAGAATAGGATCTCGCCCGTGCTTGCGTCTAGCCCGATCACGTCCGGCTCGCCGCCTGAATCTTCCATCGCCTGCAGCGACCAGAGCTTAGCCTCGCTCGTTTCCAGCCGCGCCAGGACGGTCTTCCAGGCCAGCCCTGGATGCCGATTCTTGTGCTTCTCAAAGCGGAGCTCCAGGGCGGCCAACAGCTGGGCCCGCTGCTCCGGTGAGAGGCGCTTGGAGTGATCCTTTTTGCTCTGTGACGGGGTCTTCATCGGATATCCACCCTGTATTGAATCATCGTTCACCCGCCTATGCCAAAATCAACTTCGATGCAATCTGTTCATTTGATCACCCTGGATCCCGCCCACTTCCACGCCGCCCTCGTCCAAAAAGAGATGTACGCCGGCGTTTCCCCCCTCGTCAAAGTCTATGCCCCGCTTGGCCTCGACCTCACCGAGCACCTCACGCGCGTCGCCCGCTTCAATCAGCGCGCTGAAAACCCCACGACCTGGGAGCTCGATGTCCACGCCGGCCCGGGCTCCTTAGACCGTATGCTCCGCGACGAAGCCCCCGGCAATGTCGTCGTTCTCTCCGGCCGCAACCGCTCCAAAATCGAGCGTATCGAGCGCTCCGTGGCCCACGGCTTCCACGTCCTCGCCGACAAACCCTGGATCCTCCGCTCCGCCGATCTACCCCGCCTCGAGGCCTCCCTCAACGCCGCCGACGAAAAGGGCGTCATCGCCTACGACATCATGACCGAGCGGTACGAGGTCACCTCCATGCTTCACCAGGAGCTCGTCAACACCCCCGCGGTCTTCGGCACGCTCCTGCCCGGCGACCCCAGCAAGCCTGCGATCTACATGGACAGCATGCACCGCCTGCTCAAGACGGTCGCAGGCGTGCCCATGCTCCGACCCCTGGAGTTCTTTGACATTGAAGAGCAGGGCGAGGCGCTCTCGGACGTGGGCACCCACCTCGTCGATCTGGCGCAGTGGATCGCCTTTCCCGGCCTCGCCATTGACTATCGTACGGACATCGAACTCCTCGACGCCCGCC
>LNFM01009713.1_pt1 | contig 13861 bp, 8 predicted proteins | sample 596031 | NCBI WGS metagenome assembly LNFM01 (sample SAMN04254537, study PRJNA301005) | activated carbon metagenome | isolation source: dual media filters at the Ann Arbor, Michigan drinking water treatment plant | place: USA: Ann Arbor
TCCGTGCGACCCGACAGATCCGTGTTCCCCTGCGCAATCTCCTTCGACGCCGTCGTGATCGACTCCGTCGTCTCCCGGATCTGCGACACGATCCGGGTCAAGCCTTCGACCGTGCGATTGGCATCGTCCTTCAACTGGCCGAAGGTGCCCTCGAAGTCGGCCGTGATGCGCTTGGTCAGGTCGCCTTCGGCCAGCGCGCCGAGCACCCGCGCAAGTTCGTTCAATCCGGCTTGCGTGGCATCGAGCAAGCCGTTCATGCCGTTGCCCAACTGAGCGAAGAATCCCGCCTTGCCCGTCAGGTCGATGCGCTTGCCGAAGTCTCCCCGGGAAGCGCCGTCCACGATGCTGGCGATCTCGCCCTCCACGGCGACTTCGTTGGTCCGGTCGATCCATTCGACCGCGGTACCCAGTCGGGCTCCCTGCGCATTGATGACAGGAGCAACCGTCAATGCGAACGTGCGCCCACCGAGCTTGACGGTTGCGCGGTGCGTGGAGGTCAGGCGATCGAGCATCTCACGCTGGTGGGAGGGCTGCTTGTGGAAGGTGTCGATACTGGCACCGAGCAGCTTGGCCGACTGAAACTGCGGCAGATCCTTGCGGATGTCGGCCTCGGCGACTTTGAACATCTCCACGATGGACTTGTTCATGTAGATGATGTTGCAGTCCTTGTCGGCCACCATGACATTGGTCGCGACATTGTCCAAGGCCGTCTGAATGCGCATGGAGGCATCGGCGGTGCGCCGCGTGTCGGACAGCTCGAAACCCAGCCGGGTCCGAAGCGCCTGCAGCGCCCGCCGGACATCGGACAACTCGTCTGTGCCGCGCGCATCGAAGATCTCGTCGAAATCGCCCTGAGCCAGGGCCTGGATCTGGCGGCTCATTGCGCGCATGTCTCTTGCCATGCCGCTCGCCAGCGTAGCGCAGAACACCGCACCCGCGAGCGACGTCGCACCGAGCATCCAGCTCGCCGACCCTGTGAACGCGCCGAGCAGCCCGGGATACAGCAATGCGGCGATGGCCAGCCACGCGGGCAACAGCATCATTGCGCTCGCGAGCACGAACCTGCTTCGCAGCGACATCCGCTCGGACACCCTGATCCAATCGCGCCAGCCGGTCGGCACCACGCGCCCGTCGCGGATCGTGAGGCCCTGTGCGCGCCCTTCCTTGAAGAGGCGATACGCCGCTGCAGCGCCATCGACCCGATCGCGACTCGGTTTGGAGCGCACCGACATGTAGCCTGTCACCGCGCCACGCTCGACGATCGGCGTTGCGTTGGCCAGCACCCAATAGTGCTCGCCGTTCTTGCGCCTGTTCTTGACCATGCCCGTCCAAGGCTTGCCTTGCTTGAGCACCGCCCACATGTCGCGGAAGGCTTCTTCCGGCATATCGGGATGGCGCACCAGGTTGTGCGCCTCGCCGATGAGTTCCGACTCGGCGAAACCGGAGGCTTCGACGAAGTCGTCGTTGACATAGGTGATGCGGCCCTTCAAATCGGTCTTCGATACGATGGCCATGCCATCGCGCAGGATCCACTCCTGCTGAGTCACGGGGAGATTGCTACGCATTCATGTCTCGTCGAGTTGGCGTGGGCGGGGTGCACCCGACCGGGTTAGTGAACGCCGATGCGCTCACGATCTGCGTTGGCGCCTCGCAAGCTCAGGCTCTCCTGGCCCCCGAGCCTGTGAAGGGCGTACTTGGCACTGACGTTCATCATTGCTCCTTCGCCCGCGCGCCGGGCCGCTACCCATGCATGACGACGCCCGATCGATATCTGAAGAACCGAGGCGAATGCATCTTGCACAAGGCTCGATAACGGCTTCACGGGGAGTTGCCGCATGAGGAATTTGGTAACCGGCAGGCGGCTACTTTCCTCATTGAGCTTCGGTTGACGAAGACGCCGATGGGATCAGCGATCCCATGGAGCAATGCCCGGTGAACCGCGCTGCTGCAGCAACGCGATTTCCGGGCAAAGGGTCGGCACACCCTCTAGGGCAGGTCGTCCTACTCGACCAACGCGTCGACCAACCCCATGTCCGCACCGGCCATCAGCCGCTCGATATCGACGAGGATGAGCATCCTGCTATCGAGCGCGCCGATGCCGGTCACGTACCGGGTGTCGACGGCCGAGCCGAACTCGGGTGCGGGGCGGATGTGGTCGCTCGTGAGCGAAAGGACGTCGGACACGCTGTCGACCACGATGCCCACCACGCGATCGGACAAGTTGAGAATGATCACGACGGTGAACTGGTCGTAGTCCGCGCGCCCGAGTTTGAATTTCAAGCGCAAGTCGATGATGGGCACGATGATGCCGCGCAGGTTCGTCACGCCCTTGATGAAGTCGGGCGAATTGGCGATCTGCGTGACGGTGTCGTAGCCGCGTATCTCCTGCACTTTCAGGATGTCTATTCCGTACTCTTCCGCACCCAGGCGAAAGGTCAGAAACTCCCGGCCACCGGCGATGTCGGGCATGCCATTCATGTGAAGAGGCTCGCTTCTGGCATGGGTTTGTGCAGCATGATTCATGAAAAGACTCCTAGCGGATGCTATTGCTTGGGCGGGCGGGTCAGGCGGCCAACAGTTCGCGCGTGCGGGTCAGGCGCACCAGGCCGGCGACATCGAGAATCAGAGCAACGCGCCCGTCGCCCATGATCGTGGCTCCCGATATGCCGTGGACACGACGATAGTTCGTCTCCAGACTCTTGATCACCACCTGGTGCTGTCCCACCAGAGCGTCCACGGCAAGCGCCATGCGCTGCCCTTCCGCCTCGACGATGACCATGATGTTCTGGTCGAACCGGTCGCACTCGCCGCCCACATTGAAGATGCGGGCCGCAGAAAGCACGGGGAGGTAATCTCCTCGCACCTGCACGGTAAGTCCGTCACCCGCGACAGTGCGGATGTCCTGCGCGTTCGGCTGCAAGGACTCGACGATGTAGGTCAGCGGAACGATGTAGATCTCTTGGCCGACTCTGACCGACAAGCCATCCAGGATCGCCAGCGTGAGCGGCAGCCGGATCGTGATTCGGGTGCCCTGCCCGGGAAAGGAATCGATCTCGACGCCGCCACCCATGGCTTCGATGTTGCGCTTCACGACATCCATGCCGACACCACGGCCAGAGACGTCGGTCACGACATCGGCCGTGGAAAAGCCGGGCGCGAAGATGAGCTTGAACACCTCCTGGTCGGACATGGTCTCGGAGACCGTCATGCCGCGTTCGGCCGCCTTGGCGAGAATGCGCTCGCGGTTCAGACCGCGGCCGTCATCGCTCACCTCCACCATGATGTTTCCGCCCTGGTGGTAGGCTCGCAAGGTCACCGTCCCGCGAGCAGGTTTGCCAGCGGCTACGCGCGCCTGCGGCATCTCGATGCCATGGTCGAGGCTGTTGCGCACCAGATGCGTCAAAGGATCGGCGATCTTCTCGATCACGCCCTTGTCCAGTTCAGTGCCCTCGCCGACGGTCTTGAGCTCGACATCCTTGCCGAGCTTGCCGGCGACGTCGCGCACCACGCGCGGAAAGCGGCTGAATACGAAGGAGATCGGCAGCATGCGAATGCTCATCACCGATTCCTGCAGATCGCGCGTGTTGCGCTCCAGCTGATTGAGTCCGTCGTGCAGCCGCTCGAAGGCCTCGCTGTTCACTTGCGAGGCTGTCTGCGCCAGCATCGACTGCGTGATCACCAGTTCGCCGACGAGATTGATCAGCTTGTCGACTTTGTCGATGCTCACGCGAATGGACGATTCCCCGTTGGTCGCGGCGACCGCCTTGTCCGTCTGCCGTCGACCGGCGATGCCGACGTCGACATCCGGCCGGTCGGTTGCACGCCGGCCGTAAGGCGGGTGCGCGCTCGACGCTGCCGCGACCATCGGGGTCGGCGACTGCGCAGCGGGGAGATCCGTGAAGAAGCCATAGCTGCTGTCGCCGGTGCTTGCCGAGGCGGGTTGCGCGGGCGCAGCGACATCGGTGAAGAAGCCGTAGCTGGCATCGCCGCCGGCATCGACGGCCTGCGCAAGCGAACCGGCGGACAGTTCTTCGCTATCGAAGAAGCCGAAACTGCCATCCGAGGCTGCAGACGATTCCGCGTGAGTGCCAGCAGGCGACTGCTCGATCTCGAGAGTGCCCGCAACGGCCACGAACTCGATCAGTTCGCGAACCCGATCGGGCGACACCTCGGCAGTCAGCTTGAGAACCCATTTGCCCGCCTTGACCGGCGCGGTCTTGCGAGGGCGCGGGCGCTTGACGACCTCGAGCTCGCCGAGGGTTCCGAGTTCGGCCAATAGATTGGTCGCGCTTTCGTCCGCGGGTGCGGAAAAGCGGATCGTCAGGACCGTCTTGGCGCGGGTCGGGTGAAGCTCGACATCGGGCTGGGCCTCGGAATCGCAGAGCTGCTCCAGCGTCGCGCATACCGCCGTCGCCGCATCGGGATCGACCGCCCCTTCCCCGCGATGGGCACCGAGTTGTCCTCGGATGACGTCGCCGGCGCGCAGGAATGCGTCGACCATCGGTGCGGTCAACTGCAGTTCGTGTTTGCGAATCTTGTCGAGCAGCGTTTCCAGCACATGGGTGACTTCCGCCATGTCGGAAAAGCCGAACGTCCCGGCGCCGCCCTTGATCGAGTGCGCGCAGCGGAAGATCGCATTGAGATCGTCGTCCGTGGGCGCGGCTACGTCGAGCGCCAGCAGCAGAGACTCCATGTTGGCCAGATGCTCTCCGGTTTCCTCGAAGAACACCTGGTAGAACTGGCTCATGTCCACAGCCATGGCGGCGCGTCCTAACCGATGACTTTCTTCACTACTTCCAGCAACTTGGGCGGATCGAAGGGCTTGACCAGCCAGCCAGTCGCTCCCGCGGCCTTGCCCGCCGCCTTCATCGCATCGCCCGCCTCGGTCGTGAGCACCAGAATCGGTGCCGATTTGTATTGCGGCATCGTGCGCAACGATTTGATCAAGGTGAGCCCGTCCATCTTGGGCATGTTCTGATCCGTCAATACGAGGTTGACGGCCGTCGACTTCGCCTTCGCGAGCCCGTCTTCCCCATCCACGGCCTCGACCACCTGATAACCGGCGCTCTTGAGCGTGAACGCGACCATCTGCCGGATCGATGCCGAGTCGTCGACTGCAAGTACGGTTTTCGCCATTGCTATGCTCCTTGGATTACGACGCGCCCTGTGTGGGCCGGGCGCTCAAAACAGTTCAACGTTGCCGGTGCCCATCCCAGTCTGGCTGACAGGGTTATGAGCCGTGTGCTGACGCGCGTCCTCGACGGCACGCGCGCAATGGGAAAGCTCTTCGAGCAGCGCGGGGTACGCGCTTCCCGCGTCGATGCCTGCGCCCCGGGTCGCCACGCGTGCGAGCGCCGTGTTCAACATGCCCAGCGCTTCGACGCGGCGGGTGATATGCGCCAGCAACTGCGTCACCATGTCTTGGAACTGCAGCGCCGTCACCGATGCATCCACGTCGCGTGCCAGCAGCGTCGCGATTTCGCCCATGCGGGCCACGCCCGACGTCATGCGCTCGTTGATGTCCTTCACTTCGCTCATGGTCTGGTCGACCTGCTGCTTGGCCTGCAAAGTGAAGTTCATGTCCTTGGATGCGACTTCGTGGATCGCGCTTTCGGCGCTGACGACCGAATCGTTCACGTTGTCGACCTTGCTGCGGATCTCCTGGCTGAACTGATTGGTGCGCCCGGACAGATGCCGCACTTCGTCGGCGACCACGGCAAACCCCCTGCCTGCCTCGCCGGCCCGGGCCGCTTCGATCGCCGCGTTGAGCGCAAGCAGGTTGGTCTGCTTCGAAATGCTCTCGATCTCGCCCAGGATGCTGCGGATGTCGGCAAGGCGCTCGCGAATATCCTCCATGCGCTCCACCAGACCGACTGCGCTGCGGCTGTTGGCAATGGTGTTCTCGACGAAGTAATCGAGCGTGCGCGACGTGTCCTCGACGAATTGCTGGAATCCGGCCGAGGTACCGACTGCGCCGACATCCATGTTCGCGATGCCCAGGGCGACCTGCTGCTGTTGCTGAATCTGCTCGTTGATGCTGCCGAAGCTGCCGATCACCTTCTCGATCGCCTCGTGCAGGAGCACCTGGACCCGCTCGGCGTCCTCGCGCGCCGCGGCGACCTGCACTTCCTGCTCGCAGGCAGCGCTCTCGATGGCCTCGCAGGGCCTGCCGGCCGCAACCGAAGCATGCGGCTCATCAGACGCCTGCGCAGGGCGATCGTCGGCCAGATCGGCACAGTCGGCACGGTGCAACTGAACTGCGATGCCCGACCAGATGATGCCGAAAGCGAATGTGGCGAAGGCGACCCATAGCGAGGTCGGGTGATCCAACAACAACGCTGCGCCCAACGCGAATCCAAAAGTGAGCCCCGCACCCTGAGCGAGCGCTCGCCGCAGATGCAGCGACCGCGGGCCGCCTGCAGAATTCGTGGAATGAAGCAATTGCGAACTCATGTTTCGATCGGTATCCCGTGCGTGCGTCAACCGCTACCCTGGCGGAGTCGTTTTCTTCGTGCACAAATCGACAAGCAGGGCCAGATTCCTGGCCGTGCTCCGGGCTTCGACCCGCCGCCGCTTTGGCGACATTGAATTCGCCCGGCATGCCGCTCGTTTGCCAGGCAATTTGCGGCACGAGCCTGGGAAACTTGATGGCCGCCCGGACATCGACGACGAAACATGCTTGCGGGACGCGGACTTTCCACGTAAATGCATCTCTTATGGCTAACTCGCGGCGACGCGAAATGATCGGTGGTGCTGGCATGCCTTCCTTGCGGAGGGCTGGATGGATTGACAAGCTCAAGTCGCTCGCCTGGACGCAGCAGCGCTACCGAGCGCGCCTAGCACTGATTGCGGGCGCCGTCTTCTCGGCGAGCATGCTCGCCCTCACGGGCGCCGGCCTCTGGTACGAGCGCGACGGCGAACTGAATCGCGTGCAGCGCGATCTGGTCAACCTGAGCCACTCGCATGCCGAACTCGTGGCGCAGCGACTCGAGACGATCGACCTCGGCCTCAAGGCCGCCCTGGGACAGTTGCACGACCAAAGCACTCCCGCGGCTGATGCACTGCACAATATGCGCGTGCTGCGAGCGCATGCGGAAGCGCTGACTTCGGTGCCTGCCATCGGGCTATACGGTCCTTCGGGCGAGCAAATGGCCGGATCGACCGACGATACGTCGATCCTGCCCGTCTCGTTGGCGAATACGGAGCCCCATGCAGTGCATCACGCGGGCAGACTGCTGGGGCTGCATGTCTCCTCCCCGATGCGCAACACGCCCGACGGCCCCTGGCGCATCGTTTTGTCCCGGCGGGTGACGGACCAGCGAGGCGACTTCCGCGGACTCATCGTCGCTATCTTCGAGCCTCACAGGCTCGCGGAAACCTACCGCGCACTCGACCTGGGGCCGCATGCGAGCGTGGCCCTGCTCAGTTGGAACGGCACCCTGCTCGCTACCTACCCCTGGCGCGAAGACCTCGTCGGCCGCGCATACGCCGGCTTCGGGCTGCATCCGGTCGGTGATGCAGAAAGCAGCCGCGCCATCGAGGCAGTGTCGAGCCCCTTCGATGGTCGTCCGGTACTCGCCGCCGACACCGCCCTGCGTGGTTTTCCCCTCACGCTGAGCCTGATGGCAGACCGGCATGCGGTGTTGTCGAACTGGCGCCGGCATGTCATGGCCGGAGGCACCGCCGCCGGGCTCATCAGCGTCTTGGCGCTGGCGCTGGCGCTGGTGCTCGACCGGCATATACGGCGTCGGGAAGAGTCGGTCGCTCAGTTGCGCGAGAACCAGGCGGAACTCACCGAGGCGCACCGCATGGCGCGGCTGGGCAGTTGGCGCATCGACGCCGCGACGGGCTCGATCCACTGGAGCGCGCAAGCGGCGGGACTGCTCGGGATCTCGGCTCCCCACGTTCCGGATTTGGAAAGCCTGCTCGTACATGTGTACGAGGAAGACCGCGGACGCGTGCAACGCGCCTGGGAGGCACTGACGACGGCTGGCTTCCTCGATGTCGAGTTCAGGACCACCCCGGTGGCGGGCGAAGTGCGCTGGCTGCGAGCGCGGGCCGAAGCCACCGTCCAGAAGGAGAACGCTCCCTTCCGCGTGCGCGGCACGCTGATCGACGTGAGCGACGAACGGCGCGCGGAGCAGGCTGTCCAGCATCTGGCAGCCGTGGTCGAGTCGACCGAGGACGCGATTCTGAGCATTTCCAGCGACGGCCGGATTCTTTCGTGGAACCGCGGTGCCACCCGCATGTTCGGTCATTCCGCAGCCGAGGCCCTCGATCGGCGCCTGTCCGATCTGCTGCCGGCCGACGAAGCCGAGAAGGCGCTGGAACTGGTCGTGCGAAGCGCCAGCGGCGAGACGATCGAGGGCTTCGAGACGAAGCTGACTGCCAAGGATCAGCGCGTCATCCATATCGCAGTCACTTTGTCGCCTTTGCGTGATGCCGCAGGTTGCGTCACGGCAGCATCGGCCGTGGCACGCGACATCACGGCGCGTCGGGAAGCCGAGCTTCGGCGTCTGATGGAACATCGAGTCGCTCAGCTGTTGGCCGAATCGGCGCCGCTGGCGACCACCATGCCGCGCATACTGGAGACGCTTTGCCAGTCCCTCGCCATGGACTGCGGCGTCCAATGGCAACTCGACAACGACGCAGCCGGCTATCGGCGCGCCTGCCTCTGGTGCGCTCCGCCCCTGGACCACGCCGCGCTGTGCAGTCAGTTGGCGGCGCAATTGCCGGCGACCGGGCCGTGCGAACGCGTCTGGAAAACGTCGTCGCCGCAATGGGTAGGACTGAGCGAAACGCAGTCCTGTCGTCTCGCTGCCGCAGAGGCGACGATTCCCTTCGTGAACGCTCTGTTCATACCGATCACGATGGGCAGCCGAGTCGTCTGCGTGCTGCAGTTGCTGACCACGCAGACGCAACCCTACGACGAGGAGCTGCTCTCGTCGGCGCGGGCGATCGGCAGCCAAATAGGTCAGTACATGGAGCGCAAGCGAGCCGAGAACGACTTGCGCGCCGAAAAGGAATACATCGGGCACGTCATCGCGACCGCCCCCACCCTCATCGCTTCCATCGCGCCCGATGGCACGACGCGCTCGGTCAATCCGTCGATTCGCGACATCACCGGCTACCTACCGGCGGACCTGCACGGCCAGAATTTCTGGCGCCTTCTGCATGAAGGAGACCATAGCGAAGTCGAGCTTCTGCTCGCAGCGGCCGGCGATGGCGGGGTTGCGGATCATCATCTCGCGATCAGAACGCGCGGCGGCGAGATCAGAGATCTTTCCGTCAGTGCGGCCGCGCGGCGCGCAGCCGACGGCAGCATCGTGGAGTTCATCGTCGTCGGCGCGGACGTGACGGCGCGACGGCTCGACGAAGCCCGCAGAGCCGCGGAGTACGCCGTGGCACGGGCGCTGAGCGAGGAGCAATCCGAAGGCGAAGCGGTCGAGCGCGTCCTCGGCACGGTGTGCGAGGTGCTGGGGTGGGAATGCGGGGTGTTCCGGGTATTCGACCCCGCGACCCGTCTGGTGTCCTGCCGGTACCACTGGAGCAAGCCCGAGCCGCCGTTCGTGGCGCTCGCCGAGGCGTTGCGCGAGCCCCGGCACCTCGATGCGAACACGCTTTACTGGCGCACCGTCGAGACCGGGTCGGCCCAATGGGACAATCAGTTTCGTCAGCGGGCGACCGACCGCCTAAGGCCCAAGCTGGATGAGGCGAAGATATGCGCGGCCTTCTGCGTTCCGGTCCAATCGGGGGAACGCTTCCTGGGGGCATTGCAGTTCTTCGGGCGCTCGAACAATCGTCCGGAACACGCGCTCCTCGAAGCCATGCAGGCCATCGGTCACCAGGTCGGCCAGTTCATCGAGCGCAAGCGTGTGGAAGCCGCCCGGCAGCAAGCCGACGAACGCCTGCGCAGCATCGCAGCCAACATCCCGGGCATCGTGTTCGAATACCGGTTGCGCCCCGATCAGTCCGCCTCGTTCGACTTCGTCAGCGAACGGGCGCTGGACATCCTCGAGGAATCGCCCGAGAGCCTGATGGGCGACCCGCACCTCATGTTCGGATTGGTGGACCCGCATTATCGCCGGCAGCTCCTGCGTTCGATGCGCGTATCCCGGCACACCCGATCACTGTGGCTGAACGAGATGCCGATCCGCACCCGCAGCGGTCGAATCCGCTGGGTGCGAGGGCAGTCGATGCCGAAGTATCTCGACGACGGGTCGGTGGTCTGGGACGGCGTCATCGTCGATGTCACGGCACAGAAGCAGGCCGAGCATGCCATCCAGCAAATGAACGAACAGTTGGAGCGGCGCGTCGCCGAGCGTACCGCCCAGCTCTCGGCGGCCAACCGCGAACTCGAATCCTTCGCCTATTCGGTCTCGCACGACCTCAGAGCGCCCTTGCGCTCGATCGAAGGCTTCTCGCGCATACTGATGGAAGAGTATGGCAGCACGCTCGAGACGACGGCGGCGGACTACCTGACACGTGTCAGGAACGCGAGCCAACGCATGGGCCACCTGATCGACGATCTTCTGTCGCTGTCTCGCGTCACACGCAGCGAACTCAAGCGCGTGCGCACCGACTTGTCGGCCATCGCGGAGGCGGTCATGCAGGAGTTGCGGGCCGAATCGCCCGCACGGCAGGTCGACATCAGCATACACCCGGGCATGTTCTGCCTCGCGGATCCCAGCCTGATCCGCATTGCGCTCTATAATCTGCTCGGCAACGCCTGGAAGTTTACGTCCAAGCGGGCAGACGCTAGCATTGAATTCGGCGCGCTCACTCAGCGCAACAAGACGGTCTATTACGTCCGTGACAATGGCGCAGGCTTCGATATGGAACATGCTGGAAAGCTCTTCGGTGCGTTCCAACGCCTTCATTCGCCCCGTGAGTTCGAGGGTACCGGTGTGGGACTCGCCACCGTGAGCCGCATCATCGATCGTCATGGCGGCACGGTATGGGCGGAATCGATTCCGGACAAGGGCGCGACGTTCTACTTCACGATGGCCGGGGGAGGAGCGCGCTCGTGAATTCCGCGGCCCCGGCCATACTCTTGGTCGAAGACAACCCCGACGACGAGGCGCTCACGTTGCGTGCGCTGACCCGCAGCGGATTCGGCGATCGAGTCAAGGTCGTTCGCGACGGCGCCGAGGCGCTCGACTTCATGTTTGCCGCCGGCCAGTACAACGACCGCGACCCGACGCGCCTGCCGGGGCTCGTTCTGCTCGACCTGAAACTGCCCCGTATCGACGGACTGGAAGTCCTCCGGAGGCTACGCGCGGATCCTCGCACCGCCCTCGCCTGCGTGGTGGTGTTCACGTCCTCCGGCGAACAGCGCGACATCCATCGCGCATACGAGAACCGCGCCAACAGCTTCGTGCGCAAACCCGTCGCCTTCGAGAGCTTTTCCCAGACGGTCGAGCAGCTGGCGCGATACTGGCTGCAAATCAACGAACCGGAGTCTTCGCTTGGCCCCAACCACGCGCAGCCCTGAGATGGCAGACCCCCGCCACGCCAGCCCCACTGCCCCCGAGGCGCGCACGATCCGCGTCCTCATCGTGGAGGATTCGGAAGACGACGTGCTGTTGTTGGTCTGGGAACTGAAGCGCGGCGGCTACCAGGTCCAGTACGAGGCCGTCGACACGCGCGCCGCGATGGCCGCCGCGCTGCGAACCGGCCCCTGGGACATCGTCATCTCCGATTATTCGATGCCGGACTTCAGCGGTCTGGAAGCCTTGGCCACCCTGCGTGCGCAAGCGCTCGACGTGCCCTTCATCATCGTCTCGGGCAATATCGGCGAGGACGTCGCGGTCGAGGCCATGAAGGCCGGCGCGCACGACTACGTCATGAAGAAAAATCTGTCCCGCCTGATCCCGGCGCTCGATCGCGAACTGCGCGAGGCCGACGTCAGGCGCGCGCGACTGCGAGCCGAACACGAGTTGCGCGAGAACGAAGCCCGATTTCGCGCCATTGCGTCCAACATTCCGGGCACGGTCTACCAGTTCATGCTGCGCGAGGATGGCACGAAATCCTTTCCCTATGTGAGCGGCGACTGCCTGCGCCTGCTCGGGGTCGGCCCTCATGCGCTGCTGGCCAATGCCGCCGTGTTCCGGGAGTTGCTCTACCCCGGCGATCGTGAAGGCTATGAATCCGCGCTCGCGCGCTCAGCGAACAACCTGACCGATCTGAACTGGGAAGGACGCATCCAGTTGCCCGGCAGCGACGAGATCAAGTGGATCAACTTGCGGTCGAGCCCCCGACGTCTGGATGACGGCGCGCTGCTGTGGGAAGGCGTCATCTGGAACATCACGCAAAGCAAGCTCGCGGAGATCGAGATCCGCCGCTCGCGAGAGCAGCTGCAGGAATTGTCCGCGCACGTGCAGAAAGTGAAGGAAGACGAGCGCGCGCGCATCGCACGGGAGATTCACGACGATATCGGCGGCAACCTCACCGCGATCAAGATCGACCTGCTCTGGCTCACCAATCGGCTGTCCCCGGACTCGAAGGCCATGCACGAGAAGGCGCACGCGATCGAAAGGCTGGTGGATCGCACCATGGAGACGACGCAGCGCATCTCGCGCGATCTGCGCCCGGGCATTCTGGATCTCGGCCTGATTGCCGCCATCGAATGGCAGGCGGAGGAATTCCAGCGCCGGATGGGCATCCCCTGCGAACTGGTGACCTCGGACGACGAGTTGTACCTCGACCAGGATTTGTGCGTTGCGATTTTCCGCATTTTCCAGGAAACTTTGACAAACATAAGCAAGTACGCGGAGGCAACGCGAGTCGATGTCAGCCTCGTCGCAGGGGAGGATGTGGTCGTGCTGGAAGTCGTCGACGATGGCCGTGGCATAGCGCGCGACCAGTTGTCGAAGCCCGGCTCGTTCGGCATCCGCGGGATCCAGGAGCGCGCGCGATCACTGCACGGCGACGTGGAGATCGAAAGCATGCCGGGGTCCGGCACCCGAATCAAGGTCGAGATCCCCCTCGTGACGTCGGACACCGAGACAGCCCCGCTGACGCAGAAAGCGCTCTTTTAGAGCTCCTGAGCAAGGTCGCCGCAAATCATGTCGAGAATCGATGTTGCATATCGTCGTCCCCGTGCGGATGGCTGGCCAAAGGATGCGCGGCCTCGCCACGAGGGTCGACAGTCCTGCGCCGCCTGCGATAGTTCGCGCCTTGCCTCGGCCAGTCCGCTGCGCCGGCCCGCTGTTCCACCCTACCCCAGCGTTGCCGTGAGCCCGCGATGATTCGTGTCCTGATAGCCGACGACCACGCGATCCTACGCCGCGGACTCAAGCAGATTCTCGCCGAGACCGAAGACATGACGGTGGCCGGCGAAGCCGAGAACAGCCAGCAGGCGCTCCAACTCGTGCGGGAAGCGGAATGGGATGTGGTGCTGCTCGATATCTCCATGCCGGACCGCAACGGCATCGACACCCTGAAACTCATCAAGAAAGAAAAGCCCAAGCTTGCCGTATTGATGCTCTCCATGCACCCGGAGAACCAATACGCCATCCGCGCGTTGAAGGCCGGCGCGTCGGGCTACCTCACGAAACAGAGCGCGCCGGCGCAGCTCGTCACCGCGATCCGGCAGGTCAAGCAAGGCCGCAAGTACGTCAGTCCCACACTCGCCGAGCAGCTCGCTGCCCGCTTGGGCGAAGACATGGAGAGCGCCCCGCACGAGGCCCTCTCCAACCGCGAGTACCAAACACTTACCCTGCTTTCGTCCGGCAAGACACTGTCGGAAGTCGCGGTCGAACTGAAGCTGTCGGTGAAGACCGTCAGCGTCTATCGCTCTCGCCTGCTGGACAAACTTCAGCTCAAGAACAACGCCGAGCTGACGCACTACGCCATCAAG
>LNFM01009715.1_pt1 | contig 13860 bp, 12 predicted proteins | sample 596031 | NCBI WGS metagenome assembly LNFM01 (sample SAMN04254537, study PRJNA301005) | activated carbon metagenome | isolation source: dual media filters at the Ann Arbor, Michigan drinking water treatment plant | place: USA: Ann Arbor
GCCGCATCGACCGCCGGTTCGTAGATCAGACGCGGGCCGCCGTCGCTCGCCGTCGCCGCGTGAATGTCGGCGAGCGCCGCGAGGATACCGGACAGATCGACCGGCTCGCTCTCGGCGCGCGACAGTTCGGCATCCAGGCGAGAGGCATCGGAGATGTCGCTGATCAGGCGATCGAGCCGCTTCACGTCGTCCATGATGATCGCCATCAATTTGCGGCGCTGATCGGCGTCTTCGATGCGCGCCACCGTTTCGACGGCGCTGCGCAGCGAAGTCAGCGGATTCTTGATTTCATGGGCGACGTCGGCGGCGAAACGCTCGATGGCGTCCATGCGCGTCCATAGCGCATCGGTCATCTCGCGCAGCGCGGCGGACAGATCGCCGATCTCGTCGGATCGGCGCGAGAAATCGGGAATGGCGACCTTGCGGCCCTGGCCGTGGCCGACGCGCTTGGCCGCCGCCGCGAGACGGCGCACCGGACGCGCGATGGTGCCGGCGAGATAGAGCGAGACGAGCACCGACATGGCCATGACGATGGCGAGCACCTGCAGAATGTCGAGGCGGACGCGGCGCAAGCTGTTCTCGATATCGGCGCTGTCCTTCGTGACCACGACGGCGCCGAGCACCTGCTTATAGCGGCTGACCGGCGCGGCGGCCGAGAGCATCAGATCGTCGCGCGCGTTGACGCGCACTTCGGCGCGCGGCTCGCCGCGCAAAGCGTAGATCGCCTCCTCGAAATCGGCGGCGACCGGCGGCGAGGATTCGGCGTAAGGCGGATATCTGTCCTTGTTGGGCAGCAGTTCAATGGCCCATTCGTAGAAATCGAGCAGCACATCCAGGGGGCCGCGCGCGACGGCGACCGGCGGCGCCAAGGGTTGCACCGTGACGGGACCGCCGACCACGGAGGACGACAGCGAATCGGCGATCAAATCGCCATTGGCGGCGAACAATCGCACGCGCAGGCCGAGCGGGCCGGCAAGACGGCGCACCAGGGGACGCGCCATGGCGGTGAGATAGTCGCCGCCTTCGCCGACATCCGACGTCACCGCCGCTTCGCCGAGCGCCTCGGCGACGATCTGCGCCTGCACGGTCAGCGACCATAACTCCGAGCCGATCAGGCTTTCGCGATAGCGGTCCATGTACAACAGGCCGCCGGCCAAGGCGGCAAGCGCCATGACATTGACGAAGAGAATGCGCCACGTCAGCGACAGGCCGCGACGGCGACGGCGCTCGCCGCGCGGGCGACCGAGGCGCGTGCGGCTGTCATGTTCGGGGCGCACAGCGGCTTCGCCCGCCCTCGGCCCGTCGGCGGCGGACGATAGATCGATGTCATCGGTCACGCGCGCGGCGCGCCAGGCGCGCGGATCCTCGTCCGCGCCCGCATGCAGGCCATCGCCGTTCCCGGGCGCATCGCCGGGCCATCGTTTCGGCAGTTGTCGCGCCAATGAATCCTGTCCTCTTGCGGGCCGCGCCGGTCTTTCGCCGGGACCGGCGCCCGCGATGAGCCGCTACTTGTCCTTGTAACGGTAGCCGAGGCCGTAGAGCGTCTCGATCTGGTTGAAGTCCTTGTCGAGCGCCTTGAGCTTGCGGCGCAGCCGCTTGATGTGGCTGTCGATGGTGCGGTCATCGACATAGACATGTTCGCCGTAAGCCGCGTCCATCAACTGGTCGCGGTTCTTCACATGGCCGGGCCGCATGGCGAGCGACTGCAGAATGAGAAATTCGGTGACGGTGAGTTGCGCCGGCTTGCCCTGCCAGGTGCAGAGATGGCGCGCCGGATCGAGCAGCAGATCGCCGCGCACGACGGCGCCCTCGCCGGAAGCGGCCGGCGCCGCGCCCTCGACCGACAATTCCTTGCGCCGCATCAGCGCGCGGATGCGCTCGATCAGCAGGCGCTGCGAGAAGGGCTTGCGGATGTAATCGTCGGCGCCCATGCGCAGGCCGAGCACTTCGTCGAGCTCGTCGTCCTTCGAGGTCAGGAAGATCACGGGCAATTGAGACTGGCGGCGCAGACGCGTCAGCAGCTCCATGCCGTCCATGCGCGGCATCTTGATGTCGAGGATGGCGACATCGGGCGGCCGATCGGTGATGCCTTTGAGCGCCTGCTCGCCGTCGGTGTAGGTGCGCACCTCGAAGCCCTCGGCTTCGAGCGACATGGAGACCGACGTCAGGATGTTCTGATCGTCGTCCACCAGGGCGATGGTGCGGCGTGTTTTGGCGGGAACGGGGGCGGGAGCGCCGCCGGCTTTGCTCGTCGTCATGTCGGGCGTCAGCTCGCGTTGGGGCTCGGGATGGGACTCGATCAGGGCAAGAACCGACGGGTTCGCAGGGGCGACCGCGCGGCGGGGGTCATTTTGCATGGTTTCCGTGCCTGTGGCAAAACCCGGTTGGCCGGGTTGGGAGGGGCGAGAGCAGATTAAGCCCCTGAAATTTGACGAAAAAACGGCGTTCAACAGGGCCCGAAACACCACCGCCAGAGCGCCCGGGCGGTTTTCCCCAGCCCTGGGGCCGTATGATTTTCGGCGTAAATTTCATACCTATCGGTTGACCCTGCAGGGGTCGCTCTTATGATGGTCGCCTATTCGGCGGGTTCCCGCCCGCCCCTCCATTTTGCAGCCCAGCCACCAGCCGGCGCGCCCCAGACTGGCGCCAAACCCTCATGGGGGAGTTGTTGTCTTGATTTCCGTTCTATTGCTCGGCCTGCTGTTCGGCATGAAGCACGCGATGGAGGCCGATCATGTCGCCGCCGTCGCCAGCCTGGCGACCCGCAGCAGCAGCCCGGCCGAAGCCGCCCGCTTCGGCATCGCCTGGGGCCTCGGCCATACCATCACTTTGTTCGTCTTCGGCTCGGCGGTGCTGCTGCTCGGGCTGACGATCCCGGACACCATGGCCCACGCGCTGGAGCTCGCCGTCGGCGTGATGCTCGTCGTCCTCGGCGCCGATGTGGTGCGCCGCATGTGGAAACAGGGCCTGCATATCCATCCGCACCGCCACGGCGGCGAGCGCCATCTGCATCTGCACGACCATCCGCCCGTCAAGGCCGCCATCCCGCATGCGCATGTGCCCCATTCCCACACGCACAAGCGCCTTCTGCCGCTGCGGGCGCTCTGCGTCGGCCTCGTCCATGGCATGGCCGGCTCCGCCGCCCTGGTGCTCTTGACGCTCGGCACCATCGAAAGCGTCTGGCTCGGCGTCGCCTATATCGCGCTGTTCGGCCTCGGTTCGATCGGCGGCATGATGGTCCTGTCCTTCGCCATCGGCCTGCCCTTGCGCCTGACCGCGCATAAGCTCGGCAACCTCTATAGCGGTCTGACGTTCGCCATCGGCCTGCTGACGATTTTCCTCGGCGCCTCCATCGTTTGGCAGATCGGCGTCGAGCAAGGCTTGCTGTTCTAGGCTGGTTTCAAAGCCGGCGATGACGCTCCCAGAACGAAATTGTTATACTATAACAATTGACCTTCGGGTATAACCGGCGTCAATTCACTTCCGCCGACTCATTCTTGGGGCCGCATAGTTCATGTCCCAAATTTGATGCCCCAATCTTGATACCGAGGATCATCGCCATGGACGCCGACACCCGCCCGACATCCGCCGCCACGCCCGCCGGCCTGGCCCGCACGCAAGCCGTCGCCGCCGGCGCCGTCGTCCTGCTGTTCGGCAGCTTCCTGCTGTTCGGCGTCGGCTTCGCCCAGCCCGAGACGATCCACAACGCGGCGCATGACACGCGGCACAGCTTCACCTTCCCCTGCCACTAAGTCCGCGCGAGGGGACAGCATCATGATCGCCATTCTGCGTCGCATCCTGACCGCCGGCCTGCTGGCCGGCGTCGTCGCCGGCATCGCCTTCACCGCCGCGCAGCAGGTCAAAGTCGTCCCGCTCATCCTCGCCGCCGAGGTCTATGAGACCGGCGAAGCCGCGCCGGCCCATAGCCATGACGGCGCCGTCGGCGCGCATGACCATGCCGCCGCGCATGCCCATGACGCAGACGCCTGGTCGCCCGAAGACGGCGCCGAGCGCATCGCCTATACCGTTCTCGCCAATATTCTGACCGGCGTCGGCTACGGCTGCATCCTGGTCGCCGGCATGGTCTTCGCCGGCCGCGCGCTCGACTGGCGCCGCGGCCTGCTCTGGGGACTCGCCGGCTTCGCCGCCTTCGCCGTCGCGCCGGCTCTCGGTCTGCCGCCGGAATTGCCCGGCATGGCCGCCGCCGATCTGGCCGGCCGCCAGCTCTGGTGGATCGCGACCGCGCTCGCCAGCCTCGCCGGCCTCGGCCTGATCGTCTTCGCGCCGGCGAAATTCCGCATCGCGGCGGTCACCGCCGGCGTCGCGCTCATTCTCCTGCCGCATGTCATCGGCGCGCCCGAACATGCCGCCGAAGCGGGCGCCGTGCCGGCCGAACTGGCGGCGCGCTTCGCCGTCGCCTCGCTGATCGCCCAGGCCGCCTTCTGGGCCGTGCTCGGCGCCGCCGCCGGCCATCTGATCGGCCGCGCGCTCCCCGCCCCGGCTGGGCTGGCGCAGCCCGCCGCCGCCTGAAAGCGGCAAATAGCGGCGATAGAGGCAAATCTCGCTACGATTTATTAACCATTCGGCCGCTATGGTCGCATCGTCCATCAAGCCGCCGGGGGGCCTCTTTCACCAAAAGAGGTGATCGATGACCGAGCTCATCACGTTCGAGCGCCGCGATCTTTTGCGCTGGGCGCTCGCCGTTCTCTGCTGCGGCTGGCTGGTCGGCGCCACGTTGCACGTGATCAACATCTCGAAGACCGAGGTGCCGCTCGACGGCGCCAATTCCTACATGCCCTACGAGCGGCAACTCGCCGCCTGCAACGAGCTACGCACCTCGCAGGCGAAGTACGACTGCACGACGCGGCTGATGCTCGGACGCGACCGCAGCATGTTCACCAAGATTCTCATCGTGCTGCTGCCGCCGCTCGCCCTGATCGGCACGGTCGGCTTCATCGGCTTCGCTCGGCGCGTGCGACGCGAGCGCGAACAGCAGCGCGCCGCCCACGAGGCCTATCAAGCGCAGATGGCGGCCTATCGCGAGAAAGTCGCGGCGGAAGAGGCGGAGATCGCCGCCGGCGTGCGCAAGCAGGAGATGTTCCTCGACGACGATGGCAATCTCGTCGAGCCGCCGGCCCATCTGTCGCGCTGGCGCGAAGAGACGCCTTAACGCGCCGGAGCGGCCTTAATGGATCGCCGCCCAGTCGTCGCCGACGCCGGTCTCGACGATCAGCGGCACGTCGAGGGTGAGCGCCGGCAGGGTCGCGCGCTCCATCACCTCGCGCACGACCTTCGCGGTCTTCTCGGCCTCGCCCTCAGGCAATTCGAACACCAGTTCGTCATGCACCTGCAGCAGCATCCTGGCCTTCAGCCCAGCACTCTTGAGAGCATCGGGCACGCGGATCATGGCGCGCTTGATGATGTCGGCGGCGGCGCCCTGCAGCGGCGCGTTGATCGCGGCGCGCTCGGCGAAGCTGCGGCGCGACGGCACCTTGTCGTTGATCCAGGGCACATGGATCTTGCGGCCGAAGATCGTGGTGACGAAGCCCTGCTTGCGCGCGATCTCCTTGGTCCGCTCCATATAATCGCGGATGCCGGGATAGCGCTCGAAGTAGGCCTTGATGTAGGTGCTGGCCTCGCCTTGCGGGATGCCGAGCTGATTGGCCAGGCCGAAGGCGCTGATGCCGTAGATGATGCCGAAGTTGATCGCCTTGGCCTTGCGGCGGATCATCGGGTCCATTCCCTTGACCGGCACGCCGAACATCTCGGACGCCGTCATGGCATGAATGTCGAGCCCGTCGCGGAAGGCCTTCTTCAAGGTGTCGATGCCGGCGACATGGGCCAACAGGCGCAATTCGATCTGCGAATAGTCGGCTGACAGCAGCTTGCAGCCCTTCTCGGCGATGAAGGCGCGGCGGATCTTGCGACCCTCCTCGGTGCGCACGGGAATGTTCTGCAGATTGGGATCGTTCGAACTGAGGCGGCCGGTCGCCGCGCCGGTCATCGAATAGCTGGTATGCACGCGGCCGGTCTTGGGGTTGATCTGCTCGGCCAGCGCGTCCGAATAGGTGCTTTTCAATTTTTGAATCTGCCGCCATTCGAGCACGCGCGCCGGCAGATCATGGCCTTGCGCCGCCAATTCCTCCAGCACGTCGGCGCCGGTGGCGTAAGCGCCGGTCTTGCCCTTCTTGCCGCCCGGCAGGCTCATGTCGTCGAACAGCACTTCGCCGAGCTGCTTGGGCGAGCCGACGTTGAACTCGCGCCCCGCCAGCTTCTGGATTTCGGCGCTGAGAATATTCATGCGCTTTTCGAAATCGGCGGAGAGGCCGTGCAAGACATCGCGGTCGACCTTGATGCCGGCGCGTTCCATCTCGGCGAGCACGCCGATCAGCGGCCGCTCCAGCGTCTCGTACACCGTGACCATATGGTCGGACACCAGGCGCGGCTTCAACAGGCTGTGCAGGCGCAGCGTCACGTCGGCGTCTTCCGCGGCGTAGCAGGTCGCGGCGTCGAGATTGACGCGGTCGAAGGTCACCTGCTTGCGGCCCGATCCGGTCACGTCGCCGTATTTGATCGTGCTATGGCCGAAATGCAGTTCGGCAAGATCGTCCATGCCATGGCCGTGCAATCCGCCTTCGAGCACATAGGACAGCACCATGCTGTCGTCCATCGGCGAGATGTCGACGCCGTAGCTCGCCAGCACCTGTTTGTCGTATTTGATGTTATGGCCGATCTTGAGGACGCCTTCGTCCTCCAGCAGCGGTTTCAAGAGATCGAGCGCCGTCTGGAGCGCGATCTGCTTGGGCCGCCCGGCCGTCTCGCCCGGCGCGACACCGAGGTCGAGCGCGCCCTGATCGGCGGTCGGATCGATATGGCCGAGCGGCAGATAGGCCGCTTCGCCCGGCACGATGGCCAATGAAATGCCGACCAGTTCCGCCTTCATGGGATCGAGCGACGTGGTCTCGCTATCGACCGCGACGAGGCCGGCATCGCGCGCCTTGGCGATCCACAGTCGCAGCGCGTCTTCGTCCTGGATGCAACTGTAGCTCTTCGAATCGGGCATCTTGCTCAGGCCCGCGAGCAGGGCGGCCTGCTGTTCGCCGAGTGCGACGGGCGCGGCGTCGCTCTTGCCGGGCCGCATCACCGTCAATTTCGGCGGCGCGAAGCTGTCGGGCGTTTCCTTGCCGGCCGGCGCGCTCAAATCCAGATCGCTGACCTTGACGCCGCGCGCCGCCAGATCGCTGCCGACGCGGGCGAGCAGGCGGTTGAAGTCCTGCGCCTTGAGGAAGCCGAGCAGGACGCCCGGATCGGGTGGCTGGACGATGAAATCCGTATAGGTCTCGGTGACCGGGGCGTTCTCTTCGAGACGCACGAGATCGCGCGACATGCGCGCCTTGTCGGCGTTGGCGAGAAGGTTCTCGCGGCGCTTGGGCTGCTTGATCTCACCGGCGCGCGCGAGCAGCGTGTCGAGATCGCCGTAGACGTTGATCAGTTCGGCGGCCGTCTTGTAGCCGATGCCGGGCACGCCGGGCACGTTGTCGACCGCGTCGCCGGCCAGCGACAGCACGTCGAGCACCTTTTCCGGCGCGACGCCGAATTTTTCCATCACCTCGGCATGGCCGATCCGCTTCTGCTTCATCGGATCGAGCAGCGAGACCTTGTCGGAGACCAGCTGCATCAAGTCCTTGTCGGAGGACACCACCGTCACCTCGTCGCCGTTGGCGACGGCGGCCTTGGCGTAGGTGGCGATCAGATCGTCGGCTTCGTAGCCCTCCATCTCGATGCAGGGCACGTTGAAGGCGCGCGTCGCCTCGCGGATCAGCGCGAATTGCGGCACCAGGTCCTCCGGCGCTTCCGGCCGGTTCGCCTTGTAGTCGGCATAGATGTCGTTGCGGTAATTCTTGCGCGCGGCATCGAAGATGACGGCGAGATAGTCCGTCTCGGTGTCGGCGATCAGCTTCAGCAGCATCTGCGAGAAACCGAAGACGGCATTGACCGGCGTGCCGTCGCGCCGCGTCATCGGCGGCAACGCGTGATAGGCGCGGAAGATGTAGCCCGAGCCGTCGATCAGATAGAGATGATTCGGCTTGCCCGGCGTTCCCGCCGCGGGCTTGCCGGTCTCGGGCGTCTTGGCCATCAGTGGGCGGCCGGTTTCGCGCCCGCCTTCAAGACATAGCGCCGATCGCAATAGGGGCACTCGGCCTCGCCCTTGCCTTCCAGGTTGAGATAGACGCGCGGATGGCCGAGGGCGCCGCCCGGGCCGTCGCAGGCGACCTGCAATTGGTCGACGACAATGGTCTCGGGCGGGGTCAGGAAATTGGGCGCGGCCATGGAGTCTCCGGGCGAAGATGAAGGTGAGAACTGCGAGGAACGGAACTGCGGGAGGCTTCGACGGACCTGTTTGTCCCCGCGGTTTGACGGGGGCCGCCGAGGGGGCCAGAATAACGGCCGCATCATACCCCCGGGCCCCGCCCTCTCTCAACCCTTCTGGGCCTCAACCCTTCTGGCCATTTCCCATGCCCCCGATTCCTACCGACGCCCCCTCCGTCCAGCAGGCCGGCTGGCCCGATCACGCCGTCGAAATTTCCGGCCTGACCAAAACCTATGCCGCCGGCAAGAGCACGCCGGCCAAAACCGCGCTGCGCGGCATCGATCTGCAAATTCCGCGCGGTTCGTTCTTCGGCCTGCTCGGCCCCAACGGCGCCGGCAAATCGACGACGATTAACATCCTCGCCGGTCTGGTGAACAAAACCAGCGGCAGCGTGCGCATCTGGGGCCACGATATCGAAAAGGACGCGCGTGCGGCGCGCTTGTCGATCGGCATCGTGCCGCAGGAATTGAACATCGACCCCTTCTTCACGCCGCGCGCGCTGCTCAACCTGCAGTCGGGCTTCTATGGCGTGCCGACGCGCGAGCGGCGCACCGACGAAATCCTGCGCGCCGTCGGCCTGACCGACCAGGCCGAAGCCTATGCCCGCACCCTGTCGGGCGGCATGCGCCGCCGCCTGCTGATCGGCAAGGCCATGCTGCACAATCCGCCGATCCTGGTGCTCGACGAACCCACCGCCGGCGTCGATATCGAACTGCGCCAAAGCCTGTGGGCCTACATGAAGGCGATGAACGAGCAGGGCACGACGATTCTGCTGACCACGCATTATCTCGAAGAGGCCGAGAAGCTGTGCGACCGCATCGCCATCATCGACAAAGGCGACGTCGTCGCCTGCGACACGACGAGCGCCCTGCTGCACCGCCTCGACCGCAAGGAACTGATCGTGACGGCTGCCGACGACCTCGCCAGCGTGCCGCCCGCCTTGCAGCGCTTCGCGCCTGAACTGCTGCCGCCGCGCCGCATCGCCTTCCGCTACCAGCCGAGCCAGACGCAGATCGGCGAGATTTTCGCCGCGCTGCGCGACGCCGGCGTCGTCATCGCCGACGTCACCACCGAGGAAAGCCGGCTGGAGGATATTTTCCTCGAGCTGACCGGCGGCCGGCGCGCCGCGGGACTCGCCGAAGCGGCGGCGACCTAAGGCGGGATTGGTGCCGGATTTGCATGGCCTGTCCCGTCGTCACCGTCTCAGGATGCCCGCCCTTGTCCGCGCTTTATCGCTGTTCTGCGTTCTCGCCCTCGCCGCATGCATGCCGCGCTACCTGCCGGCGGGCCCGCCGGTGAGCGCCCCCGCGCTCGAGATGACGCCGAAGAGCGCCACCGTGACGATGGCCGACGGCATGCGCCTGCCGCTGCGCAGTTGGCTGCCCGACGAAACAATAACTGGCCAGCCCAAGGCTGTAATCCTGGCGCTGCATGGGTTCAACGATTATTCCAACGCCTTCGACGAGCCGGGGAAATATTGGGCGGCGCGCGGCGTCGCCACCTACGCCTACGACCAGCGCGGCTTCGGTCGCGCCCCCGACAGCGGGCGCTGGGCCGGCAGCGAAACCTACATCGACGATCTGCGCACGGTGGCGGCGCTGTTGCGCGCGCGCCATCCCGCCCTGCCGCTCTACATCCTGGGCGAAAGCATGGGCGGCGCGATCCTGCTCACCGCCATGACCGGCGAACGCCCGCCGACCACCGATGGCGTCATTCTCGTCGCGCCGGCCGTGTGGGACCGCAGCCACATGCCGTTCTACCAGACCTGGGCGCTGTGGCTCGCCAGCCATACGCTGCCCTGGATGCAGCTCTCCGCCAAGGGGCTCGACATTTTGCCATCCGACAATATCGACATGCTGCGCAAATTGTCCGCCGACCCCCTGGTCATCAAGGAGACGCGCATCGACACCATTCGTGGCCTTGTTGATCTAATGGACGAGGCCTTCGGCCGATCGCCGAAGCTGACGACGCGCAGTCTCATCCTTTACGGCGCGCGCGACGAAGTGGTGCCGAAGGCGCCGACGCTCGACATGATGTCGCGTCTGCCACGTGACGGCCGGCACCTTTTGGCTGTCTATAGCCGCGGCTATCACATGCTGTTGCGCGATTTGCAGGCAGAGCTCGTGCTTGCCGATATTTTCAGCTGGATCACCGCACCGGCCCAGCCCTTGCCGTCGCGCGCCGATGCGGTCGCCCAGGACGAACTCGCGGCCTACCATTGAATCTGCGGAACTCGCGCGGCAAACCGAGCGTTTGAAATCACGGCCATTTCTGCTGCGTTGCAGCATGAGGCGGTTACCGCCCCGAGACTTGCCGCCCGGGCCTTGACGGACTTAGTCTCAGGAATCGATTCCCCCACGCGCACTTTCACGGAGACTCCCCGATGACATTCTCCCTTCACGCGCCGCGCTTCACCCGCCGCGCCGCCTTGATCGCGACGGCGCTCGCCGCGCTCGCGGCGCCGCTTGGCGCCGCGCAAGCGCAGAACATTCAGCAACTCAAGATCATGGCACCGGCCGCACCAGGCGGCGGCTGGGACTCGACGGCGCGCCAGATGCAGTCCGCCATCACCCAGGCCGGCATCGTCAAGAACGTGCAGGTCGCCAACGTCACCGGCGCCGGCGGCACCATCGGCCTCGCCTCGCTCGTCAACAACATGAAGGGCGACGGCAACCAGCTGATGGTCAACGGCCTCGTCATGGTCGGCGCCATCCTGACCAACAAGTCGGCCGTCACCTTGCAACAGACCACGCCGATCGCCCGCCTGACCGGCGAATATGAAGTGATCGTCGTGCCCGCCGCCTCGCCGATCAAGACGATGAAAGAGCTCGCCGAGAAGATCAAAGCCAATCCCGGCGCGGTCGCCATCGCCGGCGGCTCGGCCGGCGGCACCGACCATATCCTCGCCGGCCTGATCGCCAAGGATGTCGGCGCCGACCCGTCGAAGATCAACTACGTGCCCTTCTCGGGCGGCGGCGAAGCGCTCGCGGCGATCATGGGCAACCATGTCGCCGCCGGCATCAGCGGCTATGGCGAATTCGTCGGACCGATCAAGGCGGGCCGCCTGCGCGCCCTGGCCGTCTCGGGCGACAAGCGCCTGGCCGGCCTGCCCGACGTCCCGACGCTGAAGGAGAGCGGCGTGAACATCGAGCTCGCCAACTGGCGCTCGGTCGTCGCCCCGCCGGGCCTGAGCAAGGAACAGACCGCCGCGCTGCTCGACGTCGTCGACAAGATGGTCAAGAGCCCGCAGTGGAAGGCGATCCTCGAGAAGAACGACTGGGTCGATCTCTACATGCCGGGCGACCAGTTCGCCGCCTATCTGAAGTCCGAAGATGATCGCATCACCGACATCCTCAAGACCATCGGCCTCGTGAAGTAAACGACCGGCCAACGACGCGGGGGGATCGGCGACAAGGCCGGTCCCCCTTTCGTTCCTGAACAGATGATCGGTCGGATATGACTCCTGGGCGCTCTCGTTTCCTTCGCGGCGAAATCTTCCTCGCTCTCGGCGTCGTCGTCCTCGGCATCGCTTATGTCTTCGGCACGATGGCCATCCCCGTTTCGACCAGCGGCTATTCGCGCGTCGGCCCGGCCGACTTCCCCTGGGGCGTCTCGATCGCCCTGATCGTCATCGGCGGCTTCCTGCTGCGCGAAGCGCTGACAGGCCAATGGGTCGGCGAAGGCGCGCAAGCGGATGCGCCGGCCTTCACGCTGGTGCCCTTTGCCTGGATCAGCCTCGGCCTGATTCTCGATTTCCTGCTGATCGAACCGGCCGGCTTCGTCATCGCCTCGGCGGCGCTCTTCGTCTGCACCGCCTACGGCTTCGGCGCGCGCAACTGGCTGTTCACCGTCGCCATCGGCATCATTCTTTCTTTCCTCACTTACGTCGGCTTCAGCTATGGCCTCGATGTCGGCCTGCCGCGCGGCCTGCTGGAGGGCCTCGTCTGATGAGCACGATCGATGCCTTGATGCACGGCTTCTCGGTCGCGCTGACGATCCAGAACCTCGGCTGGGCCCTGCTCGGCGTCACGCTAGGCACGGCAGTCGGCGTGCTGCCCGGCATCGGGCCGGCGCTCACCGTGGCGCTGTTGCTGCCGATCACCTTCAATCTCGACCCGACCAGCGCCTTCATCATGTTCGCCGGCATCTATTACGGCGGCATGTACGGCGGCTCGACGACCTCCATCCTGCTCAACACGCCGGGCGAGAGCGCATCGATCATCACCTCGATCGAGGGCAACCTGATGGCCAAGAAGGGCCGCGGCGGCCCGGCGCTCGCCAGCGCTGCCATCGGCTCCTTCATCGCCGGCACCATCGCCACCGTCCTGCTGACCTTCCTGGCGCCGGCCGTCGCCGACTTCGCCTTGCGTTTCGGCCCGGCGGAATATTTCGCCCTGATGGTGCTGAGCTTCACCACGGTATCCGCCGTGCTCGGCAATTCGCTGCCGCGCGGCCTCGCCAGTCTCTTGTTCGGCGTCGCCCTCGGCCTCGTCGGCATTGACACGCAGACCGGCCAGGCGCGCTTCGCCATGGGCGTGCCGCAGATGCTCGACGGCATCGACGTGGTGATCGTCGTGATCGGCCTGTTCGCCGTCGGCGAGACGTTCTATGTCGCCACGCGCAAGACCGGCCCCGAGACGATCAATAGCATCAAAGGCTCGACCTGGATGACCAAGGCCGACTGGAAGCGCTCCTGGAAGCCGTGGCTGCGCGGCACCGCGCTCGGCTTTCCCTTCGGCGCCATGCCGTCGGGCGGCGGCGAGATTCCCACCTTCATGTCCTACGCCATCGAGAAGCGCCTGACCGAACATCGGGAAGAATTCGGCAAGGGCGCCATCGAAGGCGTCGCCGGCCCGGAAGCGGCCAACAACGCCGCCGCCGCCGGCGTGCTGGTGCCGCTCCTGACGCTCGGCCTGCCGACCTCGGCGACCGCGGCCATCATGCTCGCCGCCTTTCAGCAATATGGCCTGCAGCCCGGCCCGCTGCTGTTCGACAATTCGCCCGACCTGGTATGGGGCCTGATCGCCAGCCTCTATATCGGCAATGTCATGCTGCTGGTGCTGAACCTGCCGCTCATCGGCCTCTGGGTGAAGCTGCTGCAGATCCCGCGGCCCTATCTTTACGGCGGCATCCTGATCTTCGCGACGCTCGGCACCTACAGCCTGAACAATTCCGTCGTCGATCTCATGACGCTCTATATCGTCGGCATCGTCGGATTTCTCATGCGCCGCTTCGACATTCCGGTGGCGCCGGCGGTGATCGGCCTGATCCTCGGCCCGCTCGCCGAACAGCAGATGCGCCGCGCCCTCGCCATCAGCCAGGGCGATTTCGCAGTCTTCCTGCAGGCGCCGATTTCCGCCGGCCTGCTGGCGCTCGCGCTGGTCGTGCTGATCGGCCCGACGATCTGGAAGCTGGCGAGACGCAAAGCGCCGGCTGGCCCTTAATTTATCGGACGTTACCAATCGAGACAGAGCGGGCGCATCCGAAGA
>LNFM01009717.1_pt1 | contig 13858 bp, 11 predicted proteins | sample 596031 | NCBI WGS metagenome assembly LNFM01 (sample SAMN04254537, study PRJNA301005) | activated carbon metagenome | isolation source: dual media filters at the Ann Arbor, Michigan drinking water treatment plant | place: USA: Ann Arbor
CCCGCTTCGATAAGCTCGCACGAAACTACCTCGCCGCAGCCGCCCTCGCCGCATCACGGCTTTGGCTCCGCGCACTTGAGTCCACGCCCTAGGCGACCGCGTTCTCCAGCACGCCGATGCCCGAGATCGCGATCTTCACCACGTCGCCGGACTTCAGGAAGACCGGCGGGTTGAAGCCGATGCCGACGCCGGCCGGCGTGCCGGTCGCGATCACGTCGCCCGGCTCCAGCGTGATGACGGCGCTGATCGCCTCGATCAGGGTCGGGATGTCGAAGATCAGATCGGCAACCGGCGCATGCTGGCGCTGTTCGCCATTCACCCAGGTGGTCAGCACCAGCTTGGTGGGGTCCGGCACCTCATCCGCCGTCAGGATGGCCGGGCCCATCGGGCAGAAGGTGTCGAGCCCCTTGCCCAGGATCCACTGGCTGTGCCGCTTCTGCAGGTGCCGCGCGGTGACGTCGTTGATGATGGTGTAGCCGAAGACGTGCTTCAGCGCGTCGGCCTTGGCGATGCCGCGGCCCCCCTGCCCGATCACCACGCCCAGCTCGCCCTCGTAATCCAGGCCACCGGTCGTATCGAGATGCCCCAGGATCTTCTCGCCATTGGCGATGATGCTGGTATGCGGCTTGGAGAACACCACGGGAAAGGGCGGCACCACGTCCTTTGCGCCGCCATCGAAGCCCGATCCGGCGAATTCCTTGGCGTGCTCGTGGTAATTCTTGCCGACGCAGAACACGTTCTTCGGCGGGCGCGGGATGGGCGCGCAGAGCTTGGCGCCTTCCACCACAGGCGCCTTGGCCATGGCGGCCCGCGCCTTGTCCAGCAGCGCAGGCTCGGCCGCGGCCAGGTCCAGCATGCTCTGGCCGCGCAGCAGCGGCTCGGCCGCGGCGAGGTCCAGCACGGCATCGCCGGCGCCGAGCGCGCCAACTTCCTGCTGCAACTTGCCCGGGCGCGTGAATGTCACCAGCCGCATGACTTAAACTCCTTAGTTCAGCTTCGCCCGCATCTGCCCGGTTTCCGCCGGATTGGCCAGGGGGAGACTGGCCGCACGTTCCAGTGCGCGGGCGGCGCGGAAGGCGAGGTCGTCGCGGTACAGCGCCGCCGCCACCTGCACGCCGCGCGGCATGCCGGCCTCGTCCAGCCCGATCGGCACGGCAATCGCCGGCTGGCGGGTCAGGTTGAAGGCGAAGGTCCAGGGCGCCCAGTCGCGCCAGAGTGATTCCACCGGCTTGATGGTGGGCGCGTCGGCGTCGAAGGCGGCGGTCGGCGTGGCGGCGGTCAGGATCAGGTCGTAGCGCTGGTGGAAGCGCGCCATGGCGTGCCCGCATTCCACCCGCATCATGTCGGCGCCAAGGAAATCCGCGGCCGACATGTCGCCCATCCTGCGCGCCACCTCCTCGATCCCGGAATCGAGCTGGCCGCGCTTCTGCTCGGAAGCTCCGTTCCAGATACGCGCGATGGCGACGCCCCAGACGCGGGAGAAGATGGCGCGCGTGTCGGGCAGTTCCGGGTCCGCCTCCTCGACGATGGCGCCCTGCTCGGCCAGCAGCTTGGCGGCGACCTGCAAGGCGGCCTCGCCTTCCGCATCCAGCGGCGGCTCGAAGCCGAGGCGGCGCACCACCGCGACGCGCAGCCCGGCGACGCCCTGATCCATGCCGATGCGCCAGTCGCGCGGGTCATCCGGCAGGCTGACCGGGTCGCGCAGGTCGAAGCGGGCCATGGCAGACATCATCAGCGCCGCATCGCCCACGCTGCGCGTCATCGGCCCGGCGCAGGCAACGCCGGAAAAGGCGCCATGCGGCCATTGCGGGATGCGACCATAGCTGGGCTTCACGCCGACCAGCCCGCAATAGGAGGCCGGGATGCGGACCGAGCCGCCGGCATCGGTGCCGATATGCAGCGGCCCGAAGCAGGCCGCGCCCGCGGCGCCGGCGCCGGAGGAACTGCCGCCGGCGGAGCGCTGCGGGTTCCAAGGGTTGCGGGTCACGCCGTGCAGCGGGCAGTCGCTCGGTGTCTTCCAGCCGAACTCCGTGGTGGTCGTCTTGCCGATGATCACCGCGCCCTCGGCCAGCAGGCCCACCACCGCCGGGGCGTTTTCGGTGGCCGGCGTGGCATCCGTGGTCAGGCTGCCGCGGCGGGTCGGGAAGCCGGCGATGTTCAGCAGGTCCTTCACGGTGCAGGGCACGCCGTCCAGCATCCCCATGGGCCGTCCCGCGGCCCAGCGCGCCTCCGACTCGCCGGCCTGGCGCAGCGCCTGCGGGTTCATGGTGGCGAAGGCGTTCACCCAGGGATTGTAGCGCGCCACCCGCTCCATCACCGCCTTCAGTGCCTCCACCGGGGACAAGGCACGGGTGGCATACAGCGCCAGAAGCTGCTCCGCGGTCATCTGCGCGGGGTCGGTGGGCGTGTTCATGCGGGGCTTCCGGTTCGGGGCTTCGGCGTGCAGCATGGCGTCTCACCAGGGCCAGGGAAACCCCGCAGCATGACCAGCAGCAATCCATGGGAATGGAGCGAGGCCGAGTGGCGCCACATCGTCGGCCGGGCCCGCGCCGGGCGCAGCCTGCGGCCGACGCATTGGCCGGATGGCGCGCGCTGCTGCGTGACGCTGAGCTTCGATGCGGACCATGAGACGATCCCGCTGCGGGACAACGACGAAAGCCCGATGCGGATCAGCCAGGGTCAATACGGCAACCGCCAGGGCGTCCCGCGCATCCGCGCCCTGCTGGCGAAGCACGGCATCCCCGCCACCTTCTTCTACCCCGCCGTCTCCGCCCTGCTTCATCCGGCGGAGGTTCGCGCCGTGGCTCAGGAAGGCCACGAGATCGGCGTCCATTCCTGGATCCATGAGGCCAATACCAAGCTGCCCCCCGGCGTGGAGCGCGAACTCACGCTGCGCGCCGCGGAGACGCTGGAGAAGGTCAGCGGCCAGCGGCCCGTCGGCATCCGCACCGCATCCTGGGATTTCTCGGTCGATACGCTGTCGATCATCAAGGAGATGGGCCTGCTGTATGACAGCTCCCTGATGGCCGACGACGATGCGTACGAGCTGCTTGACCAGGGCGAGGCCACCGGCATCGTGGAACTGCCGCCGGAATGGATCCGCGACGATGCGGTCTATTTCAACATGCTGCGCTTCTCCGGCCTTCGCCCCTACACGCCGCCTTCGGCCGTGGAGGAAATCTTCGCCGCCGAATTCGACGGCGCCTATGAGGAAGGCGGCATGTTCCTGCTGACCATGCACCCGCATGTCATCGGCCACCGCAGCCGCATCTCGTTGCTGGACCGGCTGGTGACGCGGATCAAGAAGCATGAGGGTGTGTGGTTCGCGACGCACGCCCAGGTTGCACAATGGTGCAAGGACCACGCGGCGCCGTCCAGCTAGGCTTCAACATCTCGCCAGGGCGCGCCTTGCCGGCCGCCCTGCCCTGTTCGGGCGGCCACGACGGTGTAGGAGCGGTTCGTCCCCTCGGGGGCTGCACAATGGCGGGCGGGCGGCATGATCAATCGCATCCTCGGACGGGTCAGGGGGGCCGGCGGCAAGCTGCGCGCGCAGGCCGCCCTGCTGCGGCGGGACCCACAGGCCTTCGCGGTGAACCTGATGCAGGTGACGCATCCGGCGCTGTTCCGGGAGCGGCTGATCGACATCATGAATCCTGTGCCGATGCATGTCCGCGTGGACCCTTCGCTCGGCAACGCCATGCGCCTGAACGTGCTGAACCCGGCCTTGTCGCCGGAGGGCATGACAGGCGGCCCGAACACCATCCTCAACCTGGCGGTCCGCATCGCCCGCCAGGGCATCCCGGTGCGCCTCATCACCACCGTGAAGCCGGGTGGCGTCTCGGCCGAATGGCTTCGGCACCATCTGGCGGAGCTGGTGGGCGGTGAAATTCCCGAGATCGCGGTCGAGACCGCCGCGGTGCAGGCCAGCCCCCTGGTCGTCGGCCCGGGCGAGGCCTTCATGGCGACGCACTGGACCACGGCGCAGCAGTTGAAGCCGGTGCTGCCGCTGATGCGGTCGCAGAGCTTCATATACATGCTGCAGGAATTCGAGGCCGGTTTCTACGCCTGGTCCAGCAACCACGCCCTGGCGCTGGAAACCTACGGCATGGATTTCTGGCCGGTCACCAACGAGAATCTCCTGGCCGAGTATTTCTTCCACACCGGCCATGGCCGCTTCGCCGATCCCGGCTTCCGGGAGCGGTCGATCGCCTTCGACCCGGCCATCGAAAGCCGCGTCTTCCACCCGCCCGCGCAGCCGCCGCCGCCAGGTCCGAAGACCCTGCTGTTCTACGCGCGGCCCACCAACCACCGGAACCTGTTCGGGCTCGGGCTGGAGGCGCTGCGTCGCGCCTCGGCCGATCCGGCCTTCGCGGGGTGGCAGATGCTGGCGATCGGCGGCCGGGGTGGCGTGCCCGACCTGCCGCTGGCGAACGGCCATGCGCTGCGGCCGGCCCCCTGGCGTGGCTACCTGGCCTATGCGGACCAGCTTCGCGCGGCGGATATGCTGCTCGCCCCCATGCTGTCGCCGCACACCGGCTATCCGGCCCTGGAAATGGCGGCCTGTGGCGGCCTGGCCGTGACCAACGCCTTTTCCGTCAAGACGGTGGCGGTGCTGGAGGGCCTGTCGCCCAACATCGTCGCGTCGGAGGCGACGGTGGAGGATATGGCGGCGGCCCTGGTGCGCGCCGCTGCCATGGTCAATGCCGGCCGGCCGCGCGAGGGCCGTCTTAACCTGCCGCGCGATTGGGCGGAGGCATTGGACCCCGCCGCGCAGCGGGTGGCGGAGGTGTTGCGGCGCTTCTGAGCCCTCAGTGCATCGCGCCCTGGCGCAGCAGCGCCGCATAGACATCCCGCGTCGCGGCGGAGAGCGAGCGGGACAATTCCTCAAGCCCCGCCACCTGCTCCACCCGCGCCGACGCCTGCGCCTGCTCCGCCTCCGACAGCACCAGCGGCACCAGGCCGGTGGATTTCGCCAGGCCAATCAGCAGCGCGTCGCGCGGGTCCGGGATTTCATCCTCCAGCAGCACGCCGCGCAGGCGGCGGCGCACCTCCGCGGTTTCCGCCCGGCCGGTGGCCTTGGGGTAGCGGCGTTCGGGGAAGACCCAGAGGAAGCGATCCTCGATCCGCCGCAGCACGCCGCCATCCACCAGCCGTTCCAGCACCTGCGCGCGCAGCGCCGGGGCGGATTTGGCGATGTCCTGGATCCACCAGCGGCTGGTGCGCTCCGCCGCGCCGGCCACGTCGCCAGCAGCCAGCCGCGCCAGCACGCCATCCAGCAGCGCATCGCCGGTGGGGCGCTTCTGCACCAGCACCAGGCGGTCGAGGTCCGTGTCGATGCGCCCGGCCAGCGCCAGCTCCATCAAGATGGCGCCGGCCAGTGCCAGGTCGCCGGCGGGGCCTGGCAGCCCCACCGGCTTGCCGGTTTCGTCATCGAGGAGAAGCAGCAGGATCTCCTCCGGCATGGTCAGCGACATGGTGGCCCCCGCGACTTTTGCGGGAGCCTGCCACGAAAGGCGGCCGGCCGTCAGGCCGGCTCGCCCGCGGGATGCTACCCCACCACGATGTTGAACTGCCGCGCCACCGCGGTCCAGGCGGTGATCTCCTCGCGGATGATGGAGATGAAGGCGTCGCCGGTGGGCTGCGGCGTCCGCGGCAGGGTCTGGAGATCGGTCAGGCGGGCCATCAGGTCGGCCCGCGCCAGGATGGGCGGCACGATCGCGGCCAGCCGTTCCACCACCGGCGCCGGCAGGCCCTTCGGCCCGGACAGGCCCAGCCATTGGGCGGAGGTCAGCTTCGGGAAGCCGAGCTCGGCGAAGGTCGGCAGGTCGGGGAACATCGTCAGCCGCTGCGGCGTGGAGACCGCCAGCGCGCGCAGGGAGCCGTCCCGCATCTGCGCCGTGTTGGTGGTGATCGGGTCCACCATGCATTCGATGTTGCCCGCCAGCACATCCTGCATGGCCGGCGCGCTGCCGGCATAGGGGATGTGGTCCAGGTTCGGCGCCCGCGCCTCCGAGGACAGCATCGCACCCAGCAGATGCGGCGCGGATCCGATGCCGGAGGAGCCGAACCGCACCGGCTGCGTGCGCGCCGCCGTCAGCAGCTGCTCCAGCGTCTGGAACGGCGAACTGGACCGCACCAGGATGATGTTCGGTGCCTCCACCATATGCATGATGTGGGTGAAGTCGTTGATCGGGTGGAAGGGCAGCGTCGGCCGCGTCGCGGTGGAGAAGACATGCACCGAGGCATGGCTCACCAGCAGCGTGTGGCCATCCGCCGGCGCCTTGGCCACCAGGTCGGTGCCGATGATGCCACCGGCGCCCGCGCGGTTTTCCACCACCACGGACTGCCCCAGCGCTTGCGCCATCACCGGCGCCATCAGCCGCGCCACGGTATCCACCAGCCCGCCCGGCGGAAACTGAGCGACCAGGCGGATCGAGCGGTTCGGCCAGGCGGGCTGCGCCTGGACGAGGGAGGGGGCGGCCAGCCCCCCGAGGCCCGCGGCGGTCAGCCCGAGCAGCGTACGACGAGTCTGCATTATTGCGCTCCCAGCGATCAGAAACCGAGGGGTGGCGCTCATCCCTTGGGCATCCGCCCAGGGCCGTGGCACGCCTTGCACCCTCTGCGGGGATGCATGGCAAATTGTATGCCGCGCGGCTGTGCTGGAGGCCAATTCACCTCTGCGGCGACTCCGCCTTCGCGGATCACGTCCTAACTCTCGCGTTGGCTGGTCCCAAGGCCGGCGCCGCGCAGATCGGCCACCGCGACGGCGAGCGAGCGGTTCAGGCTCTCGATCCGCGTCACCACGCCGAGCCAGGGTTGCACCGTATCGAGCTCCGCCGCCGTGAAGATCAGCGGCAGCAGCCCGGCGGCGCGCGCCAGGCCCAGCAGCAGCGCGTCATGCGGCGTGGGGATCTCGCCCTCCAGCAGCAGGGTACGCAGCCGGGCGCGGGCCTCCGTCACCTCCGGCCGGCCAGGCGCCTTGGGGTGGCGGCGATCGGGCAGGATCCAGAGCACCCGGTCCTCCACCCGACGCAGGATGCCGCGCGCCACCAGCCGGTCCAGGATGGCGGCACGGGCGGCCGGGGCATCGCGGGCCAGCAGCGGGATGGCGCCGCGCGCATCGGCGGGTGCGCCCGGGGCGGCCAGCCGCGCCAGCGCGGCATCCAGCGCGGCGTCGCCCAGCGGCGTGGGATCGACCAGGAAAAGCCGGTCCCGGTCCGTATCCACACGCCCGGCCAGCGCCAATTGCATCAGCAGCGCGCCGGCCAGCGCCCGGTCCGGCGCCATGCCGCCACGGCCGACCGGGCGCCCCGTCTCGTCATCCAGGGCGAGGAGGACGATCTCCTCGGCCAGCGTCAGAGTGCTTTCGCTCATCCCTGGGCGAGGGCGGCGGACCAGGGCGACATCACGTCGGTGACGCCGATCCTTTCCCCGCCGGCCCGGATCTGGATCAGGTTCGGACAGGCGAAGTTCACCGGCAGCACGGCGTGCTCCACCACCTCCAGCGGCCCGGCTTCGGCCAGGCCATTGAGCGTGGCCTGCGGCAGGCTGCGATCGGCGGTGGCGCCTTCGGGGCCGCTGACATCGATGCGCGGGAAATGCGCCGCCGCCTCCGGGTCCATGCCGAAGCCGTTGACCAGGGCCAGGGTCTGGAACACCGCGGCCAGAATGCGCCGGCCACCAGAGGCACCCAGCGCCATGGAGGGATTGCCCAACTCATCCGCCACGATGACCGGCGACATGTTGGTCAGCGGCCGCTTGTTCGGCCCGATCTCATTGGCGCTGCCCGGACGCGGGTCGAACCACATGACGCCGTTGTTCATCAGCACGCCCGATCGCGGCAGCACGACGCGCGATCCCATGGAGGAGAGCAGCGTGGTGGTCATGGACACCATCATGCCATCCGCGTCGCAGACGTTCAGGTGGGTGGTGCAGGTCTCGGCGCCCTTGGGTTCGGCATCGCCGAGGCCGGCCAGCCGCTCGGCATAGGCCGCCTGCATCGCCTTCGCGAAAGCCAGGTGCCAGGCGGTGCCGGGCGCGCTGCCGGTCCAGTCCGCATCCTCCATCAGTTCCATCACGCGCCGGAAGGTGGGCGCCGCGGTCAGGCCGTTGGACAGATGCAGCGTGTGGCCGCGCCACGGCACGGAGATGGCGGGCAGCACCCGCGCCTGGCAGCCGGCGAGGTCGGCGGCCGAGAGGATGCCGCCCGCCTCCTTCACATCGGCCGCGATGGCCGCCGCCACATCGCCCTCATAGAAGTCGCGGAAGCCGGCCTGTTGCAGCCGCTCCAGCGTCTCGGGCAGGCGGCCGAGGCGGAAGAAGCCCGGCTTGCCCTGGTAGGGGGTGACCGGCGGCAGGCCGTTCGGCAGGTAGATGCGCGCCGATTCCGGGTAGAGCTTCAGGGTCGACGCCGCATTGGCGATCTTCAGCGTGGTGAACCAGTCCTGCGGCAGGCCGCGCTGCGCCAGCGCCACGGCGGGGGCCAGCACATCCTTCGCCGGCATCCGGCCACGGCGTTCATGCAGCAGCGCGTAGCCCGCGACCGAGGACGGGATGCAGAAGCTCATCGCGCCATGGATGTTGCGGTCGCCCTCCACCTCCGGCCAGGAGAACAGATCCTGCTTCATCCGGCCGGTGGTCGGGAAGTCCCGCGCATTCAGCGCGGCGGGGGAGACGGGGCCGAAATCGAAGGTCTCGGCCGGGCCACCGGGGGCGGCCACCTGGGCGTAGCCGATGCCGCCCAACCCGCTGTTCCAGGGCTCCATCGCTGCGAGCGCAAAGGCCATGCCGACCGCCGCATCCGCCGCATTGCCACCGGCTTCCAGGATGGCGATGCCGGCCTCCGCGGCGGCGCGGGACTGGCTGGCCACCATGCCGCGGCGGCCGCGGGCGGCGGGCTTGGTGACCTGCCAATGCTGGCTGGTATGGGCGGGCGGCTGGTATGTCATGCGATATCCTCCGATCCGCGAAGGATCGACCCGCCCAGGGTCTTCGGCAACCCTGGCGAGGGATTTCCCAGCACGGGGATTTCCCTGCCCGGAGGTTTCAGCGCCGCTTGGCCTGCCGCCGGCGCTCCACCGCCTGTTCGAAATCCAGATCCTCATGCCAGCTCAGATGCCGGTCGAGCGCCGCCTGCGCCCCCTCCAGGTCACCCTGTTCCAGCAGATCCAGGATGGCGACGTGCTCGGCGGAGATGCGGGGCTTCGCCCGGACGTCGTGGCCCAGGCCCCAGACCACGGATAATTGCCGCGCCACGCTCAGCCAGATGCCATGCAGCACGCCGTTGCCGGAAAGCCGGCAGAGTTCGCCATGAAATACCTCATCGGCCGCGACGCGGAGGCCGGCATCAGGCATTTCCGCCGCCCTGTCGTAGCGCTCCGCCGCGCGGCGCGCGGGGGCCAGGCGTTCCGGCGTCGCCAGGCCCGTGGACAGGATCTCCCGCAGCGCCAGCGCCTCCAGCGCCGTCCGCACCCGCATCAACTCGGCCACTGCACGGTTGGTCACCTGCATCAGCCGCATGCCCTTGTAGGGCGTGGAGACGACGATACCCTGGCTTTCGAGCAGGCGCAGCGCCTCCCTCACCGGGACGCGGCTGATGCCCAGTTCGCGGGCGATCTCGGCCTCCACCAGCCGGTCACCGGGCAGGAAAACGCCCCGCGCGGCAGCAGCCACTACCGCTTCCGCCGCCTGTTCGACCATGGTGCGCGGATGCACCGGGGCGAGGCGACGGCCTTCGCCGGCAAATTCCTCGGGCTGGGAGTGTTCAGGAGCCTCGTTAGGCATTGCATTCACCGGCGGCGGCCTTCGAGAAACGTTCGTATTGTCATGTCATTCCACCACAGGCACAGCCATTTGTCTCGCGCCGATGGCAGCGTGAGACATTTCTTCCCGGCCAAGGGGCTCTTTGCAGACGGATGCCGATGCAGACCCTCCCGTCATCCGCTGTTCCTCCAAAGGTTCAGATGATTGACCTTATTGCGCGCCCCCTTGGAGAGCCAGGGTTTTGCGCCTAAGCACGCGGCCCAAAGGCCCGTCGGGGCAGGGTGCTGCCGCGTTCCGGCAGCATAGGGGGACAAGGTGCTGCCGCGTTACGGCAGCATAGGGGACAAGGTGCTGCCGCCTTCCGGCAGCACAGGGGACAAGGTGCCGCCGCGTGCCGGCAGCGCAGACAGGATGGGAGACGGATCGTGGCAGCATCGGAGCGGATCGGCGGGCTCGGCGTGGACCCGGCCTTTCGGCAATTCATCGAGGCCGAGGCCCTGCCAGGCACCGGTATCGAAGCCACCCGCTTCTGGTCCAGCTTCGAGGCGCTGCTGCGTGATTTCGCGCCGCGCAACGCCGCCCTGCTGGCCAAGCGGGATGCGCTGCAGGCGCAGATCGATGCCTGGCACCGCGCCAACCCGGCCCGCCCCGTGGACCTCGCCGCCTACAAGGCGCATCTGGCGGAGATCGGCTACCTGCTGCCGGAGCCGGAAGATTTCAGTGTCGGCACCACCGATGTGGATGCCGAGATCGGCCAGATGGCCGGGCCGCAGCTCGTGGTACCCGTCTCCAACGCCCGCTACGCGCTGAACGCTGCCAATGCGCGCTGGGGCAGCCTGTATGACGCGCTGTACGGCACCGATGCCATCCCGGATTCAGACGGTGCCGAGCGCGGCCGCGGCTACAACCCGAAGCGCGGCGCCAAGGTGATCGCCTTCGCCCGCAACGTGCTGGACCAGGCCGCGCCCCTGGCCGGCGGCGCCAGCCATGCCGGCACCAAGGGCTATGCGATCGAGGGCGGCGCCCTGGTGGCGACCCTGGCGGATGACCGCAAGGTGGGCCTGGCACGGCCCGGCCAATGCGTCGGCTTCCAGGGCGAGCCCTGGGCGCCCACCGCCATCCTGCTGGTCAACAACGGCCTGCACCTGGAAATCCACATCGACCGGACCAGCGCCATCGGCCAGACCGATGCGGCGGGCGTCTCCGACCTCGTGATGGAAGCGGCGCTGACCACCATCATGGATTGCGAGGACAGCGTCGCCGCGGTGGATGCCGCCGACAAGATCGAGGTCTATCGCTGCTGGCTCGGCCTGATGAAGGGCGACCTGACGGCCGATCTGGAGAAGGGCGGGAAGACCATCACCCGCCGGCTGAACCCGGACCGCGTGTGGAAGACCCCGGCGGGGTCCGCCGTGACCCTGCATGGCCGCTCCGTCATGCTGGTCCGCAATGTCGGGCACCACATGATGACCGATGTCGTCACCCTGGACGGTGCGGAGATTCCCGAGACCGCGCTGGACGCCATGGTGACGGTGGCGATCGCGCTGCACGACATCCAGCCGCCCGGCCGCGGCAAGCGGATGAATTCCCGCACCGGCAGCACCTATATCGTCAAGCCCAAGATGCATGGGCCGGAGGAAGTGGCGCTGGCCGACAGCCTGTTCGCCCGCATCGAGGACGCGCTCGGCCTGCCGCGCGCCACCATCAAGATGGGCATCATGGATGAGGAACGCCGCACCACGGTGAACCTCAAGGCCTGCATCAAGGCCGCCCGCGACCGGGTGGTGTTCATCAATACCGGCTTCCTCGACCGCACCGGCGACGAGATCCACACGGCCATGGAAGCCGGCGCCGTGGTCCGCAAGAACGAGATGAAGGCGCTGCCCTGGATCGGCGCCTATGAGGCCTGGAACGTCGATGTCGGCCTGCTGTGCGGGCTGCGCGGCAGGGCGCAGATCGGCAAGGGCATGTGGGCGATGCCGGACATGATGGCAGCGATGCTGGAGCAGAAGGTGGGCCACCCCAAGGCCGGCGCCAACACCGCCTGGGTGCCCTCCCCCACCGCGGCCACGCTGCATGCGCTGCACTACCACCAGGTGGACGTCGCCGCGCGGCAGGTTGAGATCGCGGCCGAAGGACGCCGCGGCAGGCTGGACGACATCCTGACCATCCCCCTCGCCCAGGACACGAACTGGGAGCCGAAGGATGTGCAGGCGGAGCTCGACAACAACGCGCAGGGCATTTTGGGCTATGTCGTGCGCTGGGTGGACCAGGGGGTCGGCTGCTCCAAGGTGCCGGATATCAACAATGTCGGGCTGATGGAAGACCGCGCCACGCTGCGCATTTCCGCCCAGCACATCGCCAACTGGCTGCGCCACGGCATCGTCTCCCGCGAGCAGGTGGAGGAAACGCTGCGCCGCATGGCCGCCGTGGTGGACGGCCAGAATGCCGGCGATGCGGCCTATACCCCGATGGCGCCGGGCTTCGACGGCCCCGCCTTCAAGGCCGCCTGCGACCTGGTGTTCGAAGGCGCGGCACAGCCCAATGGCTACACCGAATTCGTCCTGCACCGCCGGCGGCGGGAGGCGAAGGCGGCCGCCTGACGCAGGGGACGGCGCGGGTTATTTGCGGTTGGCGCAAGCTGCTATAGGCTGGCGCAACGATCCGCGGAGCCTGCGCCCTGACCCGCCTCCTCGCTTTGCTGCCCGTGCTGGCGCTGTGCGCCTGTTCCTCCGCCAGTGAGGTGGCGGAGCTTGCGCCCGGTACTTTCGGGCTGACGGCGCATGGCAATTCGCCGGCGCAGGCCGCCCGTGTGGGGGTGGAGCGCGCCCGTGCGCATTGCGCGGCGATGGACCGCGCCTTCGAGGTGACGCGCAGCCATATCGGCGGGCAGGACTACACCATCGCCTTCCGCTGCCCGCGCCCGGATGCCTCGGCGATGGGCCAGGCGGCGACGGCGCTGGTGGAGCCGCCGCGCGGCTGGGAGCCAGGCGGCGCGGCGCCGCAACCCGCCGGCGGAACCGCCGCGGCCGCCGCGCTCTACTGAAACGCGCGGCAATTTGGCGGGGCCGGCAGATGCGCTAAACTGGCGCCTTTGGCATGGTTGGATTGATGGCGGACGAGGACTTCAACATCCCCGAGGACATGCGGCCCGACCCGGCCGATTACAGCTTCGACCTGCAGCGCGCCCTGGCCTCCGTGGTCAGCCTGAGAACCCGCGTGCCGGCCGATGCCTTCTCCGCCCGCACCCTGGGCACCGAACGCGAGGGCAGCGGCGTGGTGATCCGGGAGGACGGGCTGGTGCTGACCATCGGCTACCTGATCGGCGAATCCGACAGCATCTGGATCAAGACCGCCGCCGGGCGCGTCGTGCCCGGCCACGCGCTCGCCTATGATTTCGAGACCGGCTTCGGCCTGGTGCAGGCGCTGGGGCGGCTGGAGGCGCCGGCCATGCCGCTCGGCCCCGCCACGCTGCCGGAAGCCGGGATGCAGACCATCCTGGCCGCGGCGCCGCAGCCGGGGCGGGCCGCAGGGGGCGGTGGGGCGCTGGCGTGTTCCGTCGTCGCGAAGGAGCCTTTTGCCGGCTACTGGGAATACCTGCTGGAGGAGGCGCTGTTCACGGCGCCGGCGCATCCGAGCTGGGGTGGCGCGGGGCTGATCGGGCCGGATGGGTCGCTGCTCGGCATCGGGTCCCTCGTGCTGCAGCATGCGGATCAGAAGGGGCGCAAGCTGGACCTGAACCTGGTGGTGCCGATCGGGCTGCTGCACCCGATCCTGGACGACCTTTTGGCCTATGGCCGCGTGAACAAGCCGCCGCGGCCCTGGCTCGGCCTGTATTGCGCGGACCAGGAGGAAGGGGTGGTCGTGGCCTCCGTCGCCGCCAAGGGGCCGGCGGAGAGGGCGGGCATCCGGCCGGGCGACCGGATTCTGGGGCTGGATGACAGCGAGGCGCCGGATCTGGCGGGGCTGTGGCGCAGCCTGTGGTCGCGCGGGGCTGCGGGGGTGGCGGTGAATGTGGCGGCGGAGCGGGACGGGCGAAGGCTGGTGCTGCCGGTGGTGAGCGGGGACCGGAGCAAGTTTTTGAAGGCGCCGCGGC
>LNFM01013358.1_pt1 | contig 13857 bp, 13 predicted proteins | sample 596031 | NCBI WGS metagenome assembly LNFM01 (sample SAMN04254537, study PRJNA301005) | activated carbon metagenome | isolation source: dual media filters at the Ann Arbor, Michigan drinking water treatment plant | place: USA: Ann Arbor
TCGGGAGGCGGCTGCTCGGCCATATCGACGGCCGCACCACCGATCTCGCGGACTCCCTGTTCCGCAACCGCGTGATCGCCTATTCCTGCCGCGAGCGCGCGCAGCTCGAGCGCGAGCGGCTGTTCCGCGACCAGCCGATCTTCATGGGACTGTCGGCACGCCTCGCCAAGCCGGGCGACTACGTCACCGAGGATGTGGCCGGCCTGCCGGTGCTGATGACCCGCGGCGCCGATGGCAGCGTAAAGGCCTTTGCCAACATCTGCCGCCATCGCGGCGCGCCGGTGGCCGAAGGCTGCGGCAACGCGCGTGCTTTCACCTGCCCCTATCACGGCTGGACCTACGATCTCGCCGGCCGGCTGCTCGGCACCACCGACAAGGTGGGGTTCGCCGGCGTCGATCTCGCGCGCCACGGCCTGGTGCGTCTCGCCGCCACCGAGCGGCACGGCATGCTGTTCGTGCGGCCGAAGCCGGTGGTGCCGGGCGAGAGTGCCGACCTCGATGTCGATGCCGGCCTGGGGCCGATCGCCGCCGATCTCGCAGCGCTTCAGCTCGGCAGCTATCCGCTGTTCTCGGCCGATCGCGTGGCGCCGCGCATCAACTGGAAGTTCGCCATCGATACCTTCCTCGAGGGCTATCACATCCCGCATCTGCACCGGAAAACCATCGCGCGTGCCGGCCTGAACGGCCGCATGTGCGTGGCCCGCACCTCGATCGATGCGGTGCGCGGCCTGCCCGAGTCAGAGCGCAACTACCGCCCCCATGTGATCTCGATCTACCAGCTCTTCCCCAACACCATCCTGATCTGGCAGGTCGACCATATCGAGATCTGGCGCGCCTTCCCCGGCCGCGACGATCCCAGCCGCTGCGACATCGAGCTCACGATCTACACGCCGGCCGACTCCGACCGGCCGGACTCGTACTGGCAGAAGAATCGCGACATCGCGATCCGCACGGTGATGGAGGAGGACTTCCCGCTGGGCGAGCGCATGCAGATCGGCTTCGAATCGGGCGTCACCGAGGAAGTGCTCTACGGCCGCAACGAGCCGTCGCTGGTCCACTTCCACAGTTCGATCCGCAACGCCCTCGGGGTTCCGGCTTGACGCAGCCCGAGCGGCTGCCCGACTTCCCGACGGGCGGCTGCGCGGTGGTGATCGGCGGCTCGGGCGGCATCGGCCGTGCCATCGCGATCCAGCTCGCCGAGCGCGGCTGCGACGTGGCGCTGAGCTACTTCAAGGGCAGCGCGCGGGCCGACGAGACGGCCTCGTTGGTGCGGAGCGCCGGCCAGGAAGTCCACGTCGGCCAGGTCGACCTGCGCGAGGAGGCCGAGGTCCGCCGCTTCGTCGATGAGGCGGCCCAGCATTTCGGCGGCGTCCATACCGCGGTCTACGCCGCCGGTCCCTACATCCCGATGCGCTTCATCGGCCAGCAGCCGGCGGCGGCCTTCCGCGAGGTCATGGAACACGACGCTTTCGGCTGCTTCCACCTGGTCCAGGCGGCGCTGCCGCACCTGCGCACGGCCAAGGGCAGCTTCACCGCCATCGTGACGCCCGCCATCCGCCGCTATGCCGTGCGCGACATACTGAGTGCCGCGCCCAAGGCCGCGATCGAGCAGCTCGTGAAGGGGTTGGCCGCGGAGGAGGGTCGTTTCGGTGTCCGCGCCAACGCCGTCGGCGTCGGCGTCATCACCGACGGGCTCTATCATGCGCTGGTGGAAAGCGGCGACTTCGACCAGCGCTTCCTCGACGCCTCGCGTCAGGCCATGGCGCTGAAGCGGCTTGGCACCGCCGACGAGGTTGCGGAAGGCGTGGTGTTCCTGGCCTCGTCGCGCGCCCGCTGGATCACCGGCCAGACTCTGATGGTCGACGGCGGCTATGCAATCTAGAAAATTGTCCCTCGGGCTCCTGCTGCTCAGTGTCGTCGTCTATGCAGCGGCTCTGGTCCAGGAGGAGGCGTTCTGCGTCGATGGCCAATGTGCCAACTGGCCGGGCTATGCAATCCTGCTCTTCGGCGCGCTCGCCCTGGGCGACAACCCGGCGAACCTGGCATGGCTGGCCAATCCCTTGCTGCTTGTCGCGTGGATCGCCACTTGGCTTGGCCGGCGCGCGCTTGCCGTCATCGCCGGTCTCGCCGCCTTGGCGCTTGCGGTATCGTTCTTCTTTGCGGGGACGGTGATCACCAACGAGGCCGGTATCGCGAACCCGGTCACGGGAATGAGGCTGGGCTACTGGTTGTGGCTGGCGAGCGCGGCGATGACCAGCGTTGCAGCCTTGCTCGCCGGTAAACCGCCGACGAATCGGACACGAGAGCCATGACATGCAGCGTACCAGCCCACCGTTCCGTGCCGACCAGGTCGGCAGCCTGTTGCGCAGTGCACCGGTCAAGGAAGCGCGGACCGGGCGCGCCACCGGCGAGGTGACGCCGGCCGAGCTCAAGGCCGTCGAAGATGCCGAGATCACCAAGCTCGTGGCGAAGCAGGAGGCGATCGGCCTGCAGGGCGTGACCGACGGCGAGTTCCGCCGCTCCTGGTGGCACTACGATTTCCTGGCCGGCCTCGACGGTGTCGAGCTGGTGAGCGTGGCCCAGGGCCTGCAGTTCAAGGGCACGCAGACCAAGGCCGAGGGGCTGCATGTCCACGGCAAGATCGATTTCACCGACCATCCGATGATCGATCATTTCAGGTTCCTGAAGTCGGTGGCGAAAGCCACCCCCAAGATGACGATCCCGTCGCCCACGGCGCTGCACTATCGCGGCGGACGGGCGGCGATCGACAAGGCCGTGTATCGCGAGATGGAGGCGTTCTTCGAGGACCTCGGCCGTGCCTATGCCAAGGCGGTGCGGGCGTTCGGCGAGGCGGGCTGCACCTACCTGCAGCTCGACGAGGTGTTCGTGGCCTATCTCTGCGATCCGGCGCAGCGCGACTACCTGCGCGGCCGCGGCGACGATCCCGACAGGCTCCTGCACATCTACGCCGACCTGGTGAATGCCGCCGTCTCCGGCCGCACCTCAGGCATGACCATCTCGATGCATCTCTGCCGCGGCAATTTCCGGTCGACCTGGATGGCGCAGGGCGGCTACGAGCCGGTGGCGGAGATCCTGTTCAATAAGATGGGCGTCGACGCCTATTTCATGGAATACGACAGCGAGCGCGCCGGCGGCTTCGAGCCGCTGCGGCTGCTGCCGAAGAGCAAGCGCGCCGTACTCGGCATCATGACCTCGAAGACCGGCGCGCTGGAGAGCAGGGACCAACTCAAGCGCCGCCTCGACGAGGCCGCGAAGTTCGCCGACCTCGACCGGCTCTGCCTATCGCCCCAGTGCGGTTTCGCCAGCACCGAGGAAGGCAATCTGCTGGCCGAGGAAGAACAATGGGCCAAGCTCGCGCGCTGCGTCGAGGTGGCGGAAGAAGTGTGGGGCTAAGCAGCCTTTGCCCGCGCCACATCGGCGTCTCTCTCTCAGCCCTTCGCCACTCTCTCGCCCGGCGTCAGCAGCGCGGCGAACTGCTCCGGCGCTAGCCTGTAGCCGTCGACCAGCGCATTTTCGACGGTCTGAACCAGCACGAGTTGAGCCTCCACTCTCGCCAACTTGATGCCAACTGCCGCTACGGCGGCAAGGCGCTCCTGTGGCTCGCTCGGAAAGGCGGAAAGTCGTTCTCGCAACCTATCGAGCTCCTCCCATTGCGCTTCGCCGATCGTCGATCCCGCCAGCCGTGCGACCTGATCGGCGAGGGCTCCGTGAATTTCCGCGTCTGGCTGATAAGGTGCTGCGGCCGCCACGAGCTTGGCGTGTTGCGCGGCAAGCGCGAAGCTGATGCGCGTCAGGTCACGGCGGCGAACGCGCAGAGCGGCGATCTGCTGGCGCGTCGTCGTACTTTGCCGCCTCTCGGCGAGTTCGCCGCCAAGATCGCCGCGCGGTCGCAGGGCGCGCGAGGCGGTCTCGCATTCGCACTCGATCTCGCAGCTCGTCTCGATCGTGACGTGTTCGAAATTGACCCGTGCACCGCAGCCGCGCGGCCACCACGTGTCGGCGGAGAGGTCGATATGGACGTTGCTGCTGGCACGCAGGATGGGAGCCGGGGAGCAGCCCTTCGTCACGCCGATCTGCACGGACAGGTCTTCCGCTGCCTTGTTCGGTCCTTTCTTGCGCCATGTCCATTTGAAGTCGACGTTTCCTGAACCGCCGGCTGTGCCGCTACCGACGCCGGGGCCGACCGGACCGGCGGCGGTGGCGCTGCCGCTGCCGGAGAGCGTGCCATGCACCGTGATGGAGGCGGTATCCTCCGTCTCATCGGGGATCTTCGGGCTGACCTCGACTTCAAGGGGAATGGGACTGTTGTCGGGAAGTGAAATGGTGACATTCGCCGTCGCCTGTGTGCCGTCCCCCTCGACGAAGGCACTCAACCCGCCCTCGGCGATGCACAAGCCGCCGATGTGGCAGGTCACTTCCTCGCATCCCCTGGCGCGTTCCAACTTGAAGGCATGCGATTCAACGCCGACCACGCCGGTGAGGGGGAGGTGTATGGGCGGCTCACCGAGCTTATTCCAGACGAACCCGCCGCCGACGACGTTGGCTCCGTTGAAGCATGCCCAGACGGTACCGTAGGGCACACTTTCCTCGACCAAGCCGATTGTCTTGGTGATGGTTTCGACGATCTTGCATCGACCCTCGGGATCGGCCCAGTCCTTGGTCAACACCATCTCGCTGCGTGAATCACTGTGAGCCATGCGCGCCTTCCTGTTCTTCTAGGTTTTGAACTCCACTTCCCAACGAATCCTCTTGGTAATTTTCTGGGTGCAGATATTGATGATGACCCCCTCGAATCTCAGCCATACATGCCAGCCTCTTTGGTTCGGCACGCTCACCACGTCGCGTGACCGATACAGGCAGCCATTGGCTTGATCGCTGTCGACATCGCCGAGGTACTCGTCGATCGGCTCGGCCTCGTCGCTGCGATGGCCGTAGAACCTCACTCGGCCGGTGCCGCGATGGTCGAAAACGCCATCCTCTCTGTACCTGCTGCGCGACAGCGGGCCGCCGGGTAGCTGGAACGGCTGGTCATGGCCATTCAGCGAGGTGAAGCCCCTGACACGCTGGCGAAACTCGCAGCAGCAACAATGGTCGCCGGCACCGGACTCGAAGTCGGCCCTGACTTCGAATGTCCGGTAACATCGCGACTGAGGCCAGATGTCGCCAAGATCGGGAAGCGGTCGCTTGCCGCGGCCAGACGGAAAAACGATGGCGCGGAAGGAGTTTGGCACAAGACTGCAACCGCCCCTGGGGTGCGCACGCCTGCACTCGTTGTCGGGCCACTGGATCCAATCGTCGGCCATTGGCTACTGCTCCGCATTCTGGAGGCGCCACTACGATAACACTGCAGTTCGTGATCGCAACCGGTGTCAACCTGTTTTTCTACGACAAGTTGCAATGCTTCTGAACAAACGAATTGGCCGCGTGACGCGTCAGCGCCCCTCGAGCGCCTTGATCACCCACACCTGCACGGTGTTCGATTCGAGGAACTCGCGGCCCAGCCTGCGCAAGGTGGGATCGCGGGCATTGCCGTCGATGATCGCGGTGAGGATATCGCAGTTGTAGGGAACGGCGACGGCTTCGGCATAGCGCCAAGCCCCGTTGTGCCGCTTGTGCCGGTAGGTGCGCACACGGCCGAACGCATCGGTGATACGGAGGCGTTCGCCGGGCCCCACCGGGACGAACCGCGGGTCGAGCAGGCGGACATCGACCGCCTGCTCCAGGGCCGCGTCGGTCGGGATGCCGTCGGGGCAGTCGCCCGCGGGCCCGAGCTTCAGCCACACATAGACGTCGTGGTCGTCGCCGCTGTAGGCGCGGCCAGGCGCCGCTTCCTCCGCCGAGAATGGCCAGGTGAAGGGCCGCCAGCCCGCGGAATCGGTGAAGCCCAGCGCCATCTGCCGGTCGGCGAACCAGGCGATGCCGCCCAGCACGGCCGCCTGCGCCGCGGCCCAGGCGATATAGGTGAGCGTTTGCCGGCTGATCTTCATGCGGTCGCGAAGGCTGATGGGGCGGGGGGCGACATGCCCCATCATAGCGCGTTGCCGTCAGATCCGGCAGATCGACGGACCATCGTAAATAGATTTGCAAGTTACGCAGGTTTATGATAGTATTTTCGTAAGGATGGGCCTTTAGCGCCCACGCCTCCCAACGCCCGCCGACTCTGTCCGCGGGCGTTTTTCTTTGCCTGAACAGGACTTCCAGATGACCCAAATCAAACGCTGCTGGCGGCCGCAGGGCCGCTTCCTGCGCGAATTCGCGCGCACCGGTTCCGTCTCCGCCGCCTGCCGCGCCGCGGGCCTCGCCCGCCGCACCGTCTACAACTGGCGCGACGCCGATGCCGATTTCCGGAACCGCTGGGACGCCGCCCGCGAGCGCGGCGCCGGGCGCCTGAGCGACGAGGCCATGCGTCGCGCCATGATCGGCGACGAGGTGCCGGTGTGGCACGACGGCTGCATCGCCGGGCACGAGCCCGTGGTGGATACGCGCGTGCTGTGGAGGCTGCTGCAGGCACTGCAGGCAGAGACCTACGGGCCCCGCGCCGCCGAGCTGCAGGCCCAGCGCGAGCGTGACGCGGAACTCACGCGCCGGCTCGACGAGGCGGAAGAGCGCGTGGCTGCCTACGATGCCGGACTTCGCGCCCAGGCCGCGCGCAACCGGGAGAAATCCCATGACGCCGGGTAGACGGTCGCGGTGGCACGGCCGATCGGGGGGCGATTCCCCTGTCCGCTCAGGGACTTGGGCCCGATCCGTGGCACAGGCAGCGGAACAGCGCGTGGCACAACGAGCTGTGCCGGAATTCGGTCTACTTTCAGATCTGGTGCGCCATCGGCGGTGCCGGGATCGGGCGCACGCGCTCGTAGGCCGCGGCCGCGCGCAGCACCAGCGCGTCGCGGGCGTGGCCGCCCACGATCTGCAGGCCGATCGGCATGCCCTCGCGGTCGAGGCCGCAGGGGAGGGTGGCAGCCGGCTGGCGCGTCAGATTGAAGGTGAGGGTGAAGGGCGTCCAGCCGATGTCGACGCCGTCGCCGCCCCACGCCGCATTCTCGTTCACGGCGAAAGCCGTCATCGGCATGGTGGGGGTGAGCAGCAGATCGTACTTGGCCAGGAACTGGTTCATGATCACGCCGACCTGCTGACGCTGGTGGATCGCCGTCACCACCGCCTCCTGGCCGAGGTTGGCGCCGTGCTCCGCGGCCTTCAGCAGGCCCGGGTCCATCAACGCCCGCTTCTCGGGCGTAAAGGTCTTCACGAGCACGGCCACGTTCGACTGCCAGTGCGCGTTCAGGATGCGGCGCGGGTCGAGGCCGGCGAAGTCGGGCGAGTCCTCGACCACCTTGGCACCCAGTGTCTTGAACACTCTTACGGCGTGCTCGACGGCGACGGCCACGTCGCGGTCGATCTTGTCACGCTCGACGAAGCCCAGGGTGGGCGAATAGGCGATGCGCAGTCCCTTCACGCCCTTCTCGAAGCCCTTCAGATAGTCCTCGGCATCGTCGGGCCGGCCGTAGAGGTCGCGGCTGTCGGGGCGGGCGATGACATTCATCATCATCGCCGCGTCGCGCACGGTGCGCGTCATCGGCCCGATGTGCGAGAGGGTGCCCTGCGCCGAGGGCGGCCACAGCGGCACGCGCGCCTGCGTCGGCTTCAACCCGAAGAGGCCGGTGAAGGAGCAGGGGATGCGCACCGAGCCCGCGCCGTCGGTGCCGACCGCGAGGCTGCCCATGCCGACCGCTTCGGCCGCGACGCCGCCGCCCGAGGAGCCGCCCGGCGTGCGGCCGATCTTCCAGGGATTGTGCGTGGCGCCGAAGAGGCCCGAATCGGTCACGCCCTTCCAGCCGTATTCCGGCGAGGTCGTCTTGCCCAGCAGCACGGTACCGGCCTCGCGCAGGCGCTGCGCCACGGGCGAGTCGACGGTCCACGGCCCGTCGGGATCGGTGGCAAGGCTGCCCATGCGCGTCGGCATGCCCTTGGTCAGCACCATGTCCTTGATGGTGATCGGCACGCCGTCGAGGTCGCTCTGCCGCTTGCCGCCCTTCTTCCAGCGCTTCTCCGAGGCGCGCGCGGCGCGCAGCGCCGTGTCGGGATCGAGATGCTGGAAGGCGTTGAGCTGGCCATTGAAGGCATCGATGCGCGCCAGCGCCGCCTTGGTGGCTTCGACCGGCGAGGCCTTGCGTGACTTGAAGAGTTTCACCAGCTCGTGGGCCGGCATCATCGCAAGGTCGGCGGTCATCGGTCGGTCTCCGGAAGGATGGGGAACTTCAGCGGACTGGCTTCGGCATAGGCGGCGGCGGCACGCAGGACCAGCGCATCGCGGTAGTGGCCAGACACGATCTGCAAGCCCACGGGCAGGCCTTCGCTGCCGAGGCCGCAGGGCACGCTCGCGGCGGGATGGCGGCTGAGATTGAACTGCGAGGTATAGGGCGACCACTGGATGTTGGGTTTGCCGTCCGGCCCCTCGGGCAGATTCTGGCCGGCGGCGAAAGGCTTTACCGCGACGGTGGGTGTCAACAGCAGGTCGTACTTGGCGAAGAACAGGTTCCAGGCGATGGCGAGCTCGCGCCGCGTCACCTGCGCGTTCACCACATCCTGCAGCGAATAGCGCAGCCCGGCCTTGGCGCCAGCCAGCAGGTTGGGATCGAACTCGTGGTGGCGCTCCTCGGGATAGAGCTGCAGCATCCGCTGCAGCGCTGTCAGCCAGTGGATCACGAAGGCGCGGCCGGCTTCGGGATAGGGGAAGGGTGCCGCGACCTCCTCGACGTCGCAGCCCAGCGCCGTGAACTGCCTGGCCGCCTTGGTCACGAGCGAGGCGACTTCGATGTCGAGCGGGTGATCGCCGAAGCGCAGCACGAAGCCCACCTTCAGCTTCTTCAGCTTGCCGCCCAGCTTCTTCGTGTAGTCGGTGTCGTCGGCCGGCAGACCGTAGGCATCGCGTGCATCGGGACGGGCGATGGCGTTCATCATCAGCGCGCAGTCGAGCGCGGTGCGGGCCATCGGGCCGGTGTTGGCGAGATCGCCGGTCATCGACGGTGGCCAGGCGGGGACGCGGCCGAACGTGGCCTTCAATCCGACGAGGCCGTTGAAGCTCGACGGGATGCGCACCGAGCCGCCACCGTCGGTGCCGATGGCGATCGGGCCGAGGCCCGCCGCGACCGCGGCGCCGGCGCCGCCCGACGAGCCGCCCGGCGTGCACTCGGTGTTCCACGGATTGCGCGAGATGCCGTGCAACGGCGAATCGGTCACGCCCTTGTGGCCATACTCCGAGCTGGTGCTCTGGGCGAAGACGAGGGCGCCGGCCTCGCGCAGGCGCGCGACGGCGGGCGCATCCGCATCGGCCGGGGCCTTGTCGGTAAGCTTGCTGCCCATGCTCGCCGGCCAGCCTTTTGCCCGCACCAGTTCCTTGATCGAGACCGGCACGCCGTCGAGCGGCGACAGCGGTTTGCCCTTCTTCCAGCGCTTCTCCGAGGCGCGGGCGGCGGCGAGCGATGCGGCGGCGTCGATGTGGCAGAGCGCATTGATCCGGGGCGCCAGCTTCTCAGCCCGCACCAGCACCGCTTTCATGGTCTCGACCGGCGAGGCCTTGCCCTTCCGGTAGAGCTTGGAAAGTTCGGCGGCGCTCGCCTGCGTCAGGTCCTGGGTCATGCGGCCTTCCCCTTTGTCGGTCCCCGGGCGGCACGATACTGGCGCACAAGCTGTTCGGCCTGGTACTCGGCGGCCAGCGCCTGCTCGGTGCGGCCGACTTTTCGGTAGAGATCGGCCAGCGCACGCTTGGTGGCGGCCAACGTCGGCCGCTCGCGCTCGTCGGCCTGCAGGATCGCTATGGCGGCGTCGTTCCAGCCGGCGCGCACCAGCGCATCGAGATGGATGGCACCGAACAGCGCGCGCTGCGCGATGCTGCCGCCGATCGGTTTCAGGTGCGGCATTGCCTGGCCGAGCAGCCGTGCGGCCTCGGCGAAATCTCCCCGGGCGTGGGCGGCCAGTCCGTGGGCTGCCGGCACGGCGCAATCGGCCCAGGCCTCGCGCTCGAACGGCCTGGCGCGCTCGGCGCGGTCTTCCAGGCTCGCCAGCATCTCGGTGACGGCGCTTTGATCGCCGGCACGGGCAAGTCCGTAGAGATAGTGCAGGTCGAGGAAGGCCGAGAAGTGCTCGTGCAGTCGCGGCTTCAGGTAGATCGCGAGATCGGCCCAGCGCTGGCCGACATCGACGCCGCGCAGTTCGAGGCGCGCCAGCAGCGAGACGGCGTTGATCTGGTCCTCGGAGAATTCCTTCCACACGCCCCAGACGCGCTTGTCGTAAAGGTCGAGCGCCTCGTCGGTGCGGTCCAAGTCGATCAGGAACAGCGCGAGGTGCCACCAGAGATGGGTGTACATGAAGGAGTTGCAGCTCTCCCACGTGTCGGACATCTCCTCGAGGAAGGCCACGCCCTCCTGCATCTGCCCGCGCGCTTCCAGGCAATGGGCGACGGCGTGGTGCGCCCAGGGATCGCGGCGGTCCATGGCGATGGCCTTGCGCGCCGCGGCCTCGGCCTCGTCGAGGCGGTTGCACTCTTCCAGGCCGAACGCATACATCGCCCAGACATAGTGGTTGTCGCCATTGGCCGGCACGATGCGCTCGCCGATGCGCAGCAGCGCCTCGGCGTCACCGCGGTTGAAGGCATGGAGCTGGCCGAGCTTGGCGGCCAGCAGGTCGCGCGGCCATTGCGCCACCATCTGCTCGTGGAGCTGCAGGCTGCGGTCGGTGTCGCCGGCGATCCACGCCTCGGTGGCGGCGAGCCAGGCCAGCTCGCGGGCGCTGGCACCTGAAGACATCGCCTTGGCGCGCGCGACGTAGCGCTTTGCAGCTTCGAGGCCGTCGGTCGAATTCATGGAGAGCACGAGATTGGCCGCGATCACCGGCAACAGCAGGCACTTCTCTTCCTTGTCGGCGATGGCGATAAATTCCGCGAGACGATTGCCGAAGGCCAGCCATTCCTCGCGGACGAAATCGAGCGCCGCGACCGCTTCCGCGCCGGCATTGCTCAACTCCAACCGCCTCATTTTCGTTGGAAGAGCTTCGCATGCCGTGCGACGTTGGGCAAAATTCCAGGAAAAAATTAATGAAGCGTCGTCATCTGCTGGGGGCTGCCACGGCGTCCGCCGGTCTGCTCGCCCTGTCGAATCCCGTGCGGGCGCAGGCCTTCCCCGACAAGCCGATCCGCTTCGTCGTCCCCTATGCGCCGGGCGGCGCCACCGACACGTCGGCGCGCATCGCCGCGGAGTTCCTCAGCAACAAGTTCGGCCAGCAGGTGCTGGTCGACAACAAGCAGGGCGGCGGCACCATCATCGGCACCGAGATCGTGGCCAAAGCCAAGCCCGACGGTTACACGATCCTGCTGGCGCCCGCGCCGATCGCCACCAACACCGCCTTCGGCCTCAAGCTGCCCTACGACCCCGTAAAGGATCTGGCGCCGGTCGGCAGCTACGTCGACATGCCGCTGCTGCTGGCCTGCAACCCCAACGCACCGTTCAAGACCGTTGCCGAGCTGATCGCCTGGGGCAAGACGCAGTCGGTCCCCATACCCTACGCCTCGGCCGGCAACGCCAGCATGCCGCATCTGTGGGGCGAGCAGTTCAAGTCGGAGGCTGGAATCAAGCTCGAGCACATCGGCTACAAGGGCAGCGCCGATGCCCTGAAGGACGTGCTGGGCGGCCACGTGATGCTGTTCTCCGACACGCTGCTGCCGACCGGCCTCGCGGTGAAGGACGGCAGGTTGCGCGGCCTCGTCGTGGCGGCCGCGCAGCGCGTGCCCATGCTGCCCGACGTGCCCACGGTGAAGGAGGTCGGCCTTCCCGGCATGGAGGGCGCGGTGTTCTTCGGCGTGGTGGTGCCGGCGGGGACGCCCGACGCTGTCGTGGCGAAGCTAAATGCCGGCTTCAACGAAGCGCTCGCCGATCCGGCGACGCGCAAGCGTCTGGTCGATCTCGGATTCATTCCCATCGGCGGCAGCGCGGCGGCCTATGGCAGGCGCCTCGCCGACGAGACCGCAAAGTGGCGCAAGATCATCAAGGACTCCAACATCCCGCCGCCGGCGTAAGCGCTCCACTTGCGGAGCGCTTACGCCGGTGGCCCCCAAGTCGATTACGACTTGGGAGACCCGCCGAGGAAGCAGAAAATGGTGCCGCCCTTGTTGGCGCAGATGTGGCTGTTGCCGTCGGGCGCAAGTTCCTTCAGCACGACCTTGGGCGGCACCAGCACCCAGCGACCGTTCAGCAGCGCATACCAGTTGCCGTCGTCCTTCTGGTAGGCCCGGGTCGGACGGCAGTCGCCCTCGACACCATCCTTCGGGCCGCTGCAGCACGAGGCGTTCGAGCCGGGACGCTTCAGCTTTTCGTACCAGTCGTGATTCTCGGCATGCCCCTGGCCGTGATGGCCGGACGCGCCTTGCGCGAATGCCGGCGAGGCAGTGAAGCACAGGGCAAAGACCAGGAGCGTGGGCGCAAGTCGTGGCATCGGGCTGCCATTTTTCGCAGTATCAGCTGGGCTGGCTACGAGAAATCATACTCCATTCGAAGGCCGGAGACGATGGGGACGAAATCCGGATCGTCGGCCGACAGCAGGCCATGGCGCACGAAGAAGTCGATCAGCACCAGGTTGCAGTTGTACTTGAACTCTGTGGTGTCGCGCACCGTCTCGAACACGCGCTGCACCGGCCACAGCTCGAACGAATGAACCTCGCCGTCGTTGGCATGCGGTGTGAAACTCTCGGGCAATTCGAGGTCGAAGCAGGTCATGATGTCGGGCTTGAGCTGCTGGCCCGACTGGTTCCAGTAGGCCACGAAGCTGACGGCCTTTGCCTTCCCGGCGAGCTCCGGCGGAATCGAGGCTTCCTCGCCGCATTCCTTGATCAGGTTCTCGTGCAGGCCGAGTCCGGCGGGCTGTCCGCCCGCAACGGTATTGTCGAGCTGGCCGGGGAAGGTGGGTTTGTCGTAGGAGCGTCGCGGCACCCAGATATGCAACCCGTCGTCCTTGCGGACGTAGCCCGTCATGTGCGGCCCGCCGGCGCGCACGCCGAACCACGGCACCGCCGAACGTTCCATCTCCATCAGCACCGGCATGCCGGACGCCGGCGCCACGGCATAGTTCTCCTCGCGCCATAGACCCTTGAAGTAGCCCCGCGCGCGCAAGGAAAGAAGAAACGTGCGCATCTCCGCCGTGCGCTTCGCCGCCGTGTCGAGCTTCGGGTCGAGGAGCCAGGCGCCGTCCTCGCGCCTGAAGAGTCCGCAGCCGGCCACGACGTCGGCGGCGAAATCATGATGGACGAAACCGGCGCGGTCGCGGCCGATGTACCAGGGCTCGAACTGCGTGAGGTCGGCGTTGTTGCAGCGCCGGATATGGTCGAGGAAGGACATGCGCTGGGGAGATAGCATAGAGTGCGGCCGATGACAGAAGATGAACTTCAGAAGCGCCTCGAAAAGTCGCTGCCGGCCGCCGATCTGCATGGCCTGTTCGTCGAGGAGTGTCAGGACCAGGATATCCGCCTGCGGTTCTCTCTGGCCGCTGGGGAGGTCTGGTCGATGCCGGCGCTGCTGTCGCTGGTCGACACTGCGCTTCGCGCCGCCGCGGGCCTGGAAGCGCAGCTCGCGCATCTCAACGTCACGGTGCTGAAACCGGCGCAGGACGCCGATGTGCTGGCGCTGTCGCGCGTCATTCGCCGCGACGGCGGCTCAATTCATGCCGAGGCCTGGCTGTTCAGCCACGCCGCCATAGATCCGATGCTGCACGCGACGGCTACTTTACGCGGCCTCTTTCCACGCTGAGTCCACGACCGTCACCACATCGCGCATGATCGCCGTCAGGTCG
>LNFM01009718.1_pt1 | contig 13856 bp, 17 predicted proteins | sample 596031 | NCBI WGS metagenome assembly LNFM01 (sample SAMN04254537, study PRJNA301005) | activated carbon metagenome | isolation source: dual media filters at the Ann Arbor, Michigan drinking water treatment plant | place: USA: Ann Arbor
TCGATGACCGTGCGCGAGATCGCCGGCCTGGTCGGCTCCGGGGCGTCGCCGGAGGACCTCGACCGCGGCGCGGCCGTCGGCGCCCTCACCCTGGGCTGGCGGGAGTCGTTCGCCCAGCGCGCGGTCGCCGCGCGGGAGAGCGCTAGACGAGCGCGAGGATGATCAGGGCGACGTAGCCCGCGACGTAGGCGCCGACGAGGCCGTAGACGGCGGCCCGCGGCACCGAGCGAACCGTGAATCCGGTCGTCCTCAGGAAGACCAGCTTCACGAGGTCGCCGGCCAGCATCAGGGCAGCGAAGGTGATCAGGTATCCCTCGACGTCGTCGCGCAGCAGGGCGGCGAGCATCGCGAGGTGGCCGGCGTTCATCGCGACGATGAACGCCATGCCGACGATCTCGCGGTCGGCGAGTCGGTCGGCGATGGCCGCCAGCAGCCCGAGGCAGAGCACGCCGAGCACGATCGCCTGCGCCAGGCGCGCGCCGCCCGGCCCGTCGGCCGGGTCGCCCAGGGTGGCGATGAGGGCGGCGACCCCGACGGCCACGCCCGCGAGCTTGAGCACCGTCTCGAGCCAGCCGAGCGCGCCCCAGTCGCCGACGTGCCAGGCCGGCCGGCCGCTGCCGCTCACGGTGCCGGGCACGCGACGACCCCGCCGCCCGCCTCGGCATGGCGGCCGGCGGCGAAGCCGGTGCCCGCGTCGATCGTCACGATCGTGGTGCCGCCGCCGGCGATGTCGGCCGCGTACCGGCCCGGCCCCAGCGGACGCACCGTCGCCTCGGCGGCCGGACCGCAGGCCGCGGCGACCACGCCCTGCACCAGCATCACGTCGGCGCTGCGCGCAGCAGGCGTCATCCGGCCCTCGGGAGGGGCGGCCGGCCCCGGACCGAGCGCGGCCAGCACCCCGACGGCCAGGATCGCGACGACCGCCAGGGCGCCCAGTCCGCGTGTCGCCGCGAGCGCGGCGCGCGAACCGCGCCAGGGGGGACCGGGCTCGGGGAGCGGGTCGGCGAAGCGGCCGCGCGAGCGCGGCGGCACGAACGCGGCGACCGGAGCCGCCACCGCGATCGCCGCGACCCCGGCGTGCGAGACGTCGAGGGACGCGAGGCCCAGCATCCGCAGCGGCAGGCAGAGCACGGTCCACAGGGGCGCGAGGGCGAGCACCGTCGCGGCGCGTCGCAGCGGGCCCCACGAGATCCAGGTGCGCCGTGCGCGCGCCAGGGGAGGCAGGGCCAGGTAGGCCTCGACCCGCCGCCGGCGCCAGTGGGCCATCGCCGTGTCCCCCACCGGCCGGCCCGCGGGCCCGAGCAGTGGCTCCAGCTGATCGACGACCTCCGCCTCGAGCCGCGCCTGCCGCCGGAGCCGCGACGCGGTGCGCTCGCGCTCGAGGCGCTCGCGACGCCCGGACACTCCGGGGAGGGCCCGCGCGGTCACGTGCCCCGGTCGCCCACCGCGAGCCGCACGATCTCCTCGGCCGAGTCGGAGAGCTGGATCAGGTCCATGTCGCCCCGGCCGATGTACCCGTCCTCGAGCAGGCGGGCCTGGATCCAGCGCACCAGCCCCGCCCAGTACGAGCTGCCGCAGAGGATCACCGGGAAGCTCAGCGCCTTGCCGGTCTGGATCAGCGTGAGCGACTCGAAGAGCTCGTCGAGCGTGCCGAAGCCGCCCGGGAAGCAGATGTACGCCTCCGAGTACTTCACGAACATCGTCTTGCGCACGAAGAAGTAGCGGAAGGCGATGGCGAGGTTGACGTAGTCGTTGACCGCCTGCTCGTGGGGCAGCTCGATGGTGCAGCCGATCGAGATGCCGCCCTTCTCCGCCGCGCCGCGGTTGGCGGCCTCCATGATCCCCGGCCCGCCGCCCGTGATGACGGCGAACCCGCGCTCGGCCAGCATCCCCCCCACCTCCTGCGCGAGCGCGTAGTGGGGGCTGTCGGGCGCCGTGCGGGCCGACCCGAAGATCGAGACCGCCGAGCCGACCCGGGCGAGCGCGTCGAAGCCGTCGACGAACTCGCCGAGGATGCGCAGCACCCTCCAGGGGTCGCTGTGCAGGAACTCGGGGTCGGAGGGGCGGGTGAGGAGGCTGGCGTCGGCGTGGCCGATCGCCGCCTCCGCCGGTCCGCGCGCCGCGAGGCGCCCGCTGCGGGCGAGCTTCATCCGGCCGGCGCGCCGACGTGCGAGACGATCGCGTCGAGCGACTGGCGCTTGGCGCGGGCGCTCCACTCCTCGGGAGTGCGGCGCTGGGGGTCGCGCGCCTTGCGGGGCGGCCCGAACGAGACGACCACGACCACCCGCTCGGGAGGCTCGATGCCGAGCGTGCGCGCCAGGCCGTCGGGGTCGGCGATGCCGTTGGGGCACGAGGTGATCCCCTCGGCCCAGCCGGCCAGCATCATGCTCTGCGCCGCGCGGCCGGCGTCGAAGTCGACCAGGTTGCCCCCCGGGCTCACCACCACCGCGACGACCAGGCCCGCGTCGAGCACGTTGCCCGCCGTGTAGACGGCGTCGGCCACGGCCGGCACGGCCTCGCCCTCGATCACGATGAAGCGGAAGGGCTGCCGGTTGCGGGCGCTGCCCACCAGGCGGCCGGCGTCGAGGATGCGGCGGGCGATCGCGTCGGGGACGTCCGCGCCCGAGTAGGCGCGCGAGTCGCGCTTGCTGGCCACGGCGAGGTGCACGTCCATCGCCGCCAGGTTAGACGACGGGCCCCGGCGCGGGACCCCCGTCGCGCGCGCTACGCGGCCGCCCGGGGGCGGACGGTGTGCGACACGCAGAACGGCGTGCCCCAGATCGGCTCGCGCCCGCACGGCTTGCCCTTGCGGTTGAGGGCCGCGCAGCGCGGGGTCGAGCCCGCCGTGCCGGCGGGTCCGCGCTCGGCGTCGAAGTAGGAGCGTGCGCGGGAGAAGTGCGCGTCGATGATCTGCGAGACGCGGAGCTGGTCCTGGGCCCTCATCAGCGACCGGGCCGCCGTGAACAGCGAGCGGGATGCCATCGGCTGCGACCGGGGATCGGCGGCGAGGCGGGAGATGCCCGCCTGGCACACCTCGAAGAGGTAGCCCTCCGACCAGCCGGGGCGCCGGGGGTCGGGCATCAGGGAGGGCGTGAGGGCCTTCCAGAGATCGCGCGTGAACCGCTCCATCGCGGCGGCCCGGCTGCGGCCGGTCTCGGTGATCCGGATCTCGGACTCGTTGATCACGAACAGGACTTCACCATGGATCAGACAGAGTGTCAAGAGTCTGTCCAAGTTTTGTTCACCAGTGCCCGAGCACGACCGATCCCCCCTCCGGCCGAGGCGGGGTGGATACTCTGGACAGGTTGTCGAGGTTCAGGCGCCCATGTCAGCGATGACCACAGAGCCGGTCCGACCCGCCGCCCTCCTCCGCATCGGGGAGCTCGCGCGGCGCCACAACGTGTCCCCGGATCTGCTCCGCGTCTGGGAGCGCCGCTACGGCCTGCTCTCGCCGGAGCGCTCGGCGGGGGGCTTCCGCCTCTACTCGTCGGCCGACGACGACCGCGTCGGCGCGATGCGCCGGCACCTCGCACAGGGATACTCCGCCGCCGTCGCGGCGCGCATGGTGCTCGACGCGCCCGCCGCGCCACCGGTCGCCGACCGCGACGTGGCCCTCGCCGAGGCCCGCGCGGAGCTCGGTGCGGCCCTCGAGGCCTTCCTCGACGTGGAGGCACAGGGGGTGATCGACCGCCTGCTGGCCACCTTCAGCGTCGAGGTGGTGCTGCGCGACGTCGTGCTGCCCTACGTGCGCAGCCTCGGCGACCGGTGGGAGGACGGCACCCTGAGCGTCGCCCAGGAGCACTTCGCCAGCGCCGTGCTGCGCGGGCGGCTGCTCGGGCTCGCGCGCGGCTTCGACGTCGGCAGCGGGCCGCGCGCCCTGCTCGCCTGCCCGTCCGACGAGCACCACGACCTCGGCCTGCTGTGCTTCGGCATCGGCCTGCGCGAGCACGGCTGGCGCATCACGTACCTGGGCGCCGACACGCCGATCGACACCCTGCGCGACACCGCGATGCGCCTCGATCCCGACCTGGTCGTCATCTGCGCCGAGCGCGAGGAGCCCCTGCGCGCGGTGGTCCGGGAGATCGCCGAGCTCTCGGGCACGCACCGCGTCGCCCTGGCGGGCCGGGGCGCCTCGGTGGAGCTGGCGCACGGCGCGGGGGCCGGTCTGCTGCAGGACGCCCCGATGGCGGCGGCGGCCCGCGTCGCCGCCGAGGCCGGGAGGGCCTGAGCCCCGCCGGCTGTCCCGCGGGGGCGCCCAGCAGGTAGCCTTCGCCACGATCCGAGGCGGGGGCGCGTTGGAGGAGTTTCTCAACACGAGCATCAACGGCCTGTCCAGTGGCGCGATCTACGCCCTGGGCGCCATCGGCCTGTCGCTCGTCTACGGGATCCTGAAGCTCGTGAACTTCGCCCACGGCGACTTCATGACGCTCGGCGGCTACGTCGCGTTCGCGGTGAACGTCAGCGCGGGGATGCCCCTCGTGGTCGCCTTCCTCGCCGCCCTCGTGGTGGTCGCGGCGCTCGGGGTGGCGCTCGAGGTCTCGATCTGGAGGCCGATGCGGCGCAAGGGCGCCGGCGTCATGCAGCTCCTGCTGCTCTCCATCGGGCTCGCCTTCGTCATACGCAACCTGATCCTGTTCCAGTGGTCGGGCGCCACGAGATCGCTCGACATCGACCAGTTCCAGGCGTGGAACCTCTTCGGCGACGTCGTCATCACCCGCATCCAGGTGATCGTGATCGTCACCGCGGGCGTCGTCCTGGTGGCCGTCGCCGTGATGCTGCGCTCGACGCTGGTCGGCAAGTCGATGCGCGCGCTGTCCGACAGCTTCGACCTGGCCGAGGTCTCGGGCGTCAACACGCGCCGGATCGTGCTCTACACCTGGATCCTCGCCGGAAGCCTCGCGGGCCTCGCGGGAGTGCTGGCGGCCGTCTACACCACCCTCACCCCGAACACGGGCTGGTTCCTGCTGCTCTCGATCTTCGCGGCGGTGGTGCTCGGGGGCATCGGCAACGCCTACGGGGCGCTTGTGGGCGGCATCGTGCTCGGCCTGGCGCAGGAGTGGTCGACGATGCTGATCCGGCCCACCTACAAGGAGGCCGTCGGCTTCCTGGTGCTGATCCTGGTGCTCCTCGTGCGGCCCCAGGGCATCTTCGGCCAGTCGAGGAGCCTGTAGTGCCGCGGCGGGAGCGCTAGATGGACCCGCTCCTCGCGCTCGGCTTCTGGGCCTTCGTGCTCACCTTCGCGGGGATCTACGCGATCTTCGTGCTCGGGCTGCAGCTCGAGGTCGGCGACACGGGGCTGATCAACTTCGGCCACGTCGCCTTCATGGCGATCGGCGCGTACACGATGGGCCTCTGCCTCACCAACGGCGTGCCGATCTGGCTGGCGGTGCCGCTCGCGGTGCTGGCGGCGGCCGCCGCGGGCATCCTCCTCGGCATCCCCACGCTGCGCCTGCGGGCCGACTACTTCGCGATCACGACGATCGCCGCGGGCGAGATCCTGCGCATCACGATCCAGAACGAGCAGGCGACCACCGGCGGGACACAGGGCCTGCGCGGCGCGAGCGGCCCGTGGCGCGACTTCAACAACGACGTGCTCGACTGGTTCGACGGTATCGGCATCGAGCTCGACCGGCGGATCCCGCTGCTGGTGCTGGTGTGGATCACGGCGCTGCTCGTCGGCACGCTGCTGGCCTACCTCGGCCGCACGCCGTGGCGGCGCGCCCTGCGCGCGGTGCGGGAGAACGAGGAGGCCGCCGCGGCCTCGGGCGTGCCGGTGTTCTCGTACAAGCTCCAGTCGCTGGCCCTCGGCTCGGCCATCGCGGGGCTCGCCGGCGTGTTCTACACGCTGTTCTCGACCACCCTCTTCCCCGAGAACTTCGAGCCGATCTTCACCTTCGTCGGGTTCGCGATCCTGATCCTCGGGGGCATCGGCAGCTACTTCGGCGTGGTCGTCGGGTCGATCGTGATCTCGTTCATCGTGTCGGGCACGCGCTTCCTCGACTTCCCCCTCGACGCCGACAAGGTGGCCGCGCTGCGCTTCGTGGCGATCGGGCTGATCATCATGGGGATGATGGCCTTCCGGCCGCAGGGCATCTTCGGCAAGAAGGAGGAGCTCCATCTCGACGCCTGAGCCGACTCCCGGAGCCCTGCTCGAGGTGGCCGACCTGAAGGTCCGGTTCGGCGGCCTCCAGGCGGTCGCCGGCGCCACCTTCGACGTGCGCGAGGGCTCGATGACCGCCCTGATCGGCCCCAACGGCGCCGGCAAGACGACCGCCTTCAACCTGATGACCGGCTTCATCCGCGCCGACTCGGGCGCCGTCCGCTTCGCCGGCCACGACATCTTCCGCGAGCGGCCCGACCGCATCTCACGGCGGGGCATGGTGCGCACCTTCCAGCTCACCCGCGTGCTCTCGAAGATGACGGTGATCGACAACGTGATGCTCGCGGCCCCCGACCAGCCGGGGATGCGCCTCGACCACGCGCTCTTCCGGCCGCGCGCCTGGAAGGCACGCGAGGCGGTCGTCCGCGAGGAGGCACTCGGCCTGCTGGCCGAGGTCGGCATCGAGAAGCACGCCGACGCCTACGCCGCGACGCTGTCGGGCGGCCAGCGCAAGCTGCTCGAGCTGGCACGCGCGCTGATGACGCGGCCGCGCCTGGTGCTGCTCGACGAGCCGATGGCCGGCGTCAACCCGACCCTCGGGCGCCGGCTGATCGAGTACCTGCAGCGCCTGCGGGCCGAGCGGGGGCTGACGATCCTCTTCGTCGAGCACGACATGGACACGGTGATGGGCTCCTCCGACGAGGTGATCTGCATGGCCGAGGGGGCGGTGATCTGCCGGGGCACCCCCGAGCACGTGCGGACCGACCCGAAGGTGATCGACGCCTATCTGGGCGCGGCGCCGGCCGCCGCGTGACCGACGCGCCGATCCTCGTCGCCGAGGGCCTCGTCGGCGGCTACGTGCCCGAGGTCGACATCCTGCGCGGGTGCACGCTGACGGCCGCCGACGGCGAGGTGGTGGTCGTGATCGGGCCGAACGGCGCGGGCAAATCGACGCTCGCGAAGGCGGTCTTCGGGCTGATCACCCTCCGCGAGGGGTCGGTGACCCTGCGCGGCGAGGACATCACCGGCGCCGCGCCGCACCGGGTGACCTCGAAGGGCATGAGCTACGTGCCGCAGGTCGCCAACGTGTTCGCCTCCCTCACCGTCCAGGAGAACCTGGAGATCGGGGGCGTGCTGCGGCGCGGCGAGATGCGGGAGCGGATGGACGCGATGATGTCCCTCTTCCCGCGCCTCGGCGAGCGCCGCCGGCAGCGCGCCGGCACCCTGTCGGGCGGCGAGCGCCAGATGCTGGCGATGGCGCGGGCGCTGATGCCCGATCCGTCGGTGCTGCTGCTCGACGAGCCCTCGGCGGGCCTCGCCCCCCGCGCCGTCGGCGAGGTCTTCGACACCGTCGCCCGGATCAACGACGCCGGGGTGACGATCGTGATGATCGAGCAGAACGCCCGGCGCGCGCTGGCGCTGGCCGACCGCGGATACGTGCTGGAGGGTGGCCAGAACCGCTTCGAGGGCCCCGGCGCGTCACTGCTCACCGACCCGCAGGTGGCCGAGCTCTACCTCGGCGGGGCCGGTGCGGGGGAGCGGCCGGAGCCGCCCCCCCGCGTGAGCTCCTAGCGCTAGCTCTCCGGAGTGACCGGGATCACGTTGTCGGTGTCGTCCACCAGCTTGCCGCCCGTGTAGCTCCAGGTGGCGTAGTTGGCCGCGACCGGGTCGCCCGCGTCGTCCAGGTCCAGCGGACCCGAGGCACCCTCGTAGTCGATGTCCTCGCCGTTCGCGGCGGCCGCGATGGCCTCCTCGAGGTTCTCGAAGGTGTACTTGGTGCCCGGCGCCGCCGAGACCTCGGCGATCTTGGCGGTGATGTCGGCCGGGTCGCTCGAGCCCGCCGCCGCGGCGGCCAGCGCGAGCAGGATGACGGCGTCGAAGTTCTGCGCGTCGTAGGTCTGACGCGGGTCGCCGACCTCGGCCGTCCAGAGCGCGTCGAACGCCGGCTCGGCCGGACCCTCGAGCGCCGTGGGGGTGGTTCCGCTCATGCCCTCCGTGGCCTGCTTGCCGGCGCTCTCGGGGAGCGAGTTGGAGCGCAGGCCGTCGGCCGTGTAGGTCTTGGCCGGGTCCCAGTTGCCGGTGCGCACCAGTGCCGGGCCCATCTTCGCCCACGACTCGGGGAAGTCGATGATGACCCAGCCGTCCGGGTTGCCGCTGGCGATCTGCGACGCCTCGGAGTTGAGGCTGGTCGCCTCCGGGTTGTAGGCGACGTTCTTGGAGACGGTGCCGCCGCCCTCCTCGAAGGCCGCGGTGAACTGCTCCACCAGGGCGACGCCGTAGGAGTCGTTGCGGTTCGCGGTGACGACGGTGGCGTCGGCGCCGAGGGCGTCGGCGACCACGTCGGCGAGCACCTTGCCCTGCAGTGCGTCCGAGGGGACGGTGCGGAAGACGGTGCCGTCGTCATCGAGCTCGGTGATGTCGGGGTTGGTGCCCGACGGCGTGATGATCGGCACGCCCGCCGCGACGGTCACGTTCTCCGCCGTGGGGATGACCTCGCTGCTGGCCCACGGGCCCGCGATGCCGGAGACGCCGTCGCTCTCGACCAGCTTCGTGGCCGCCTCCTGGGCGCCCTGCGGGTCGGTCTTGGTGTCCTCGGTGATGAGGGTCACGCTCAGGCCGCTGTCCCCCGCCGCCGCGTTGATCTGCGCGGCGGCGAGCTCGGCCGCATCGGCGCCCGGCCCTCCGAACGGTGCGAGATCACCGGTCAGCGGCGCCAGCACGCCGATCTTCAGGTCGCCGACGTCACCGCCGCCGTCATCGTCCCCGCACCCGGCGAGCACACCGCCGAGTCCGAGCGTGCTCACCATCAAGAGTGACGCGATCCTGCGTCGTCCGGTCATTCGAGCCCCTTTCACGGTCCGGCGGCGGTTCGGGCGCGCGCCGAGTGCGCGCGAGCCTATCGCGGTACCCGCGCCCGCTGCCATGCCCCATCTGACCCCGGGTCGGGCGGACCGCGCCTCAGATCAGCGTCGCGAGCGCCCGCGTGCCCGCCGTCACGGCCATCGCGACGCCGACGATCATGAGGAACGACCCGCGGCGCCATGCCACCAGGATCGCCGCCGCCACGCCCCCGGCGCGGGCGTCGAGGGCCCACGCCCCGTCGGAGGTCAGCCCTCCGGCGGCGATCAGGGCCGCCAGCAGGGCTGCCGGCAGCAGGTTCGCCACGCGCATCGTGCGGTCGGGCAGCGCGCGGCCGCCGAGGAGCACCGGCCCGGCCGCCTTCAGGGCGTACGTCCCGGCGGCGAGCGCGAGCACCGCCGCCCAGGTCATACGGCCGCCTCCCCGCGCCGGGCCACCAGCAGGCCCGCGCCCACACCGGCGGCCGCCAGCAGGATGGGCAGGCCGGCGGGCGCGACCGGCGTGAGCGCGAGGGCGATGGCCGCCCCCGCGAGCGCCGTCGCCCGGGACGCGGCGTCGTCCAGCCGCGGCGCGAGGAGCGCGACGAAGACCGCGGGGATCACCACGTCGAGGCCGGCCGCCTCGACATCGATCGCACCCGTCAGGAGCCACCCCGCGACGGTGCCGGCGTTCCAGAGGACCAGCACGGCGAGACCGGCGGCGCGGAAGGCGCGCCGGGCGGCGGCGGGATCGGACTGCGCGGCGGCGAGCGCCGCGCTCTCGTCGATCAGCAGGTGCGACTCGGCAAGGCGGCGCCCCAGGCGTCCGCCGAGGATCGGCGCCAGGGCGACCCCGAAGGCCACACTGCGGGCGTTCAGCAGCAGGCCCGCCGCCACCGCCGCAAGGGCGGAGCCCCCGTCGGCCACGACGCCGACCGCGGCCAGCTGCGCCGAGCCGGCGAAGACGAGCGTCGAGAGCGCGACGGACATGGGAAGGCCGAGGCCGGTGTCGGCGCAGAGCAGGCCGAACGACAGGCCGAGCGCACCCACCGCGAGGGCGATGGCGAGCGCCTGGCGCACGATGGGATCGATGGCCCGGGCTGCAGGCATGGCGCGCAACGCTAGCGGACGTGAACCCGCGTGCCGATACCAATAGGGCGGGAAAGGTTCTTGCGAGGCCGTGCCAACGGTGGTCGTATGTGTCCAATAGACCGCCATGTTGGCTCAAGCAGTCCAATATGGCCTCTATTGGACACCTCACATGGACCGCCGCGACGGCGTTCCCTGGAGGAGACGGACGAGGGAGGACGACGATGTTCGACATCACCTGTGACCATTGCGGAAGGATCCTGATCGGACTCGATCGGATCACGTCGATGCACCCGACCGACGAGGGCCTCCGCGTGGCCTATGTCTGCTGGTGCGGCCGCGCCGGGGCCGAGGTCACGAGCCGCGCCCGTCGCGCCCGGCTCGCCCCCGCCCCCGCCCCCGCCCCGGACCACGAGCACGCCATCGCGTGAGGCGCGCTACTCGGTCGGCGGCGGCGCCCCGGTCGCGGCGGCCTGCGCGACCGCGAGGCTCGGCGTCTGCCACGAGTCGAGGCGGTTGAGGCCGTCGAGCGCGGCGGTCTTGTAGCACTCGGCGAGCGTCGGGTAGTTGAAGACCGTGTCCACGAAGTGCTCGACGCTGCCGCCGTAGGTCATCACGGCCTGGCCGATGTGGATCAGCTCGCTCGCGCCCTCGCCGATGATGTGGACCCCGAGCAGCTCGTGCGTCTCCCAGTGGAAGATCAGCTTCAGCAGGCCCGTGCGGTCGCCGATGATCTGGCCGCGCGCGATCTCCTTGTACTGCGCCTTGCCCACCTCGTAGGGGATCCCCTCACGGGTCAGATCCTCCTCGGTGCGTCCCACCGCCGAGATCTCGGGGATGGTGTAGACGGCGTAGGGCACCAACCGCGGCACGCTTCGCGCGGCGATGCCGAAGGCGTGGCAGGCGGCCAGGCGGCCCTGCTCCAGAGAGGTCGAGGCGAGGCTCGGGAAGCCGATCACGTCGCCGACCGCGTAGATGTGGGGCACGACGGTGCGGTAGTGCTCGTCCACCGCGAGACGGCCGCGTTCGTCGGCCGCCAGGCCGGCGGCGGGCAGGTTCAGCCGCCGCGTCGCACCGCTGCGGCCGATCGAGTAGAGCGCCTTCTCGGCCACGATGTGCTTGCCGCTGGCCAGGTGGATCCGCACCTTGCCGTCGTCGCCCTCGTCGAGGTCGAGGCCGCTCACCTCCTCGCCGAGCCAGAGCGTCATCCGCCGCTCGCGCATGTGGAAGGCGAGGGCGTCCATGATCTCGGAGTCGATGAACGGCAGCAGGTGGGGGCGCTTGTCGATCAGGGTCACGCGCGTGCCGAGAGCGGCGAACATGCTGGCGTACTCGAGGCCGATCACCCCGGCGCCGACCACGGCCATCGTCCGCGGCAGGCGATCCATGGTGATCGCGTCGTCGCTGGTGATGATGCGCCGGCGGTCGAAGGGGATGTGCGCGTCGCGTGTCGCCGTCGTGCCGGTCGCGATGACGATGACGGCGCCCGAGATCGTCTGGCGCTGGTGCCCGTCGCGGTCGTCCACCGCGAGGGTGTGCTGATCGATGAACGACGCGGTGCCGTCGTAGAGGTCGATGCCGTTGCGAAGGAGCTGGTCGCGCACCACGTCGACCTCGTTGCGCACGACCTGGTCGGTCCGGAGGATCAGGTCCGCCATGCCGAACTGGTGGCCGTTCGCGTGCGAGCCCATGAAGCCACGGTCCCGGTAGCCGCTGAGCGCGACGGTGGCCTCGCGGAGGGTCTTCGAGGGGATCGTCCCGGTGCGCACGCAGACGCCGCCGATGTCGACCTTGCGCTCGACCAGGGCGACGCGCTTGCCGAGCTTGGCGGCCTGGATCGCCGCGCGCTGGCCACCGGGGCCCGACCCGATCGCGATCAGGTCGTAGTCGTGGGATGTGCCGTTCACTGAATTGGGATCGGCGCTCACGCGAGCGAACGTAGCCCCGGGGCACCGACGCGGCAATCGCCGCGAGGCCGAAGTGACAGGGTGTGACACGGGCCGCGGGGCCTGCGCCGGGCGGGTCAGCCCCGGCAGGTCTCCGCGCGCAGGCGCCGCAGCAGCACGAGCATCGTCTCGCCGACCAGGTCGAGGCTCCGGGCCGACACCTTGTCGAGCGTGTCGCGGGTGGTGTGGAAGTGCGGGTAATCGAAGTCGATCAGGTCGATCGCGGGCGTGCCCTGCTCGAGGAACGGGGTGTGGTCGTCGAGGATGCCGGGCCCGACGCGGTCCGGGAACACGTGCAGGGCCCCCGCGGTCGCGGCGGCGCGCCGGAGGCGCTTCCAGAGCGCCGGGTTGGAGGTCGCCTCGCGCGGGATCGACAGGTCGCGATCGGCGACGAAGTCGGCGAGCACCATCGCGCGGAGGCCGCGCGGGTGGGCGGCGACGTAGGCCCTGCTGCCCCGCAGTCCGTCGGCCGCGAAGTCGCTCGAGCCGCGCGGGCTCTCCTCGCCGTCGAAGAAGACGACCCGCATCTCGCGCTGGCACGCGCGGCGGTCGCGGTCGAGGACCCGCGCCAGCTCGAGCACCACGGCCACGCCCCCCGCGCCGTCGTTGGCGCCGACGAACCCGGGGATGTCCTTGGTGTCGTAGTGCGCGCCGAGCAGGATCGGCTTGCCGCGGCCCGGCAGCGTCCCGACCACGTTGCGCAGCCCGCCCGGCACGTCCTCGAACCGCCCGGCGGGGATCCGCCGCACCAGGCGCTCGGCGAGCTCCCGCGAGGCCTCCGAGCCGGCGGGGCGTGGTCCGAGCTCCACCTGCATGCGCAGGTCGGCGAAGGCACGGCGCGCGTCGAAGCCGTCGGCCCGCGGCGGCGACGGGGCCGCGCTGCCGGGGTCGCCGCCGCACGCGGAGGCGATCAGGGCCGCCGCGACGATGAGGCCGGCGGCGGCGGCCCTGCGCACCGCGCAGCGGAGGGAGGGCGCGGGTCGGCGGGCGGTGCTCGGCATCCGGTCATCCTCGCAGGCCCGGGACGGGATACGCTCGGTCCATGGCATTCGACTCCCGCCTCGGCGAGCGCTTCTTCTTCGACGCCGCCGACCTCGAGGCGAACAACCGCGGCGTCGTGTCCGACGCGCAGGAGCAGGGCTTCGAGCAGATCGTGCGGTACAACCGCCGCCGCGATCCCAAGGTGACGGCCTTCCTGGTCGTCCTCTTCGCCGGGGCGATCGCCCTCGTGGCCGTGGGCATCGCCCGCACGCCCGGCGGCAGCCTCGCCGGCGGGGCCGTCGCGGCGGGCATCCTCGCCTGGATCCTCGCGATCATCACGTTCTTCCGCCGACGCGGGAGGAAGCTGACAGCCGCCTTCGAGCAACGGCGGGTGCTCACCGCCGAGGGTCCGCTCAGCGTCGGCGGCACGATGAGCGACACCTGGCGCGCCGAGGTCGGGCCGGCCCGCTTCGGCATCGAGCTCGACCAGGTGGAGGCGCTGGAGGAGGGCGCCGTCTACCGCGTCCACTACCTCGACGCGCCCGACGGCGCGATCCCGATCTCGATGGAGCGCCTGTGAACGGATCGTCCGGCGAGCCCGCCCGCGCGGAGGTGGTCGTCTTCATCCCCGCATGGAACGAGCAGGACAACCTGCCGGCGGTGCTCGAGGAGCTGCGCGGCGGCCTCCCCGGCGCCGACGTGCTCGTCATCGACGACGGCTCCACCGACGCCACGGCGGCGGTCGCCCGAGCCCACGGGGCCGACGTGCTCTCGTTCGGCGAGAACCGGGGGCTGCGCATCGGCATCGCGACCGGCTACCGCGAGGCCGCGTCGCGGGGCTACGCCTTCTGCGGCCGTGTCGACGCCGACGGCCAGCACCCGGTGTCCGAGCTCGCGCGCCTG
>LNFM01009722.1_pt1 | contig 13853 bp, 8 predicted proteins | sample 596031 | NCBI WGS metagenome assembly LNFM01 (sample SAMN04254537, study PRJNA301005) | activated carbon metagenome | isolation source: dual media filters at the Ann Arbor, Michigan drinking water treatment plant | place: USA: Ann Arbor
CGGCACCGCACCGGCGCCGCGCCCGGGACCCGCAGCGTCTCCGGGGTCCGGCCGTGTCGCATCCGTCCAAGCACCTGCTCGCCATCGAGGGCCTGGAGCCGCCGCATATCGGCGACCTGCTCGACCTCGCGGAATCCTATGCGCTGTTGAACCGCAGCGGGAAAACCCAGCGCGACCTGCTGAAGGGCCGCACGCTGATCAACCTGTTCTTCGAGGACAGCACCCGCACGCGGACATCCTTCGAACTGGCCGGCAAGCGGCTGGGCGCGGATGTGATCAACATGTCGGTGAGCACGAGCAGCGTGAACAAGGGCGAGACGCTGCTGGACACCGCGTCCACGCTGAATGCGATGCAGTGCGACCTGCTGGTGATCCGCCACGCGCAGTCGGGTGCCCCTGCCCTGCTGAGCCAGAAGGTCGATGCCGCGGTGATCAATGCCGGCGACGGCACGCATGAACACCCGACGCAGGCGCTGCTCGATGCGCTGACCATCCGGCGGCACAAGGGGCGGCTCGAAGGGCTGGTGGTCGCGATCTGCGGGGACATCGCGCATTCGCGTGTCGCTCGGTCGAACATCCATCTGCTGACCACGATGGGCTCGCGCGTGCGGATCGTCGGGCCACCCACGCTGATCCCGGCGGATGCGGCGCGGCTTGGGGTCGAGGTCTTCACCGACATGAAGGCGGGGCTGGCGGGCGCCGATGTCGTGATGATGCTGCGCCTGCAGCGCGAACGCATGGCGGCCGGGGGGCTCGTGCCCTCGGCCCGCGAATTCTTCCGCTTCTATGGCCTGGACGCCGAGAAGCTGGCGGTGGCCAAGCCCGACAGCATCGTGATGCATCCCGGCCCGATGAACCGCGGCGTGGAGATCGACAGCGCCATCGCCGACCACCCGACGCGCTCGGTGATCGGGGAACAGGTCGAGATGGGGGTGGCCTGCCGCATGGCGGTGCTGGACATCCTGGCGCGGCGGTTGCCCCGAAACAGATGAGCGTACCGCGCCCCGCCCGGCCCGACGAAGCGCCGGCGATGCGCGACCTGGTCCGCGCGGCCTATGCGAAATACGTCCCGCGCCTGGGGCGCGAACCGGCACCGATGCTGGACGACTACGCCGCGCGGATCGAGGCGAGCCAGGCCTGGGTACTGGAGGAATCCGGCGCGCTGGTCGGTGCGCTGATCCTGGAGGAGGAGCCGGGCGCACTGATGCTCTACAACATCGCCGTGTCGCCCGACGCGCAGGGCCGGGGCGTGGGCAAGCGGCTGATGGGTTTCACCGAGGCCGAGGCGCGCCGGCGCGGCTACGCCCTGCTGAAGCTCTACACCAACGAAAAGATGGTCGAGAACGTCGCGATGTATTCGCGCCTCGGCTTCACCGAGACGCATCGCGGCAGCGAGGCAGGGCACCGCCGGGTGTATTTCGAAAAGCGGCTGGGCTGACCGGGGGCCGCGAGGGCGGCTGGCGGAGCGCGCCGGGGCGTCTATAACCACGCCTGATGCGCGACCTGCTGATCACCAATGCCCGTCTGCTCGACCCCGCCACCGGCCTCGACGGCGCGGGGGCGGTGCTGGTGCGCGACGGGGCGATTGCCGATGTCGGCCCGGTGATTGCGGCGCCGGAGGGGGCGGAGACGCTCGACGCCAACGGCGCCTGCCTCGCACCCGGGCTGGTGGACCTGCGCGCCAACCTGGGCGAGCCCGGAGCCGAGCATCGCGAGACCATCGCCAGCGCGGCCCAGGCCGCGGCGGCGGGGGGCATCACGACGCTCTGCGTGCTCCCGGATACCGACCCGGCGCTGGACGACCCGGCGCTGCTGTCCTTCATGGTCCGGCGCGGCGAGGCGACGGGGTCGGTGACGCTGCTGCCCTATGGCGCCGTGACGACCGGCTGCGCGGGCAAGGAACTGGCGGAGCTGGGCCTGCTGCGCGAGTCCGGCGCGGTCGCCTTTACCGATGGGGCGCGGGCGATCGGCAATGCGCGGATGATGCGGGTCGCGCTGTCCTATGCGCGGGCCTTCGGCGCCTTCGTGGTGCAGCACCCGGAGGAGCCGTCCCTGGCCACCGGCGGCGCGGCGACCGAGGGCGAACTGGCCACGCGCCTGGGCCTGCCGGGCATCCCGCCGGCAGCCGAGGCGATGATGGTGGCGCGCGACATCGCGCTGGCGCGGCTGACGGGCGGGCATGTGCATTTCGCGCATCTGTCGACCGGCGCGGCGCTGGCGCTGGTACGGGCTGCGAAGGCGGAGGGGCTGCGCGTCACCTGCGATACGGCGCCGCCCTATTTCGACCTGAACGAGACGGCGATCGGCGACTACCGGACCTATGCGAAGCTGTCGCCGCCGTTGCGGACGGAGGCGGACCGCCAGGCGGTGGTGGCGGCGCTGGCGGATGGCACGATCGATGCCATCGCGTCGGACCACCAGCCGCGCGATGCCGACGACAAGCGCCTGCCCTTCGCGCAGGCCGAGGCCGGGGGCGCGGGGCTGGCGACGCTGCTGGGCGTGACGCTGGCGCGCGTGCATGGCGGGGATTTGTCCATGCTGGCGGCGCTGGGGCTGCTGACCTGCAAGCCGGCGGCGCTGCTCGGGCTGCCGGTCGGGCGGCTGGCGGTGGGGGCACCGGCGGACCTGGTGCTGTTCCATGCCGAGCGCGGCTGGAAGGTCGAGGCCGGCAAGCTGCCGGGCAAGGCGCAGAACTCGCCGTTTGACGGGCGGGCGCTGGAGGGGCGGGTGCTCGGCACCTGGAAGGCCGGGCGGCGGGTGTTTTCGTCGTGATCACCGACCCTTCGGCGGGCTTCGTGGTGGCGCTGGTGGGCGCCTACCTGATCGGGTCGATCCCCTTTGGGCTTTTGCTGACGCGCTGGGCGGGGCTGGGGGATATCCGGGCGATCGGGTCGGGGAATATCGGCGCGACGAATGTGCTGCGGACCGGGCGCAAGGGGTTGGCGGCGGCGACGCTGCTGCTGGATGCGCTGAAGGGCGTGTTGGCGGTGCTGGTGATGCGGTTCGTCGCCCCGGACCAGGATCTGGTGGCTGGCACGGCGGCGGTGCTGGGGCACACCATGCCGGTCTGGCTGGGCTTCAAGGGCGGCAAGGGCGGGGCCACCGCGCTGGGGGTGTGCCTGGCGGCGATGTGGCCGGTGGCGCTGGCCTGCGCGGCGCTGTGGCTGGCGACGGCGAAGCTGGTGCGGATTTCATCCGTGGCGACGCTGGTGCCGATGGCGGCCTCGCCATTGCTGGCTTTGGTGTTCTCGGATGGCGAGCATGCGCTGATGGCGCTGCTGATTGCGGTGCTGGTGTTCTGGAAGCATGAGGCGAATATCCGGCGGCTGATCGCCGGGACGGAGCCGCGGATCGGGGAGAAGCGGTAGGGCGGATTTTAGCGCTTTATCGCTTTAGGCGGCGTGGGTATGGCGGTTTCGGACAAATCCGACGCGCAGGGCAGCGCGTCGCGCTTTCGGACACATCGATGGTGGCACCGCGTGGCGGGATTTGACCGCGCGATCACGCGCGACCCGATGGCGGGTTGGCTGGGCGGATGGACACCTTCAAAGAGCATCCAGCGAACATAACAGGAACATTTGCGGCAGTCCAGTGAAACCGTGCTGCACCGGGCACCGCTTCCTCCCAGACGTCGGGGTCGGGCCAACCCGATGCCGGTCCGCGCCGCGACCCCCCGACGCTTCGCCGGCCGGGATCGTCGTCCCACCCCGCTCAATGCACCCCCGCCACCGGCACCCCCGCCGGCCCCGGCCGCCGCACGCCCATCAGCCGCCGCAAATCCTCTACCCGTCCCGCCGCCACGCACGCCTTCAGCAGCGTGAACTCCACCAAATCCGTCTGCGCCCGGCTGCCGCCGATCCGTTCGCTCTCCGCCAGCAGCGGTTCCAGTGCTTCGATCGCCGCATCGAAATCCCCGCGCGCGAAGGCCGTGAAGCCGCGTGACGCGGCCGGAATCACCGACCCCGACGGATACCGCCCGGCCCGTGCCATGTCCTCCATCTGCCGGATACGCGCCTCCAGCCCTTCGCCATCCCCGGCCACGCTTTGCGCCAGCACCACATGCAGATCGGGAAAGGCCGCGCCCGCGCGCGGGAAGTGGCTGACCGCGAAACCGTGCATCTCGCGCCAGGCGGCATCATCCCGCGGTGCGCCGGCGAGTTCCATCCGCCACAGGAAGGACACCGCATCCTGCAGCTTCTGCCGCGGCAACCCGCTGTGCCCGGCCAGCGAGAAGGCCTCCCGATACAGCCGCGCGGCTTCCGCCAGGTCGCCCTCCGCCAGCGCGCCGAGCGCCTGGTGCCAGTGCAGGTGCCCATGCAGGATGCCGCCGCGCGGATAGGTCTTGAGCCACCCGTCCAGGAAGGCGCGCGCCGCACCAGGGTCGCCATCCTCGTAGAACAGATGCGCCTGGGAATGCGCGATCCAGCCACTGGCCGGCTGCTGCGCGAAGGACCGGGCGATGATCGGCCGCGCGGCATCACGCTGGCCGTCCTCGTTCAGCGCCATGGCGTAGCTGGAATCGAACCACCAATCCTCGCCGTAATGCGGCGCGAGCGTGCCCATCAGCGCCGCCAGCCGCGCCTTCTGCCCCTGCACGCCCGAAGACCCATGCAGCCCATTCGGATTGGCCGTGGTGTTGAGCACGATCGCATCGCGCGGCCACTGCGCCAGGTGGGCTTCCAGCGCGGCGATGGTGGTGGCGACGGGCTCGGTCATCATGGTGCGGAAGAAGCGGACCTGGCTCGCCTCGCGCGCCGTCGCACCCGGCAGCAACGCCTCCGCGCGGTCCAGCGCGGCACGCGCCCCGGCGGCATCGGCGAACATCAGCAGCACCTGGGCGCGGGCGGCATGCGCCAGCGCAAAGCCAGGATCGGCCGCCACCGCCGCGTCGAAGCCATCCAGCACGCCATCATGCAGCATCAGCAGCCGGTCCAGGCCACGGACATAGGCGTCACGCGCCGCCACCGAACGCGTCGAGACAGGCAGGTCATAGCGATCCGTCAGCACGCAGGCGTCCTCCAGTGGCATCGCCGAAAGCCTAGCGCAGAATCGGAGGGGCGCCGCCCCTCCGAACCTCCCCGCCAGGGACCAGCGGGTCCCTGGACCGCGATCAATGGGGCCAGCGACACTCGCCAATCGATTGAATTACGCAATACAATCTTCGCGTGAACATATCCCCGCACCAGGCATGAGCCTCGCGCTCCTGCGCCTCGCCCGCACCGACGGCATCGGGCCCCTCACCTTCCGCAAGCTCATCGCCCGCCACCGCGACGGCGACGCAGCCCTGGCCGCCCTGCCGGCACTCTCGGCGGGACGCAGCACCCCCTACGTCCCGCCGCCACTGGCCCAGGCAAAGCGCGAAGCCGCCGCACTGGCAAAGCTTGGCGGGCGCTTCGTGTACCTCGACGACCCGCTCTACCCGCCGTTGCTCGCGCTGCTGCCGGACGCGCCGCCGGTGCTGGCAGTGCTGGGCGATGCCGCGCTGTTGGCCGCGCCGGCCGTTGCCGTCGTCGGCGCTCGCAACGCTTCGGCCGCCGGGCTGCGCGTCGCGGCCGACCTCGCGGACAACCTGGCCGCCAAGGGGCTGACCATCGTCTCAGGCCTCGCACGCGGCATCGACACCGCGGCGCATGAGGGCGCGCTGCGAACCGGCGGCACCATCGCCGTGCTGCCCGGCGGCATCGACATCGCATACCCGCCCGAGAACGCCGCGCTGATCGCCCGCATCGCCGCGCGCGGCGCGGTCGTCGCGGAAGCGCCGCTTGGCACCACCCCCACCAACCGGCACTTCCCCAAGCGCAACCGCATCGTCGCTGGGCTCTCGCTGGGCGTCGTGGTGGTGGAGGCCGCGCACCGTTCGGGCACGCTGATCACCGCGCGGCTTGCCCTGGAACAGGGACGAGAAATCTTCGCCGTGCCCGGCTCGCCGTTGGACCCGCGCTGCCGCGGGTCGAACGACCTGATCCGCCAGGGCGCGCACCTGACCGAAACGGCCGAGGACGTGCTGGACCACCTGCCCGAACAGCCCCGCGCCGGGCCTTTGTTCGACCCGGCGCGGATGGGCGAAACCGCGGAGGAGCCACCGGACTCCCTCGGCCCGCCCCCGGAAGGGGCCGGCGAAGTGCTTGAACTGATTGGAATGTCACCGGTATCGGTTGACGAGGTGCTGCGACGCTGCCACCTGACTGCCCCCGAACTCCAGGTCGTGCTGACCGACCTGGAACTTGAGGGCCGCGTGCAACTCCTGCCCGGCCATCGCGTCATGCGCAGCACGAACGGGTGATCCGGGACCAATATGACCGACGTCGTCGTGGTGGAATCACCGGCCAAGGCCAAGACGATCGAGAAGTATCTCGGGCGTGACTTCACCGTGCTCGCCTCCTTCGGGCACGTGCGGGACCTGGAGGAAAAGGACGGCGCCGTCCTGCCCGACCAGGACTTTGCCATGGTTTGGGGAAAGGACGGGCGCGGCGAGGCGCAGGTCGCCAAGATCGCCACCGCGCTGAAGGGGGCGAAGCGGCTGTGGCTCGCCACCGACCCTGACCGGGAAGGCGAGGCGATTTCCTGGCATGTGAAGGACATGCTGGGCCAGCGCGGCGCGTTGAAGGGCAAGGATGTCCAGCGCATCACCTTCAACGAGATCACCAAGCGCGCCGTGCAATACGCGGTGGAGCACCCCCGTGACCTGGATGTGCCGCTGATCGACGCCTATCTGGCGCGCCGCGCGCTGGACTATTTGGTGGGCTATACGCTGAGCCCGCTGCTGTGGCGCAAGCTGCCCGGGTCGCGCTCGGCCGGGCGCGTGCAGTCGGTGGCGCTGCGCCTGCTGTGCGAGCGCGAGGCCGAGATCGAGGCCTTCAAGCCACGCGAATACTGGACGCTGGAGGCGAAGTTCCAGACGCCGGCAGGTGCGCCCTTCGGCGCGCGGCTGACGCATCTGGATGGGAAGCGCCTCGACCAGTTCGACCTGCATGATGCCGGCACGGCCAATGCCGCCAAGGCGTGCGCGGAAGCCGCGACCTATGCCGTCGCGTCGGTCGAGAAGAAGCGCACCAGGCGCAATCCGCCGCCGCCCTTCATGACGTCCACCTTGCAGATGGAGGCGTCGCGCAAGCTGGGGATGGGCGCGCAGCAGGCGATGCGGACGGCCCAGGCGCTCTATGAAGCGGGGCACATCACCTATATGCGGACGGATGGCGTGCAGATGTCGCGCGAGGCGATCGCCGCCATCCGCGACCATGTGAAGGACGCCTTCGGCGCCCTCTACATGCCGGCCGCGCCGCGCGAATACACCTCGAAGCAGAAGAACGCGCAGGAAGCGCACGAGGCGATCCGCCCGACCGACGTGAGTCGCACGCCCGAGGCGATGGCGCGCGAGCTCGATGGCGCCCAGGCGCGGCTGTATGAGCTGGTCTGGAAGCGCGCCGTGGCGTCGCAGATGTCCTCGGCCGAACTGGACCAGACGGCGGTGGATATCGATAGTGCCGACAAGACTTTGCGTTTCCGCGCAACGGGTTCCGTGGTGGCCTTCGACGGCTTCCTGAAGCTGTATCGCGAGGATGAGGACGACCGCGCCGCCGATGCGCGCGCCGGCCTCAAGCCCGCCGACGGCGCCGAGCAGGACGACGACACCCGCATCCTGCCGCCCATGGCGGAACGCGACCCGCTCAAGCGCGGTGCCATCACCGCCAGCCAGCACTTCACCCAGCCGCCGCCGCGCTATTCCGAGGCGTCCCTGGTCAAGCGGCTGGAGGAGCTGGGGATCGGGCGGCCGTCCACCTATGCGTCGATCCTGCAGCGGTTGCAGGATTTGAAATACGTCACGCTTGAGAAGCGCCGCTTCATCGCCCAGGACCTCGGGCGGATGGTCACCACCTTCCTGGTGCGCTTCTTCGACAAGTATGTTGATACCGGCTTCACCTCGGCCATGGAGGAGAAGCTCGATTCCATCTCGGCCGGCCAGGCCGATTGGCGGGCGGTGATGCACGCCTTCTGGAACGAGTTCTCGGCGGCGGTGGAAGCCACGCGGGACTTGAAGATCCGCGACGTGATCGATGCGCTGGACGAGGATCTCGGCCCGCACATGTTCCCCGCGCGGGCGGATGGGACGGACCCGCGCGTGTGCCCGACCTGCGGCAATGGGCGGCTGGGGCTGCGGCTGGGGCGCACGGGGGCGTTCGTGGGCTGCTCGAACTACCCCGAATGTCGCTACACGCGCCCCTTCGGCGTTGATTCCGGCACCGGCGAGGGCGCCGCCCCGGCTGAGCAGGAGCTCGGCGAGGACCCCGCGACCGGCGCGAAGGTCACGATGAAGCGCGGCCCCTATGGCTTCTACATCCAGCTCGGCGAGCCGGGGACGGATGCCAAGGGCAAGCCGACCAAGCCAAAAAGAACCAGCCTTCCCAATGGTGTGGCACCCGATACCGTGACGCTGGATCAGGCATTGGGCCTGCTCTCCCTGCCGCGCATCGTGGGGCGCGACCCCGAGAGCGGGGAGGAGATCACCGCCGGCCTCGGCCGCTTCGGCCCCTATGTCCGGGCGGGGACGGTGTTCAAGTCGCTCGACAAGGATGACGACGTGCTGGCGGTCGGCATGAACCGTGCGCTGGCGCTGCTGGCGGATGCGCGGGCACGGGTGCGCGAACTCGGCCCGCATCCGAAGGACAAGGACCCGGTGACGGTCCGCAAGGGCCGATTCGGCCCCTATGCCCAGCACGGCAAGACGGTGGCGAACCTGCCGCGCGATGTCGCGATGGAAGACGTCACGCTGGAGGACGCGGTCGCGCTGCTGGCCGAGAAGGGCAAGGCGCTGAAGCCGCGCGGCCCGGCCGGGCGGAAGGCGGCGCCGGCGAAGGCGGCTCCGCGCAAGGCGTCGGCGGCCCCGGCGACGCCTGCCGCGCGCAAGGCCGCGCCGGCCAAGACGCCCGCCCGCGCCGCGGCGCCGAAGCCCGCCGGCAAGGCCGCGGCCAAGAAGCCCGCCCCGCGCGCCGGCAAGACCCCGCGCTGATGGTCCGCCGCGGGCCGCCGCCCAAGGGACACAAGGCGCGCGCGCGGAAGGGAACGGCCGTGGCCGGCGGGCGCGCGGCGCGCATCGCAGCAGCCTCGGCGAAGCCGGCGACACCGCAGCGGCGGCGCGACGCATCGGAGGATGGCGCGGCCGCGCCTGTCCCCGCGGCGGTCGGCGACGAGGCCGCGATCGGTGCGCGTGCGCGGCGATCCCGGGCGCGCCAGCCGCAGGTCGGCCCGTCGGACGGACCCGCCGCGACGCCCCCGGCCAGGCTGGACAAGTCACGCCAAGGGCGGTCAGCGAGGCCGCGCGGCGGCACCGCCGCCACGACGGCGTCGCCCGATGCCCCGCCAAAGCCGCGCCACACGGGCCGCGGCGCGCGCCGAACCAGCGATCCTGCGCCGGATGCATCGCACCCGCCCGGTGCGCCCAATGTCGGACGCCGAACGCAACCGGCCACGCAGGACGACCGCCGCGTGCCCCCCGCCAGCGCCGCGACACCCGACGCGCATGACCTTGCGCCGCAAGGCCGCGACACGTCCGCCGACGCAGCGCCCCGGCCCGGCCGGGCCGACAGCGAGCCCCCCCGCCACGCCCAGGCCGCCCCGCGCGCCAGTTCGCGCCGCCGCGCCGCCGCCCGGCCCGACGAACCGCCGCCTTTGCCCGGCAAGACCGAACTGCGCGCCTTCCTCAATCAATCGACGGGCCGCGTCCGGAAGTCCGACATCGCCCGGCATTTCGGCCTGTCGTCGGACCAGCGCCCGGCCCTGCGCGCCCTGATCCGCGAGATCGCCGCCGAGGGCGGCGCCAACCCGGCCGGCAAGCGCGCCATCATCGCGCCCGACAGGCTGCCCGAGATCGCGCCGGTCGAGATCACCGGCACCGACCCCGATGGCGACCCCATTGCCCGCCCGCTGCAATGGCAGGGCGAGGGCCGCCCGCCGATCATTTACATGCACCCCGAACCGCGCGGGCAACGCGCGCTGACCGCGGGCGAACGCGTGCTCGCGCGGCTGAAGCAGATCGGCCCTGGCAAGTATGAAGGGCGCACTTTCAAGCGGATCGCCGGCGCGCCGCCCGCGCGCATCCTGGGTGTGTTCGAGGAAGGCCGCATCATCCCGACCGACCGCCGCCAGAAGGGCATCTGGGAGGTCCCGCGCGGCGAGGAAGGCGGTGCGAAGCCGGGCGAGATCGTGCTGGCGGAACCGCTGCCCTCGACACGCCATTTCGGCGCCAAGCCGGCGCGCATCGTCGAACGGCTGGGCGTGATGGGCGAACCGCGGTCGGTCTCGCTGGTCTGCATCCACGCGCATGGCATCCCGGACGTGTTTCCGGCCGAGGCCGTGCAGCAGGCCGAACGCGCCGCGGGCGTCAGCGCCCAGCACCGCACCGACCTGCGCGACACCCCCCTGGTGACCATCGACGGCGAGGACGCCCGCGACTTCGACGACGCCGTCTTCGCCGAACCGGACGGCCCCGAGGGCGCAAACGGCTGGCGCATCCTGGTCGCGATCGCCGATGTCGCGCACTACGTCACGCCCAATTCGCCGCTGGACCGCGAGGCCTGGGCACGCGGCAATTCGGTCTATTTCCCCGACCGCGTCGTGCCCATGCTGCCGGAAGCGCTGTCCAACGGCTGGTGCTCCCTGCGCCCGAACGAGGACCGCGGCTGCCTGTTCGTCGAGATGCGCTTCGACGCGCAGGGCCGCAAGCAGTCCCACGCCTTCGGGCGTGGCATCATGCGGTCGGTCGCGCGGCTGACCTACGAACAGGTGCAGGCGGCCGCCGATGCGCTGGGCGGCACCAGCGCGGCGACACCCGCGCCCTCGCCGACCGACACCCTGCCCGAGGGCCACATCGCACGCCTGTATGGCGCGTTCCGCGCCCTGCTGGGCGCGCGCATCGCCCGCGGCACGCTCGACCTCGATGTGCCGGAACGCAAGGTCGTGCTGGACCAGCATGGCCGGGTGGCCGAGGTCGCGCCCCGCGCCCGGCTCGATTCGCACCGGTTGATCGAGGAATTCATGGTCGCCGCCAATGTCTGCGCGGCCGAAGAACTCGAGCGCCTGTCGCAGCCCTGCATGTATCGCGTGCACGACCGGCCTTCCGACCAGAAGCTGGAGGGGCTGCGCCAGTTCCTCGCCACCTTCGACATCACCCTGCCGCCATCGGACCGCCTGCACCCGCGCGACTTCGCCCGCGTGCTGGACAAGGTGCGCGACCACCCGCAGTCGCGCCTGGTCAACGAGGCCGTGCTCCGCGGCCAGTCCCAGGCCGCCTATGCGCCGGACAACCTCGGCCATTTCGGCCTGGCACTGTCGCGCTACGCGCATTTCACCAGCCCGATCCGCCGCTATGCCGACCTGCTGGTGCATCGCGCGCTGATCCGCGGGCTGAAGCTCGGCCCCGACGGCTTGCAGGAGAGCGAGGCCGCCCGCTTCCCCGAGACCGCCGAGCACATCACCAGCACCGAGCGCCGCGCCGCCGCCGCCGAACGCGACGCCGTGGACCGCTACCTCGCGGCCTTCATGGCCACGCGCATCGGCGAGTCGTTCGAAGCCCGCATTTCCGGGGTGACTCGCTTCGGCCTGTTTGTCACCCTGGAGGAGAACGGGGCGAGCGGACTCGTCCCGCTCCAATCTCTGCCGGATGATCGATGGGATTTGGACGAGGCCACGCACACGCTGGCCGGTCGCAGGACGCGACTGACCTTCTCGCTGGGGCAATCGGTGGAAGCCCGGCTTGCCGAGGCGACGCCGCGCACCGGCGGCATGGTGTTCCACATCCTGCAGGGCCTGCCGGCCGGCGGGCGCAAGCGGCCTGTCGCCAAGGGGCGGTCGCGCGGGCGGCACTGATCCTTCTCCTGCTGCTGCTGCCCGGCTTGGCGGCGGCGCAGGAGGCGGTCCGCAACGCCCCCTATCCGCGCGAGGAAATGCGCCTGGTGCTGGGTGCGGGCTTCGCCACCATCCTCGAACGCCACCTCGAAGCCGCCACGCCGGCCGACCTGCTGGTCTGGGGCCTGGCGGGCCTGACGCAGATCGACCCGACGCTGCAGGTGGCGCGCAGCGCGCGGGAGGTGACGCTGTTGGCCGGGCAGCGCGGGGTGCTGACGCGCCCCGCCCCCCTGGCCGCCCCCACGCAGGGCCCTGCCGCGACCGGCGGCGCGGCGGCCGATACCCTCACGCTGTTCCAGCAGGCCGCCTGGGCGGCATCCCCCGCGCTGCGGAGCGCCGGTGCGCCGCGCCTGATCGCCGCGACCTTCGAGGCGGTCTTCAGCCACCTTGATCCGTTCAGCCGCTACGTCACGCCCGAGGAAGCCCAGGCCGCGCGCGAACGGCGCATCGGCGAGGCAGGCCTCGGCCTGCGCCTGGCGCCGGCGCGCGTGGGCGCGGGGGCGGTGATCGTCGCGCTGAACCCCCATGGCCCGGCCGCCGCGGCGGGGTTGCGCCTGGGCGAGCGCGTGCTGGCGATCGACGGCGTGGCGCTTCGCAGCCGCGATGCGGGCGTTGCCGCCGGGATGCTCGAAGGGCCGGCCGGCAGCGCGGTGACCCTGCTGGTCGAGGCCGAGCGGCGCCGCCGCCGCGCCGTCACCCTCACCCGCAGCCTGCCGATGGGCAGCCCGGTGGCGGCCGAACGCATCGAGGACGTGCTGGTGCTGCGCCTGCCATCCTTCACCGCGCAGACCGAGCGCCAGGTCTCGGCCGCGGTGCTGACCGCGCAGGCCGAGCGCCCGCTGCGCGCCATCCTGCTGGACCTGCGCGGCAACCGGGGCGGGCTGCTGTCCCAGGCGGCGGCGGTCGCCGACGTGTTCCTGGGCGATGGCGAGGCCTTCCGCACCATCGGCCGCCACCCCGATGCCAGCCGGATCTACGCCACCGGCCGGCCCGACCTGGCGGAGGGCCTGCCGGTGGTGGTGCTGGTCGATGGGCGCACCGCGTCCTCGGCCGAGATCCTGGCCGCCAGCCTGGCCGATCGCGGCCGCGCCGCCGTGCTGGGCACCGGCACCACCGGCAAGGGGCTGGTGCAGCTGGTGGTGCCGCTGCCCGATGGCGGTGAGTTGCTGATGTCCTGGTCGCGGCTGGTGATGCCGGAGGGCTGGCCGTTGCAGGGCCTGGGCGTGCTGCCCGGGCTGTGCACGGCGGGCGGGGTGGAGGAGGCGGCGCGCAACCTGGCGGCGCTGCGGGCGGGCGCGCGCCCGATGGGCCCGGCGCAGGCGCGCCAGCGGGCGCTGCGCCACCCGGTACCGCTGCCCGAGGTCGAGGCGATTCGCGCCCTGTGCCCGACCGGCGATGCGCGGGAGGGGGATGTGGCGCTGGCGCGGGCGTTGGCGGTGGATCCGCTGGCGATGGCGGCGGCGCTGGCGAGGTGAGTCTTTAGTGCGTCCCTCAGGCGGCGGGCGGCCGGCATCCGCCGGCCTTGCCTGCGTTCCGTGCGCTCCCGGATCGCGCGGGGCGCAATCCGAAGCGGGACGTGTCAACCGCGGGGTCGCGCCCGACGAACCCCATGGCGGATCGCGCTTGCGCGGTCCGGGAGCGCAACGCGCGACCGCGCCCAGCCTGCCCGCCGCGGCCGGTGCGGCCAGCCCGTGGCGCGCAGCCAAGGGCCGCGGATGCGGGCCGCCCGGCGCCTGAGGGCGCACAACAGCGCACGCAAAAGCTTGACGCGCGCGCGCCTATCGCTAGGTTGCGGCCCCTCGCGCCCGGGGCGGCTTCGCCCGCGGGCCACGGAGCAGTGGACATGGCCAAGTCGAATACCATCCTCATTCGTCTCGTGAGCAGCGCCGATACCGGCTATTTCTACGTGACGAAGAAGAACACCCGGACGATGACCTCCAAGATGGAGAAGA
>LNFM01009723.1_pt1 | contig 13853 bp, 10 predicted proteins | sample 596031 | NCBI WGS metagenome assembly LNFM01 (sample SAMN04254537, study PRJNA301005) | activated carbon metagenome | isolation source: dual media filters at the Ann Arbor, Michigan drinking water treatment plant | place: USA: Ann Arbor
TGGGTCTCGTTGCGCTTCTGGTATTCGAAGTCGCTCAGTTCTTCGAAGCGGGCCAGGCGGGCCTTGCTCTTCGCCTGACGCGCCTTGGGGTTCTGGCGCGCCCACTCCAGTTCCTTCTTCAGGGCCTTGGCGCGGGACTCTTCACCCTTCTGCTCCTGCTCCAGACGGGCCTGCTTCTGCTGCAGCCATTCGCTGTAGTTGCCCTTGTAGGGGATGCCCGAGCCGCGGTCCATTTCCAGGATCCATTCGGCCGCGTTGTCCAGGAAGTAGCGGTCGTGGGTGATGGCCACAACGGTGCCGGAATAACGCTGCAGGAACTGCTCCAGCCAGTCCACCGATTCGGCGTCCAGGTGGTTGGTCGGCTCGTCGAGCAGCAGCATGTCGGGCTTGGACAGCAGCAGGCGGCACAGGGCCACCCGGCGCTTTTCGCCGCCGGAGAGCTTGCCGATCACGGCGTCCCAGGGCGGCAGGCGCAGCGCGTCGGCGGCGATTTCCAGCTGGTGCTCGCCGCCGTCGCCGGCGGTGGCGATGATGGCTTCGAGCTTGGCCTGCTCGGCAGCCAGGGCGTCGAAATCGGCGTTCTCGTCCGCGTAGGCGGCGTACACCTCTTCCAGCCGGGCCTGAGCGGCCTTGGACTCGCCCATGCCGCCTTCGACGGCCTGGCGCACGGTTTCATTGGGATCGAGCTGCGGCTCCTGCGGCAGGTAGCCGATCTTCAGGCCGGCCATGGGGATGGCCTCGCCCTCGAACTCCTTGTCCACCCCGGCCATGATCTTGAGCAGCGTGGACTTGCCCGAGCCGTTGAGGCCCAGCACGCCGATCTTGGCGCCGGGGAAGAAGGACAGGGAAATGTCCTTGAGGATGTAACGCTTCGGCGGAATGATCTTGCCGAGGCGGTTCATGGAAAAGACGTATTGGGCCATGAGCGGTGAATTCTGCAGGGGTAAAACCCGCATTATCCCCGCCCGACCGCCCCCGGACCCCGCGACTCAGGATTTCGACTGGTTGCGGGCGTTGAGCAGGGCCGTCTGGGCCACAGCGTCCAGCGCGTTGTCCACCATGTGGCGCTCGGACACGATGCGCATCATGCCGCGCGTGCGCAGCTGCTCCATGGTACGGCGCGACATGGAATGCGCCAGGCCCTTGCCAGAGATGAACATGAACAGTGTGCCGTGCGGGCTGGCCCAGGTCAGCTGGGCGCGCACCCACTCGCCCTTGAGCTGCAATTCGACCCAGCAGCCGATGGCCAGGTCGGCCGCGTTCCAGGCGCCGGACACCGGCGCGCCGGCCGGCGCCGCATCGGGCATGACGTCGCCCTCGGGCAGGTAACCGGCCTCGTGGGCCTCGTGCCCGGCCATCCAGATCTGGCCGGCGTCGGCCGCCTCGATCACGCCGAAGCCGCTGCTCTCGTCGCCCGACTCCTGCGAAAACTCCTCGGGCAGATCATCGTCGGGCATGCCCTCGAGTTCGGTCACCTCGAGGCCGTCCATCGGATCACCTTCGTCGTGGGGTGCCGGCGGCCTGGCCGTCTTGGCCGGCGCGGGCGCCTTGATCTTGGGGGCCTCAAAGGCCTTTTCGTGCAAGGCGATCAGTTCGTCCAGGAAACGCGGGATGCGCTCGGGCGGGTATTCGATGAGCAGCAGGCCATGCCGCAGCTTGACCAGCAGATTGGGCACCAGCTGCACCAGGCGATCCCGGTTGCGGCGCGCCAGCTTGACCTGCACGCTCCAGATCAGGTCGTCCACCAGGTCCAGATAACCCTGGGCGTCGGTCGTACCGTCCGCGTTGCGCAGCTGCGATTCGGCCACCACCTGGGACCAGGGGCCGCACAGGAAGGCCGCCACAAAATCCGGGACCTTCTTGTCGCGCAGGCGCTCCTGAAAGTCTGCCGCCAGCCGCTGCGCCAGCATGTTGCGCTGCTCGGCGTGCATCAGCGCGCGCGCCGCATCTTCCTGCTTGGCCCGCAGCGCCAGGTCCACCCGCGACCACTGGGCGTCCAGCATGGTGAGCGCGCGGGCAAAGGACTCGGGCTGACCATCGCTGCCCAGCAGCTCGAGCACCGACGATGCCACCATCTTGAGAAAGCGCTGGAAGCGCTCGTCGTTCTCGGTCTTGTACCCCAGGCTCTGGTGCGTGATGCGGTCCAGGAACTGGCGCGCCGGGTGCTTGCGCTCACTGAAGAAACGCGGGTCGGCCTGGGCCAGGCGCAACAGCAGCGGCTCGAGCTCCTTGACCTGGGCCCGCACTGGTGGCAACAGGCGCTGGTCCTTGCCCAGGTTGTCCATCATCAGGCGCACCACTTCCTCGCCCAGTTGCTGGCCCAGCTCACGGTTCATGTTCTTGCTGGCCCCCTTGGCCGTGGCCTTGGCCTCCGTGAGGGCGCGTTCACTCAGGCGCTTGATCATGGGCTCGACCATGCGCAGGTCTTCCAGCGCCACCATGGAGGCCGGCACCGTGTGCAGGAAATCCGTTCTGCGGTGCGCCCCGCCGCTCAGATCGATCTCTGCGGTCAACAGGCGGCGCAGCTTGTCCAGCGTGAGCATGGTGCGGGTGACCGGGTGTTCGACCGGCGCGCCGCCGGCCGCTGGCGCAGCCGCGGTCAGCAGAGGCACCACCGGCTCGATCCCCTGCGAACGCAGCCAGTCGCCCAGCTCCTTGTAGAGCGTGCGCAGGCTGTGGCCCAGAATGCCGGCGGCAGGGGTGATCAGCGCGGTGCGCGCCTGCTCGCTGGGCACGTGCTGCAGCAGGGTCTCGCGCAGGGCACGCGCAAAAGTCTCGGGGCGCAGGGGGTTGAGGTGGGCCTGCACCGACATCCAGCCCATCAGGCTGCTGATCAGGGCATTGAGCGGCGGCATCACCTCGTCCACCGCCATCTGGATCTCCTGCTGCGCCATGGCGAACTCGATGTTGGCGTCGAGCTGGCCCTCGTCGAGCAACTGGATGTCCTCGAAGCGCACCAGCGCCTCCGGGTCGCTGGCATGGCTGCCACTGCGGTAGATCGCCAGGCGCAACTGCACGCTGAACGTGGCGCGCACGGCCTCGGCCTGGCGGCGCAATTCATCGACGATGGGCTGGCTCAGGCCACGCTGGTTGACCTTGGAAATCTTGCCGCTGACCTGCTGCATGGCCAGGTCCAGGCCCTTGATCACGTCATCGATCAGCGGGCCGGACTGCTCCAGCACCGCCTCGATGCAGTCGTGCAGGGATGGCTTTTCGGCGGTCGGATCATCCGACACGCCCAGGCGCCGCATACGAAACTTTTTCATGGATTCTTTGTTCATTGCCTAGGCTCGGGCCTGGCGCTTGTTACATTCTCCACCGACTCGGGCAGGGCATCCACAGCAGGACTACATTTTGTTACGGGTATGACAAAAATGGCGACAAGGAACAATTTTCGGCAGTCCCGGCCCGGACATGCGACAATACGGTCGTTGCCGTTCAGTTGCGCGCAACATCAGCACACTGCTGGGGGCTTTGTCACCGCGACCCGCGGACCGACGGTCCCACCCTTGAACCCTATCTGCCTTTGACTGGCCAGGTGCCCCAGGTACCTGTACTGGCCGATATCCCAGCGCCTGGATGGGCGCCTTACCATGAACTTTGAAGATCTGAAACTGGCTCCGGCCATCCTGAAGGCTGTGCGCGAGCAGGGCTACGAGACCCCCACGGCCATCCAGGCCCAGGCGATTCCGCTGGTACTTGAGGGCCACGACCTGCTGGGCGGCGCCCAGACCGGTACCGGCAAGACCGCCGCCTTCACCCTGCCCCTGCTGCACCGCCTCACCATGAGCCGCAGCGCGCAGAACAAATGGGGCGGCACCGGCATCCGCGCCCTGGTGCTCACCCCCACGCGTGAACTGGCCGCCCAGGTCGAGGAATCGGTCCAGACCTACGGCAAGTACCTGCAACTGACCTCCACCGTCGTCTTCGGCGGTGTGGGCATGAACCCGCAGATCAGCCGTCTCAAGAAGGGTGTGGACATCCTGGTGGCCACCCCGGGCCGCCTGCTCGACCTGCAGCAGCAGGGTTTCCTGGACCTGTCCACCGTGCAGACCCTGGTGCTCGATGAAGCCGACCGCATGCTGGACATGGGCTTCATCCATGACGTGAAGAAGGTGCTGGCCCTGGTGCCCAAGGACAAGCAGAGCCTGCTGTTCTCGGCCACCTTCAGCGACGAGATCCGCGAGCTGGCCAACGGCCTGCTGAAGAACCCGCAAAGCGTGCAGGTCACGCCGCGCAACACCACGGTGCAGCGCATCACCCAGGTCATCCACCCCGTGGGCCGCGGCAAGAAAAAGGCCCTGCTGGCGCACATCATCCAGGAGCACAACTGGAGCCAGGTGCTGGTCTTCGTGCGCACCAAGTTCGGCGCCAACAACGTGGCCGAGTACCTGGAGAAGAACGGCATCACCGCCATGGCGCTGCACGGCAACAAGAGCCAGGGTGCCCGCACCCAGGCGCTGGCCGGCTTCAAGAGCGGTGACGTCCGCGCCCTGGTGGCCACCGACATCGCCGCGCGCGGCATCGACATCGACGAGCTGCCGCACGTGGTGAACTACGAGATCCCCAACGTCAGCGAAGACTATGTGCACCGCATCGGCCGTACCGGTCGCGCGGGCTCGGATGGCGCCGCCGTCAACCTGGTCTGCCTGGACGAGGAAGGCTTCATGGCCGACATCGAGCGCTTCACCAAGCAGAAGATTGAAGTGCGGGTCGTCGAGGGCTTCGCCCCCGAGCCGGGCGAGCGCGCCGAACCCATCGCCATGGGTCGCCAGACCATCTGGGGCGGCGCCGGCAAGCCGCCGAGCCGCGAAGTGATGGCCGCAGCGGCCAAGGCCGCACGCAGCGAGATGCTGCAGCGCATGCGCGACAACAAGGCCGGCCAGGGCGAACGCAGCAAGGGCGGCGGCCAGGGTCAGGGTCAGCGCGCCGGTGGCGGTCAGAGCCAGCCGCGCGGCCCGTCCAAACCCCAGGGCCAGCGTGCCCAGGGCCAGGGACAAGGTCAGGGCCGTAACAACGAGCCGCGCCGTGGCAATAACGGCCCGCGTGCTCAGGGCGGTGGCAACGGCGGCCAGCCCGATCCGCTGCGCACCGGTACCGATGCCCTGAGCCAGGGCGGTCGTCGCCGTGGCGGCGGCGGTGGTGGCGGTCGTGGCCGCTCGGGTGGTCAGGGTGGTGGTGGCGGTGGCGACCGGGTCCCCGGTGGCGTCGATCCGCTGCGCACCAACTACGGCCGCATCAGCCACTGAACGCGGTTCGACCCGTTAACGAGACGGCCCTGCGGGGCCGTTTTCTTTTGCGGCATCCCAGCCAGGCCGCTAGCATAGACAGATGGCGACCCACACCACCCCCATCCACTTCGGCCTGCAAGGCCGTGTCTGCATCGTTACCGGCGGCGCCCAGGGCATAGGCGAGGCCTGCGTACGCCGTTTCGCACGCGAGGGCGCACCGGTGGTGATCGCCGACATTGCCGATGCCCGCGGTCAGGCCCTGGCCGAGGAACTCGGCGCGCTTTACGTGCACTGCGACGTCGGCGACAAGGGCCAGGTCGAGGCCCTGGTGGCGCGCTGCCTGGCCGCACACGGCCGCATCGACGTGATGGTCAACAACGCCGGCATCTTCAAGGCCGCCGATTTCCTGGACATCAGCGAAGACGACTTCGACGCCGTGCTGCGCATCAACCTCAAGGGCGCTTTCCTGGTCGGCCAGGCTGTGGCGCGTGTCATGGCCCAGGCCGGGCGCGGCGCCATCGTCAACATGAGTTCGGTCAACGGTGTGCTGGCCATCCCCAACATCGCCAGCTACAACGTCAGCAAGGGCGGCATCAACCAGCTCACGCGCGTGATGGCACTGGCGCTGGCCGACCGCGGCATCCGCGTCAACGCCGTGGCACCGGGCACCATCGCCACCGAACTGGCGGCGCAGGCCGTGCTGACCAGCGAGCAGGCCAAGGCGCGCATCCTCAGCCGCACCCCCATGAAACGCCTGGGCGAGCCCGGCGAGATTGCCGACGTAGTGGCCTGGCTGGCCAGCGACGCGGCCAGCTACCTGACGGGCGAGATCGTCACGGCCGACGGCGGGCGCATGGCGCTGAACTACACCGTGCCGGTGGAGGCGACTAGCCCCTGACGAACAGCGTCACCAGCGGCTCCGGGCCCACCTGGCGGCTCCAGTGGCCGTGCACGGCCGGATCGAAGGTGGCGCCTGCGGGCAGCAGATCGGCCGAGTGGAAATGCTGGCCCGGGCCGAACACGCGCGAGACCCCCCCCTGCAAGCCGATTTCCATCTGCCCCTGCAAGATGAAACACCACTGCGGGGCCCCGGTGCAGTGAAAGCTGCTGCGAAAACCCACCGGGCTGTGGCGCAACTGGTAACCGCCCGAGGCAAAGACCTCGGACAACATGGACTGCGGCGTGCCCTGCCCCAGCGGCACCTGCTCCTCGCGGAAACGGGCGCGGCCGTCGGTGTCGGTAAAGAGGATGACTTTGGTGAAAGTGGCCATGAGGATTTCCGCTGAAGTGTTCAGCGACCGATTATTCCCCAGCCACGCGGGCACATCGGGGAAGCGGTATGCTCACAGCCGTTTCAACCCCGCGACACCACTGCCATGAGATTCCTGCACACCATGCTGCGCGTTGGCGACATGCAGCGCTCCATCGACTTCTACACCCGTGTGATGGGCATGCAGCTGCTGCGCACCACCGACCGTCCCGAGCAGAAGTACGCACTGGCCTTCGTCGGCTATGCCAGCAACCCGGAGCAGGCCGAGCTCGAGCTGACCTACAACTACGGCGTCGACAAATACGACATGGGCGGGGCCTATGGCCACGTGGCCCTGGGCGTGGACGATATCTACGCCACCTGCGAACAGATCCGCGCCAAGGGCGGCAACATTACGCGCGAACCCGGCCCGGTCCAGGGCGGCAACACGCTGATCGCCTTCATCACCGATCCCGACGGCTACAAGATCGAACTGATCCAGCGCGACGCCTGAGCCCGGCCTGCGGGCTGCCCCCGGCGCGGGATGTGACTTTTCCGTCATAAGTTGCAGAACATCCCGCCCGGGCGCGCTCGCTGGCAGCAACTCACGCTAGGATGGGGCGTGCGGGCTGTACTGTCCGCCAGGACGAGGGTCATTCAAACCACGAGGTCCGGCACCTTGAAAGCGTTCGTGAAGCTGGCAGGTTTGCTGCCTCCCCCATCGACAGAACCTGAGGTGCTGCTCGACTGGCGCGCCCGCATCCTGTCGACCATCCTGATGTTCGTGGCCGGGCTGGGCACGCTGACAGCGGTCCCCAGCGTGTGGCTGGCCCTGCACAACGAACTGTGGGCCATCGCCTGGATCGACCTCGCCGCCCTGGTCTGGGTGCTGGTGCTGTGGCGGTACAAGCGCCTGTCCTACCGCTTCCGCGCCAGGAACCTGCTGGCCCTCATCTACCTGCTTGGCGTCTGGTTCCTGTTCATCGTCGGGCCGGTCAGCCAGATCTACCTGATGGCCTTCCCGGTCATGACAGCCCTGCTGCTGGGCCTGCGGCCGGCGCTGGCCGCAATCGCCATCAACGCCCTCACGCTCATGAGCGTGGGCTACCTGGCCAATGCCGATCTGCACGTGCCCGGCTTCGAGACGCGCCCCTTCCTCGAATGGGTCGTCATCACGATCAACTTCATCTTCATCAACTCCATCATCACGATCTCCTGCGCTGTGCTGCTCAACCAGCTCGAACGCTCGCTGGAAAGGCAGCTCGACATCTCGCACTCGCTGACGCAGGGCCAGGCGGATCTGCAACGCGTCAACGAGGAACTGCAGCACACCGCCTCCGCGCTCAACCGGCTGGCCTATTTCGACGAACTCACCGGCCTGCCCAATCGGCGCATGCTGATGGACCGCCTGGGCCAAGCCCTGGCCGCCGCCCGGCGCAACCCGATGAGCGGCACCCTGCTCTACCTGGACCTGGACCGTTTCAAGAACATCAACGATGCGCGCGGCCACGCCGCTGGCGACGCCCTGCTGCTGGCCGTGGCCCAGCGCCTGGGCGCCCTGATGCGCAAAGAGGACACCGTGGCGCGCCTGGGTGGTGACGAATTCGTGATCCTCTCGCCCCGCTCGGCGCAGGGGCACGATGGCGACGCGCGCGCCGCCAGGACCTTGGCGGGCAAGGTACGCGAAGCCTTCGAGCAGCCCTTCATCCTGGACGGCCAACCCTACGGCGCCAGCGCCAGCATCGGTGTGGTCGTGCTGGGGCCCGCCACGCAGAGCGCCGAGGAGCTGCTGCGCAACGCCGATACCGCGATGTACCGCGCCAAGGCAGCAGGGCGCAACCGCATCGCCTTCTTCGAAGCAGCCATGCAACGCGAAGTCGAAGAGCAGCTGGCGCTGGAGAGCGAGCTGGCGCAAGCCATCGAACAAGACCAGCTGGCGCTGCACCTGCAGTCCCAGGTGGACGCGACCGGCACCGTGGTCGGGGTGGAAGTGCTGCTGCGCTGGACGCACCCGCTGCACGGCACGGTCGCGCCATCGCGTTTCATCCCCATCGCCGAGGAGAGCAGCCTGATCCTGCGCCTGGGCCACTGGGTGCTGGAACAGGCCTGCCACATCCAGCAGCGCTTGCTGGCCGCCGGCCATGCCATCCCGGTCTCGCTCAACGTCAGCCCGCGCCAGTTCCACCAGGCCGAATTTGTCGAAGAGGTGCTGGCCGTGCTCGAGCACAGCGGCGCCCGGGCCGACCTGCTGGTCTTCGAGGTTACCGAGAGCCTGCTGCTGGAAAACCTGGAGCGCACCATCCCGCGCATGGATGCGCTGGCCCTGCTGGGCATCCGCTTCTCGATCGACGACTTCGGCACGGGCTACTCCAGCCTGGCCTACCTCAGGCGCCTGCCCTTGCACGAACTCAAGATCGACCGCAGCTTCATCGAGGACACACCGCACGACGCGGGCGATACCGCCATCGTCGAGATGATCCTCTCCATGGCCAGGCACCTGGGCCTCAAGGTGGTGGCCGAGGGCGTGGAGACACGTGCACAGGCCGACTTCCTGGCGGCCCACGGTTGCGACGCCTTGCAGGGCTTTCTCTACGCGCGCCCGCAGCCGCTGGACGAATGGCTGCGCGTCACCCACCACAGCTCCAGCATCTTTGACGCCTTGTGAACCCATCCTTCCAGTTACCACCCCCCTTGCGTGATCCGGCCCCCATGCTGCAGACCACGCTGACGCAATGGGGCGGCCACGGCGATCTCTGGATCTTCGGCTACGCCTCGCTGATCTGGCGGCCCGATTTCGATTTCGAGGAACGGCGGCCCGCCCATGTGCGCGGCTGGCACCGTGCGCTGAAGATGTGGAGCCGCGTCAACCGCGGCACGCCGGAGCGGCCCGGCCTGGTCTTCGGCCTGCTCACGGGCGGCAGTTGCCATGGGGTGGTGTTCCGGGTGCACCGGCAGCAGGCCCCGGCCGTGCTGGGCACGCTGTGGGAGCGCGAAATGCCCACCGGCGTGTACGACCCGCGCTGGCTGCGCTGCGTTACGCCCCAAGGCCCCGTTTCGGCCCTGGCCTTCACGCTGTCGCGCCGCAGCCCCAACTACACCGGGGCGCTGAGCCCGGAACAGTACCGCCAGATCTTCGCGCAGGCCTGCGGCAGGTACGGCAGCACGCACGACTACGCGCACCAGACCTATGTAAGCCTGCGGGCCCACGGCATCCATGACAAGGCGCTGGAACAGCTGCTGGGGCACGCCCCCATACGCCCGGGCCGCTAGCCGCGCACCGAGCGGACTCAGGCCGTGATGCAGCCCGGCGCGTGGCCCATGCGCCGGCGGGCCGCGTTCTTGACCTGCACGATCCCGGCCAGGATGGACACCGCAATCTCGGCTGGCGTGCGCGCGCCGATGTCCAGGCCCACCGGGCCGTGCAGGCGGGCCAGCTCTTCGGCACTGAGGTCGAAGTGCTCCGTCAGGCGCTGCTTGCGCGCCTCCTGGTTGCGGCGCGAACCCAGCGCGCCCACATAAAAGGCTGCGGACTTCAGCGCTTCGAGCAGCGCCATGTCGTCGAGTTTGGGATCGTGCGTGAGCGCGACGATGGCGGTGTGTGCGTCGGGCAGCATCTCGCGCACCACGTCGTCGGGCATGCCCGGCACGCGTTGCACACCTTCCAGGCCCAGCGTGGCGGCGTACTCCTCGCGCGGGTCGCATACCAGCACCTCGAAATCCAGCAGGCCGGCCATTTGCGCCACGGCCTGCGAAAGCTGACCGGCACCGATCAGCAGCAGGCGCCACTTGGGGCCGAACACGGTGGTCAGCGTGCGTTCGTCAAAGGCCATGGCCTGGCCGCGCACCGCGTCGGCCAGCGTCACCCGGCCGGTGGCCAGGTCCAGCGTACGCGCTACCAGCCGGTGCTCCGCGGTGCGCGCCAGCAGCTGCTCAACCCAGCTGGCGTCCATCAGCGGCTCCTGCAGCAGGCGCAGGGTGCCGCCGCAGGGCAGGCCGAAACGCGCGGCCTCGTCCTGGTTCACCCCGTAGACGATGAGCGCCGGTCTGGCCGCCGCCGGATCCTGCCGGCCGTCGGCCAGGGCCGCCTTGGCGCGTGCGATCAGGTCGTCCTCGACGCAGCCGCCCGAGACCGAGCCGCTGACCACACCGTCCTCGCGCACGGCCAGCAGCGCCCCGGACGGGCGCGGTGCGCTGCCCCAGGTCTGCACCACCGTGACCAGCGACACAGCATGGCCGGCGTGCTTCCACGCCAGCGCATCGGCCAGCACACGCAGATCGAGACTTTCCATGGACGTGGCTACTCCGCTACGGTTCTTTCTATACTGCGAGTATGACCAAAATCGCCGATCTCCGCAAAAGCTACGAGCGCGCCGAACTCAGCGAAGACGCATCGCACGCCGAACCGCTGCAGCAGTTCGACCAATGGTTGCACGAAGCGATCCAGACCGAAGTTCCCGAGCCCAATGCCATGACCGTGGCCACCGTGGCCAGCGACCTGCGGCCATCGACCCGGGTGGTGCTGATCAAGGGTTATGACGCGCGCGGCATTGTCTGGTACAGCAACTACGACAGCCGCAAGGGCCGCGAGCTGGCCGGCAACCCCTTCGCCGCGCTGCAGTTCCACTGGGTGGAGCTCGAGCGCGTGGTGCGCATCGAAGGCCGGGTGGAACGGGTGAGCGCCGAGGAAAGCGACGCGTACTTCGAGAGCCGCCCGCTCGATTCACGCATCGGCGCCTGGGCCAGCCCGCAAAGCCAGGTCATCAGCAGCCGCGGTGTGCTGGTGGCCAACGCCGCGAAGTACGGCGCAAAGTTCCTGCTGCAGCCACCGCGCCCGCCGCACTGGGGCGGCTTCCGCCTGGTGCCTGATCGCTGGGAGTTCTGGCAGGGCCGGCCCAGTCGCCTGCATGACCGCTTGCGTTACTCGCAAACCTCAGACGGCCACTGGCTGCGCGAACGGCTCGCGCCCTGAAGGCGCGGCCTCAGCGCTACAGCCGGCTGGCGCCCCACATCACCAGCGGCACCGTCAGCAGGGCCACGACACTGGAAACGGTCAGGCTGGCCGTGGCCAACTCCTCAGCCACGTCGTAGCGCTGCGCAAACATGAAGACATTGGTGCCCATGGGCAGGGCCGCCGTCACGACCATCACCACCAGCGGCAAACCGCCCAGGCCCCACCACAGCCCGAAGCCGGCAACCAAGGCAGGCAGCACAAAGTTCTTGGCCAACGTCAGGCGCAGCGCCCAGCGCAGGTGCGGACCGACGCGGGTGGAGGACAGGGTTACCCCCACCAGCAGAAGCGCGAGCGGACCGAAGGCCTGCCCCAGCCACTGCAGCGGCCGGTCCACCACCTCGGGCAGCGCCCAGCCGGTCTGGGCAAAGAGCAGGCCGGCAATGATGGGCAGCGGCACCGGGTGGATGAGCGCGCTGCGCATGGCGCCCAGCACGGTGCGCCACATGGCACGGGGTTCGGCCACCGCGGCCTCGCGCGCCACGGCCAGCTCCAGCACCACGGTGCTGGAGGCCAGCAGCACCAGGGCATGCACCGACAGCAGCGCAAACAAAATCACCAGCCCGGCCTCGCCGTAGGCCAGCTGGATCAGCGCAATGCCGATCATCACCGTGTTGCTGAAGGTGGCCGCCATGGCCAGCACGGCGGCGCGCCGGTTCAGCCCCTGCCAAAGCAGCATTCCGCCGAACAGCACGAAGACCCCGGCGAAGTAGCTCACCAGCGGCAGAAACTCCAGCTGCGCCACATCCACCTTGCCCATGGTGCGGAACATCAGGGCGGGCGTGAGCACCAGAAAGACGAAGTTGGAAAGGTCCTTGGCCGACTCCGCCCGCAGCCAGCGCAGGCGCCCGGCCACATAACCCAGGGCCACCAGCAGCACGACGGGGATCAGGGCGGAGAAGACGGGGTGGTTCATGGTGCTTATGCTAGTTCATGGGCTCTGGGTGTCGGATGCGCGCCCCGTACGCGCGGCAAGCCGGGTCTCGGCCCGGCTTGCTTCACCATCAGGCGAATCTCGACACAGAGACCATCAGAAGCTGAGCTGCAAGCCCACCTTCAAACTCCTGCCCGGCAAGGGCGCCCGCCCCGGCACCGTTTGCGTCAGGATCGACGAAGACGAATAAGCCAGCGTGTTGCCGATGTTGTCCAGTCGGGCGTACCAAAGCGCGGGAGTGCGGCCGATCCGGTCGCGCCAGTTCAGTGCGGCGTTCCACAGCATGTAGCCCGCGGTGGCCGATTGGCCGGCCGGCACACGGTCCTGGCCGGCGTAACGGTCCAACCCGAGGCGGGCCCCCCAGGCCGCCCGGCTCCATGACAGCGAGGCGCCCACGCGGTGCGGGGCGATGCGCGGCAGGGGCTGACCGGTGCTGCTGTTTTCGGCGCGCACGGTGTCGGCGCGCAGTCCCAGGTCCAGCTTGTGCTGCTCGTCGAGCAGACGCAGATTGCCGCCGGCCTCCAGGCCCGTGAAGCGCGCCTTTACCTGGGTGTAGGTGTACTGCGGCGGCGTGGCCGCCAGGTCCGTGCCCTCCAGCGAGATGTAGTTGCTGAAGTGGTGCTGGAAGAGCTGCGCCTTGGCACGGTGCGCACCGCGTTTCCAGGCAGCGCCGATGTCCACGTTGGCCGAACGCTCCTTGCCCAGGTTCGGATTGCCGATTTCCTCGGCATTCGTCGCCACATGCTCGCCATTGGCGTAGAGCTCGTAGTGTCTGGGCGCGCGCTCGTTGAGCGAGAGGTTGGACGTGAGCTGCCACGCGGGCGCCGACTTCCACAAGGCGCCCAGAGCGTAGCTGGCAGGGTTGAAGCTGCGTGAGCCCGGCGTGAAGGCCGTGTTACCGGTTATGCCGAAGGACTCGACGTTCACCGAGTCCAGCCGCGCGCCGGCACTGAGCTTGCCCCAGGCCGTGGCCAGTTCCTCGTGTACAAAGGCCGCGCTGCTGCGCGTGCGGCTGCTGGGCGCATAGGCTTCGGCACCGTCAGCCGAAAAATCGCTGCTGTCGAACTGCAAGCCGATCACACCGTCGAGCTTCCCGATACGTGCATGGCGCGCCTCCAGACGCAGGTCCTGGCCGCGGGTCTTGAAACGCGTGCCGACATCCACGCCTTCAAATTCCGTGTGCCTGTAGTCCGTCAGGCTGTACTGCGCTTTCACGCTCTTGAGGAGTGACCCAAGCTCACGCAGCTCACCTTCGAGTGCGTAGCGGTTCGAGCGCATGCGGATCGTGACGTCCTGCTCGGCGACGGTGCCGTAGTTTTTGTCATAGGTTGAAACTGCCGCTCCCAGGTAGCCACGATCGAAGTGCATCGTGCCACCGATGGCGCCCCCATAGGTCTCGCTGGCCGAATTGCAGATACGGCGGGCGTTGGT
>LNFM01009726.1_pt1 | contig 13851 bp, 11 predicted proteins | sample 596031 | NCBI WGS metagenome assembly LNFM01 (sample SAMN04254537, study PRJNA301005) | activated carbon metagenome | isolation source: dual media filters at the Ann Arbor, Michigan drinking water treatment plant | place: USA: Ann Arbor
ATCAATTTACGCCCGCGAAAACGCCTGGGCTGGAAGACGCCGTACGAAGTTTATGCAGGGGTGAGCGTTGCACTTATGTGTTGAATTCAGGACGCCAAAGGCGCGGGCAAGAACGGCTACAGCTTCTTCGAGTCGTCAATGAACACCAACGCGCGCAAGCAGCTGCAGCTGCTCAATGACCTGCGCATGGCATTGCCCAACGACGAGCTGCGGGTGCATTACCAGGCCAAATTCGATGCCGCGAGTGGGCAGGTGATCGGCGCTGAAGCCTTGCTGCGCTGGCACCACCCCGAACACGGCCTGCTGCCGCCGGATCGGTTTATCGGCCTGGCTGAAAAAACCGGCCTGATCATTCCCATTGGCGATTGGGTGCTCAACCAGGCCTGTCGGCAGATGCGCGAATGGCACGACCTCGGCCATCGCGATTGGCGCATTGCGGTCAATCTTTCCGCGCTGCAGTTTGGTCACGCTGACTTGGTTCAGAGCGTGGAAGACGCCCTGACGCGGCATCAACTGCCGGCCAACTGCCTGACCCTGGAAATCACCGAAAGCACGGCAATGAAAGACGCTGACGCCAGCCTGCTGGTCTTGCAGCGCTTGGCAGATATGCAGGTCGACCTGTCGATAGACGACTTTGGCACGGGCTACTCCAGCCTGCTGTACCTCAAGCGGCTGCCGGCCAATGAACTGAAGATCGACCGTGGCTTCGTGCAGGACCTGGAACACGATAGCGATGACGCGGCCATTGTTTCGGCCATCGTCGCCTTGGGCAAGGCACTGGGCCTGCGCATCGTCGCCGAAGGGGTGGAGACCGCACGCCAGCAAGACTTCCTCACCGGGCTCGGTTGCAGCTCACTGCAGGGCTTTTTACTGGGTCATCCGTTACCCGCAGAGGCGTTCCTGCATACCCTAAACCCGACCGTCAGCGCCTAAGCGCTGACGGCATTGAGGGGTCAATCGCGTTTCTTGCGATTGACCGTCTGTGCTGCGTTCATCACGTCAGCGCCGATGTCGGCCTCAAACTGCTGCCACACCGGTTTCATCGCCGCACGCCAGGCATCCCGCTGCTCGGCCGTCAGGGTGATGACTGTGCTGGTGCCCGCGGCCTCGATACGCCGGCGGTCGGCCTGGTTGGCTTCTTCGGCCTGGCGGTTCACCGCGTAGGTCACTTCATCGATGATCCCTTCAAGCTCCATGCGGATCTGATGAGGGATGCCAAACCAAAAGCGCGAGTTGCTCACCAGCATGTAGTCCAACACGCCATGGTTGGTTTCGGTGATGTAGGGCTGCACGCTGTGCAGCTTTTGGCTGTAGATGTTTGACCAAGGGTTTTCTGCGCCTTGCACCTGGCCTTTTTGCAGCGCCCCGAACACCTCTTTGAAGGGCAGCTTCAGCGGTGTAGCGCCAAGCTGGTTGAACTGCGCTTCCAGCACGCCCGAGGGCTGAATACGAAAGGTCAGGCCCGCTGCGTCAGCCGGTACCTGCAGGGCGCGGGTGGCCGACAGCTGCTTCATGCCGTTGTGCCAATAAGCCAGGCCGGCGATGTTCTTGTCTTCCATCGAGCGCAGCAGTTGACGGCCCTTGGCACGCTTCTGAAAACGGTTGACCGCATCCAGGTCATCGAACAGAAACGGCAGGTCGAACACCTGCAGTTGCTTGGTGTATTGCTCGAACTTGGCCAGCGACGGCGCCAGCATCTGCACATCGTTATTGCGCAGCGCCTCCAGCTCATCGGCATCGCCATAGAGGCTGGAGTTGGGGTAGACCTCGACCCGGACCTTACCGGGCAAGCGTTCTTCCACCAGCTTCTTGAACATCAACGCGCCCTGACCCTTGGGGGTGTTGTCAGCGACGACATGGGCAAACTTGATGACCAGCGGGCCGCTATCAGCCAGCGCGTTGCAGGAGGCCAGCGCTAGCGCACAAGCGGCTAAGGCGAGAAGGGGGTTGCGCATCGAAGTGTCCTTTATTGTTATTGGCGAGACCCGGAACGCGTACCGGGTATCCGTAGTTCTGAACGCAGGCAGCGATCATGAGGTTGGGCGATTTTACAGCGCAAGGCCTGTGCCAGGCGCAAGGGCATCCTAGAGCTGTGACGTGGCGTGCAAAACAGCGCCCAGCTCGGCGAATCGATCGGCGGAAACATGCCAGATGAATGTTACCGATAGGCGACTTTATGCCGACGGCCGTTAGTTTCCGGCGTGGCGCGCCTTCTCCGCGATCCATTGCGACATGTACTGAGTGCTCTTGTGCGCATGGTGACGCAGCATGCTGCCGACGAAGTTTTCCCGCCGCTGCACCTCGCGCTCAGCCGCCAGTTGCTGTAGCCGCAGCACCAGCTGCTGGCCATGGGTCTCACGGTCGAAGCGCGTCTGCAACAGGGCGTAACCGGCCTGCTGGGCAGTGCCCCAGGCCTGCTCATCGTCGTACAGACTGACCGCTTGCGCCGCGAAGGCCTCGGCATCCTCGACCACGGCACCGGGCCAGGGCAGGGCGCCGGCCATGCCTTCACTGCCGATCGGCGTGGTCACGCTGGGGGTGCCGCAGGCCATGGCATCGGCCAACTTGCCCTTGATGCCCGCGCCAAAGCGCAGCGGCGCCAGGCACACCCGCGCATCGCCCATGACCTGATGGGCATCCGCCGCCCAGCCGAGCACATGAAAGCCCTGGGCTGGCACGTGCAATGCCGTGGCTTTGGGCGGTGGGTAGGCGCCATAGACGTGCAGCTGCGCCTGCGGCAAGCGCTGGCGGATCAGCGGCCAGAGCGTGTTGCGCAGCCACAGCACGCTGTCCCAGTTGGGCGCGTGACGGAAATTGCCGATGCTGATGAAGTGCGCGCGCTCGCTGAAAGGCCGTGGCACTTGCTGAGGTGGAATGAGCATCAAGGGGCAATGGTGCAAGCGCGCCGCAGGCACGGCGAACGGCCCCTGCAACAGCTGCATCTCGAAATCGGAAATCATCAGGGTTAAGTCGCTGCGGTAAATCGCGGCGATCTCCCGCTGGGCGATGTCACTGGTTGCCATCTGCGCAAAGAGCGCAGCGGCGTCATCGGCCACCGCACCGACCTGCTGACGCTCACGCTCATTGGCACAGGCCTGCTGCACGCGCTTCAACCGCTGCTGACGGGCATCGCGCAGGCTGTGCAAGTCGCTGGTGTCGAGCACCCGCAAGGCTTCAGGGCAGCTGCGCTCGACGCGCCAGGCAAATTGCTCTTCGGTAAAGAACCGGTCGAACAGCACCAGATCCGGCTGCAACGCGCTGACGAAGGCATCGAAGCTGTCGCAGTTAAGGCGGATCGACACTTCCGGTACGTCGAGGCTGGCCAGGTCCAGCCGGTGTTCCGACAGCGCCGCTGCGCTGGCGAAGGTCACTGGCCAACCGTGGCGGCGAAACAGCTCGATCAGCTCGACCATGCGGCTGCCGGCGGCTGAGGAGCGCGGCTCCGGCCAGACGTAGCCGATGATCAGGACCTGGCGCATGACTTACCGGCGTGCGTTGCGCACGGCGCGGGTCGCGGCTACCAGCAACAAGGCGAGGAGCGCAGTGACGCCCACCAGCGTCCAGACGGTAAACGGCAGGCCGACGATGTTGTAGTCGTTCTGCCCGCAGATACCGGCGCTCATAAACATGCCGGGCAGGTACTCGTGCAGCGGCAAGTATTGGCTGTAGAACGGAAAGGGCGAACAGCTGAAGCTCTCCAGCACACCGGTTTCGATCAGCACCAGGTGGGCGTTGTCGTACACGGCCAGGCCGCTGCTTGCCAGTACCAGCGGCCACAGCAGCAGTTGCAGCGGGCGTACGTGCAAGCGAATGGCGACCAGCAGGGCGAAGGTCAGCACCGCCACCAGGCTCAACCACAGGCGGATCTGCACGCACAGGGTGCACGGCTCCCAACCAAACGCGTGCTGCAGAATGAGTGCAGCCGCGAGCATCAATACGCTGGCAAGCAGGGTGAGGGACAGCAGGGGGACAGCAGGCCGCGAGGTGCGCATAAACGGTTCTCCAATAGGCGCCAGGGCTAAAAGCCGCACAGCTTACACCGCTGAGGGCGCTTTGCCGCGCGTCAAGGCGACGCAATTGTCTATCCGCTCGACAGGAGGCGCGGGATAGGTACTGGCTGGTAGCACGCCGGTGCGCACGGCGCACCCTACATATCCAGCCGATATTTCACATAAAAAAGCCCACGACCAGGAGTACTGGTCGTGGGCTAAACGGGTTGACCGTTAGGACAACCCAAGGAGCTAGATCATCCCGCCACCGCCGAGGGCTTTGTAGAGGGCGACGATACCGCGGTAGACATCGACTTCAGCCTGGGCCTGGGCGTCTTCGGCGGCCAGGCGTTCGCGTTCGGCGTCGAGCAGCACGAGGAAGTCCACTTCACCTTCGCGGTAGCGCACCCGGGCCTGGGCCGCTGCGGCGCGGCTGGCTTCGGACTGACGGACGAGGGCAAGCAGGCGTTGTTGGCGCTGGCCGTAATCGCTGAAGGCGTTTTCCGATTCTTCCAGGGCCAACAGCACCTGTTGTTCGTACTGCGCCAGGGCGCCGTCGGCTTCGGCTTCACGACCACGCAGGCGCGCCCGCACGCTGCCCAGGTCGAATGCCGCCCAACTGATGGTCGGCGCTACGCCCCAGGCACGGGCCGCCGAGGAACCGAGTTGCGAGCCGCGCCCGGCGGTAAAGCCGAGAAAACCCGCAACGCTGACCCGCGGAAACAGGTCGGCAGTGGCCACACCAATCTCAGCGGTGGCCGCCGCCAGCGCACGCTCGGCGGCGCGAATATCGGCACGCCGGCGCAACAGCTCACCCGGATCGCCAATTGGCAACGCCTTGGCAATGGCCGGTAGCGGACGCGGCGACAGATCGATACTCAACTGGTTGGGCCGCTCACCCAGCAGCGTGGCGATGCGATTGATGGCGCGCACCTGCTCAGCCTGCAGCAGCGGCACGCTGGCTTCGGTCCCGGCCAGGCGGGCATCGGCGCGCAGCACATCGAGCTCGCTGCCCACGCCGGCTTCACGCAACTGCTCGGTAATACCACGCGACTCCTGCTGGTTGCTCAGGTTGTCGCGGGCAATGGCTTCGCGCAGCTGGGCACCGCGCAACGCACCGTAGGCATCCACCAGCTCGGCAATCAGGCTGACCTGCACCTGCTGGTAGTCCGCCTCAGCCACGTCGATTTGCGCATCGCTGGCCTCCAGTTGGCGCTGGATGCGGCCGAACAGGTCCAGCTCCCAGGCCATGTCCAGGCCCAGGTCATAGCGCTCAGCGCGCACACGCTGCTCAGTAACACCCGGTTGCTGGGCCTTGCCGAATTCACCACTGGTACGGCTGGTGACCGTGGGCAGGCGGTCGTTGGCGATGTCTTCGCGGATCGCCCGCGCCGCACGCAGGCGGCTGAAAGCGATGCGCAATTCACGGTTGCCGTCGAGCGAGCGCTGCACCAACTGGTTCAGCGTCGGGTCCTCGAACTGCTGCCACCACAGGGCCTCGAAGCGCGACTGGTCATAGTTGCCGCTGGCCTGCTTGAGCGTCAGCGGCTGGGTGTTGGGCTGCTGGTAATCCGGGCCAACGGCGCAGGCGCTGAGGGCCACCACCAGCACGCTAGGGATCAGTGCTTTCATACCTGCACCTCCTGCGCCGCAACGACCTTTTTAGCCTCACGACGTTCGACAAAGGCGCGGATCAGCACATAGAACACCGGGGTCAGCAGCAGGCCGAAGAAGGTCACCCCGAGCATGCCACTGAACACCGCCACGCCCATGGCATGACGCATTTCCGAACCGGCCCCGGTCGACAGCACCAACGGCACCACACCCATGATGAAGGCGAAACTGGTCATCAGAATCGGTCGCAGACGCAGGCGGCAGGACTCCAGCACCGCAGCGACGCGGTCCATGCCTTCCTCCTGCTTCTCCTTGGCGAACTCGACGATCAGAATGGCGTTCTTACAGGCCAACCCGACCAAGACGATCAATCCGATCTGGGTAAAGATATTGTTGTCGCCCCCGGCCATGATCACCCCGGCAATTGCCGAGAGCAGGGTCATGGGCACGATCAGGATCACCGCCAGCGGCAGGCTCCAGCTTTCGTACTGCGCCGCGAGCACCAGGAACGCCAGCAATACGCAGAGCGGGAAGACGAACAACGCGGTATTGCCCGCCAAGATCTGCTGGTAGGTCAGCTCGGTCCACTCGAAGCTCATGCCGTTGGGCAGTTCCTGCTTGAGCAACCGGGCGATGGCCGCTTCGGCCTGCCCGCTGCTGTAGCCCGGCGCCGCTGCACCGTTTATTTCAGCCGTGATAAAGCCGTTGTAGTGCATCACCCGGTCCGGCCCGGAGCTGTCGCTGACCTTGACGAAGGTCGACAACGGCACCATCTCGCCACGGTCGTTACGCACCTTGAGCTGGCCGATCTGCTCCGGCTCCAGGCGGAACTGCTGATCAGCCTGCACGTTGACCTGATAGGTACGGCCAAAGCGGTTGAAGTCGTTGGCATACAGCGAACCCAGGTAGATCTGCAGGGTGTCGAAGATCTGGTCGATGGCCACACCATGGGTCTTGGCTTTTTCGCGGTCGATGGCAGCATCAATCTGCGGCACGTTGACCTGGTAGCTGGTGAACAGCGACATCGGGTCCAGCTCCGGCAGCTCACGCGCCTTGGCCAGGATATTCTGGGTCTGGACGTACAGCTCGTCATAACCCAGGTTGCCACGGTCCTGCACCTGCAAGCGGAAGCCGCCAATAGTGCCCAGGCCCATCACCGGCGGTGGCGGGAAGATCGCGATAAAGGCGTCCTGGATGGCGCCAAACTGGCCATTCAATTCACCGGCAATTGCTCCCGCCGCCAGCTCCGGCGTTTTGCGCTGGTCGAAGTCCTTAAGCGTGACGAAGACGATGCCGCTGTTCGGGCTGTTGGTGAAACCGTTGATCGACAGCCCTGGGAAGGCCACGGTGCTTTCCACGCCTGGGTGCTCCAGGGCAATACTCGACATGCGCTTGATCACGTCTTCGCTGCGGTCCAGGGTCGCGGCATCGGGCAGTTGGGCAAAGGCCACCAGGTACTGCTTGTCCTGCGGCGGCACAAAGCCGGTGGGGGTGGTGGCAAAGCCCAGCACGGTCAGGCCCATCAGGCCCGCATACACCAGCAGGGCGATGCCGCTCCTACGCAGCACGCGGCTGACGGTGCCGACATAACCACGGCTAGCACGCTCGAAGAAGCGGTTGAACGGTCCAAACAGCCAGCCACCGAACAGGCGGTCCAACCCGCGGGAGAAGCGGTCCTTCGGCGCGTCGTGGCTTCTTAGCAGCACAGCAGCCAGGGCAGGGGACAGGGTCAACGAGTTGAACGCCGAGATCACCGTGGAAATCGCGATGGTCAGGGCAAACTGCTGGTAGAACTGCCCGCTCAGGCCCGAGATAAAGGCTGTGGGTACGAACACCGCACAGAGCACCAGGGCCGTTGCGATGATCGGGCCGGTGACCTCGCGCATCGCCTGGCGTGTTGCTTCCACCGGCGTCTTGCCGAGGGCGATGTTGCGCTCGACGTTTTCCACCACCACGATGGCGTCGTCCACCACGATGCCGATGGCCAGCACCAGGCCGAACAGCGACAGCGCGTTGAGCGAGAAGCCGAACATGTGCATCACCGCGAAGGTGCCGATCAACGACACCGGCACAGCAGCCAGCGGAATGATCGAGGCGCGCCAAGTCTGTAGGAACAGGATCACCACCAGCACCACCAGCACGATGGCTTCGAGCAGGGTGTGCACCACCGCCTCGATGGAGCCACGCACGAAGATCGTCGGGTCATAGACGATCGAGTAATCAACGCCCTCCGGGAAGCTGGTCTTCAGTTCGGCCATGCGCTCACGCACCGCATCTGAAATGGCGATGGCGTTGGAACCGGGTCGCTGGAAGATCGGGATCGCCACCGCCGGCTGGTTATTCAACAGCGAACGCAGGGCGTACTGGCTAGAGCCCAGCTCGATCCGCGCGATGTCACGCAGGCGGGTGATCTCGCCGTTGTCACCGACGTGGATAATGATGTTCTCGAACTCTTCCTCGCTGACCAGACGGCCCTGGGTGTTGATCGACAACTGGAAACTGTTGCCCGCATCGCTCGGTGGCGCACCCAGGGAGCCTGCCGCAACCTGGCGGTTCTGCTCACGAATGGCGGCCACTACATCAGTGGCAGTGAGGTTGCGCGAGGCGACCTTGTTCGGGTCGAGCCACACGCGCAGCGAGTAATTGCCCAGGCCAAACAGCTGCACGTCACCAATACCGTCCAGCCGCGCCAGCTCGTCTTTGACGTTGAGCGCGGCGTAGTTGGACAGGTAGAGCATGTCGTAACGCTCATCGGGCGAGGTCAGGTGGACCACCATGGTCAGGTCCGGCGAGGACTTGTCCACGGTCACCCCCAGGCGCTGCACATCGGTCGGCAGCGTCGGCAGGGTGCGGGTCACCCGGTTCTGCACCTGCACCTGGGCGTTATCCAGGTTGGTGCCCAGGGCAAAGGTTACGGTCAGGGTCAGACGGCCGTCGTTGTTGGCCTGGGACGACATGTACAGCATGCCCTCCACGCCGACGATGGCCTGCTCCAATGGTGAGGCCACAGTTTCGCCGATGACCTTGGGGTTAGCGCCGGGGAAGTTGGCGCGCACCACCACGGTCGGCGGGACCACTTCCGGGTATTCACTGATCGGCAGTTGGAACAGGGAAATCGCGCCGCCGATCAAGATGATCAGCGACAGCACTGCGGCGAAGATCGGCCGCCGGATAAAGAATTGCGAAAAGTTCATGGTCGGTGCCTTCAGCTACGCGGAGTGCGGGAAGCCGCAGTGGGCTTGGCCACGACGCGCTGCTGCTGCAGCCCATCGAGCGCCTCACGTTGACGCGCTAAGGTGGCGAGGGTGGCGTCATCGGCCATCGGTACGGTTTGTGGGTCTACCGTGGCGCCGGGACGGGCGCGCTGCAGGCCGTTGACCAGAATCTGCTCACCTTTCTTCAAGCCGCTGCGCACAATGCGCAAGCCTTCGAGCTTTGGCCCGAGTTCGACGGTGCGGTAGCTGACGCTGTTGTCCGCGCCCAGTACCAGCACGAACTTCTTGCCCAGGTCAGTGCCCACGGCGGCTTCCTGAATCAAGGTGGCGTCGTAGCGCTGGCTGCCCACCAGTTGCAGGCGTACGTAAAGGCCAGGGGTAAAGCGTCCCTCGCGGTTGTCGAACACCGCACGGCCACGGATGGTGCCGGTCTGCGGGTTAACCTGGTTGTCCAGAAAGTCCAACTGGCCGAGGTGCGGGTAGCCGTCTTCGCTGGACAAGCCGAGGTACACCGGGCTGGCCACGCGGGCGTCCTGGCCGGCGCTGCGGGCCATTTCCAGGTACTTGAGGAACACCCGCTCATCGGCATCGAAGTAGGCGTACACGGTGCCGGTGCTGACCACGCGAGTGAGCGGTCCTTGCCCGGCGCTGACCAGGTTGCCAGCGGTGATTTCCGCGCGGCTGACACGGCCGTCGATGGGCGACGTGACGCGGGTAAAGCTGAGGTTCAGACGGGCATTGTCCAGCTCAGCCTGGATGCTGGCCACGGCCGCACGGGCTTCGGCAGCCGCACTGGCACGGGCATCAGCCAACTCAGCGGAAATCGCGTTGCTCTGGCGCAGGCGCTCACCACGCTGGGCTTCACTCTGGCTGCGGGCGAGGCTGGCACGTGCTTGCTGCAGCTGCGCCTCAAGGCGTTTGGCCTCGGCCTGGAACGGGCGGGGATCGATCTGGAACAGCAGGTCACCCTTTTTCACCAGGCTGCCTTCCTCGAAGGCCACGCGGTCTATAAACCCGGCCACGCGCGGACGTATCTCCACGGTTTCCGGCGCCTCTAAACGCCCGGTGAAGGCGTCCCATTCGGTGATCGGCTGCTCAATTACCTCAGCCACGCTTACAGTCGGCACCGGCATAGGTGCCGCACTGTCTGCGGCCGGGCCGCAGGCGCTCAGGGTGAAAAGGGCCGCAAGGGCTAGAGGGAAGTGCCAGAGAAGGGTATTCGACCGTTCCATGCTGTGGATCCGCCAATCGGTTTTATGGATCGGCGGATTCTGCTCGGCCGCTCTGGAACGGGCGAATCGAATGCCGCGAAGGTGACTATCATCGAGAATGATTAACGGATATTTCAGATCACTGAAATCGATGAACCTTCAGGGGCGTTTACAGTCCTCAGCGCCCTGTAGGGTGCGCCGTGCGCACCAATTGGCCCTCCCACATTGCCGCTGCGCATGGCGCACCCTACGAGGTACGCCTCGTCAAAGGCTGTCCGGGTCACCGAAGAACATCTGAATACGCGCGCGCAGCCAGCGTTCGGCGGGGTCGTTGTCCTGGGCGCCGCGCCAGGCCATGGACAGCTCGAAGCTCTGCGCATCCAGTGGCAGCTCCTCGGCGCGCAGGCCGCCGGCGGCAGTGAGTGCGGCGGCGGTGTAGTCGGGGACGACCGCCACCAGGTCGGTGCCGGCGAGCAGGGTGCCCAGGCCGTTGAACTGCGGCACCGCAAGCACGACCTTGCGTGAGCGACCCATCTCCTGGAGTTGATCGTCGATAAAACCATTCAGGTCGCCGGCAAAGGAGACCAACACGTGCGGGCGCGCGCAGTAGGTGTCCAGGCTCATGGTCCCGGGCACGGCATCGGCGCGCAGCAAGCGCGGACGGCTGCGGCGTAAGGTCTTGCGCTTGGCGTTGGCAGGCAGCTCTTCGGTGTAGCTGACGCCTACGGAAATCTCGCCGGATGCCAGCAGGTTGGGCATCAGCAGGTAATTGGCCCGGCGAATCACCAGCACCACGCCGGGCGCCTCTGCACGCAAGCGGCGCAGCAAGGCGGGCAATAGGGCAAATTCCACATCATCCGACAGGCCGATGCGAAACACTGCCGTGCTGGTGGCCGGATCAAACTCGGCCGCGCGGCTTACGGCCGTGGAAATCGAATCCAGGGCCGGAGAGAGCAGGGCGAAGATTTCCTGGGCCCTGGCGGTCGGTTCCATGCTGCGCCCGGTGCGCACGAATAACGGGTCATCGAACAAGGTGCGCAGACGCGACAAGGCCGCGCTGATCGCCGGCTGGCCCAGGAACAGCTTCTCGGCCGCACGCGTAACGCTGCGCTCGTGCATCAGCGTTTCGAAGACGATCAGCAGGTTGAGGTCGAGGCGGCGCAGGTCGTTGCGGTTCATCCGGTACCCTTGCGATGGAGCGACCTGATGCGGCAGGTCTGAGCCGCGTCATAGTACGAGTAGCGGGCGAGGAAAGGAAAGCCACAGGCAGCGCGCTGGCCAGCGGATCACTGCCAGGCATGTCGACTATCAATAGTGGCGGGTGGTGCTCATGGCGCTCAGCAGATAGAGTCCACAGTCATCGAAGTGTTAATCCGCGATCAGACAGAGGTTAACGATGTCCCGCATGATCCGTTTTCATAAGTTTGGCGATGCCAGCGTCCTGCAGTGCGAAGAGGTGGCCACGCCCACCCCTGGCCCCGGCGAAGTGCTGGTGCGCGTGCAGGCCCTGGGCCTTGGCTGGAACGATGTGCTGTGGCGCCAGAACCTGGCCAACGAGCAGGCGCAGCTGCCTGCCGGGGTGGGTTTTGAGTTGGCCGGCACGGTCGAAGCGCTCGGCGAGGGTGTCGATGACCTGCCGCTGGGCACCGCCATTGCAGCCTTTCCAGCCAGTACGCCGAATCGTTACCCCGCCTGGGGCGACCTGGTGCTGATGCCGCGCTATGCCCTGACACGCTATCCCGATGTACTGACCCCCGTGCAAGCTGCCGTGCATTACGCCGGCCTGTTGTTCGGTTACTTCGCCCTGATGGACCTGGCGCACTTCAAGCCAGGCCAGCATGTGCTGATTACCGAAGCCAGCCGCTGCCTGGCGCCACAAACCGTGCAGTTGGCCAAGGCGTTGGGGGCGAAGGTGATTACCTCGACGTCTTACCCGGAGGATCGCGAATTCCTGCGCAGCCTGGGCGCTGACAAAGTCATCGTGACTGAAGAACAGGACCTGATCCTGGAAGTCGAGCGCTACACCGACGGCAAGGGCGTTGAGGTCATCCTCGACCAGTGCGCCGGCCCGCAGATGAAACTGCTGGGCGACGTGGCCGCGACCCGTGGCAAGTTGATCCTGTATGGCATCAACGGCGGCAACGACACCGCCTTTCCGGCCTGCGCCGCTTTCAAAAAGCACCTGCAGTTCTTCCGTCATTGCGTGCTGGATTTCACCGGCCACAGCGAACTGGGTATCGAGCAGAACCAAGAAGCCGTGCAGCGCGCCCTTAGCCACATCAACCAACTGACCGGCGACCACCTGCTGACCCCGATGGTCGATAAAGTGTTTGCCTTCGACGACTTCGTGGCAGCCCATGAGTACATGGAAACCTGCCCGAGCCGTGGCCGTGTCGCGCTGGAATTGCCCAGCGCCTAAGCCATACACGGCTGGGCAGCCTTGCCTGGCCGCGCGACAATAGGGGCCTCATTTGCCACAGGCCCCTTGTCATGACCGACACCCTCGACATCACCGACCTGCACCTGGGCGACGGCAAAGCCGTGGTCAAAGGTGCGCTCATCACCACCCACTACCACGGCACCCTTGAAGACGGCACGGTCTTCGACTCCTCCGTGGAGAAGGGCCGACCCTTTCAGTGCGTGATCGGCACAGGGCGCGTTATCAAAGGTTGGGACCAGGGCCTTATGGGCATGAAAGTCGGCGGCAAGCGCCGGCTGTTCGTGCCTGCACACCTGGGTTACGGCGAGCGCCAGATGGGCGCGCACATCAAACCGCACAGCAACCTGATTTTCGAGATCGAGCTGCTTGAAGTGCTGACGCGCGACGATTGAGCGGACAACGAGCGGGGGATTAAAACCGCGACGCAAACCGTGCGCTTCACTCCAGCATGGCGGGGGTGTCGACGTCACGCAGCAGCCCGGGGTCGTCCAGGGCAATCTCATGCACCGCATCAGAATGGGCGCGCAGCACCTCACGCGCGCCCTGATCGCCGGTCAAATCGCTCAGTTCCGGCCAGAAATCACGACCGATAATCACCGGATGACCGCGCTGGCCTGCCACGCAAGGCACCACAATCCGCGCGGGATCGGCATGGCGCAGTAGCGTGCGCACGCTCTCGGCACGCAGCCAGGGCATATCGCCCAGAAAAATCGCCACCGCCTGAGCCTGCGATTCCTCCAGCAACGCCTGAACGCCGCCGGCCAAGCTGTGCCCCATGCCCAAGGCATGGGCGTGGCTGCGTACCCAGTTCACCGGCGCCGGGGCGCCGAATGCCTGCACATCATCGTCAGGGCGCACCACCACCCAGGTTTCCGACAGCAAAGCGCAGGGCAGGGCGAGGGCGCTTGCCAACAAGGCACGACCGTCGGCAAGGGACGCCATGCGTTTGTCCGCACCAAAACGTCGGCTGCTTCCGGCTGCCAGCACCAGGGCAGCCACAGGACAAGGCATGGGGTGGTCTCCAGTCAGTTCCTAGCGCACAGGCCGACGGCCTGGCAGGCGAACATGATAACGAAGCCCTTCGACGCTCGCCCGCTGCTCATCTAATCCAGTGGCTGGTCGTTTAACTACGCGGCAGCGTGCGCCGGCAATTTGGCAATCACCTTGATCCCAACGTCGAACCCCGACAGCCAGGTCACGCCAATGGCGGTGACGACTGGGTAAGGTGCTTCGCCCCAGTAATAGGCAGCCGAAAGACCACTATCAGCCAATAGCGGTCATTCGCCAGGGGGGTGCGTCCTGCCTGAATCGGGCAATTGCGAAAGGCAAAAACGGACCGTAGGCGGACGATAAGGCTCGTGAATAAACCTCTACTTTTTTTG
>LNFM01009727.1_pt1 | contig 13851 bp, 11 predicted proteins | sample 596031 | NCBI WGS metagenome assembly LNFM01 (sample SAMN04254537, study PRJNA301005) | activated carbon metagenome | isolation source: dual media filters at the Ann Arbor, Michigan drinking water treatment plant | place: USA: Ann Arbor
ACGAGCCCACCAACCACCTGGACGCCGAAAGCGTGGAATGGCTGGAGCACTTCCTGCAGCGCTTCCCCGGCACCGTGGTGGCCATCACCCACGACCGCTACTTCCTCGACAACGCCGCCGAGTGGATCCTCGAACTCGACCGCGGCCAGGGCATCCCCTGGAAGGGCAACTACTCCGACTGGCTCGACCAGAAGGAAACGCGCCTGGAGCAGGAGCAGAAGACCGAAGACGCGCGCATGAAGGCGATGAAGGAGGAACTCAAGTGGGTGCGCTCCAACGCCAAGGCGCGCCAGACCAAGAGCAAGGCCCGCCTGGCGCGCTTCGAGGAACTGAGCGACGTCGAGTACCAGAAGCGCAACGAGACCAACGAGATCTTCATCCCCGTGGCCGAGCGCCTGGGCAACGAGGTCATCGAGTTCGACAACGTCAGCAAGAGCTTCGGCGACCGCCTGCTCATCGACAAGCTCAGCTTCAAGGTGCCCGCGGGTGCCATCGTCGGCATCATCGGCCCCAATGGCGCCGGCAAGTCGACGCTGTTCCGCATGATCCAGGGCGTGGAGAAGCCCGATTCGGGTGAGGTGAAGATCGGCAAGACCGCGCAGCTGGCCTTCGTCGACCAGAGCCGCGACAGCCTGCAGGGCGACAAGACGGTGTGGGAAGACGTCTCGGGCGGGCTGGACAACATCATCGTCGGCAAGTTCGTGATGCCTTCGCGCGCCTACCTCGGCCGCTTCAACTTCAAGGGCAACGACCAGCAGAAGCAGGTGGGCAGCCTGTCGGGCGGTGAACGCGGCCGCCTGCACCTGGCCAAGACGCTGGCCAAGGGCGGCAACGTGCTGATGCTGGACGAACCGTCCAACGACCTCGACGTCGAGACGCTGCGCGCGCTGGAAGAGGCGCTGCTCGAATTTGCAGGCAGCGCCATGGTCATCAGCCACGACCGCTGGTTCCTCGACCGCATCTGCACCCACATCCTGGCCTGCGAGGGCGACTCGCAATGGCTCTTCTTCAACGGCAACTACCAGGAGTACGAAGCCGACAAGGTCAGGCGCCTGGGTGAAGAAGGCGCGCGGCCCAAGCGCGTGCGTTTCAAGCCCATCCGCTGACGCGGCGCGGCCGGCCACGGCCGCTGCACCGCCTGACTGCGACGTTGGACTGTGCCGCGCGGGAGCGCCGCGCGGGAGCGCCGCGCGGGAGCGCCGCGCAGGTGCGACGTACAGATGCGCCGTTTGTCACCGCGCGCCGTGACGGTTTGGGCCGAGGGGCGACGTGGCGCGGGGCTTTGGTCGACAATCCGCGCTCGTCACTCCGGCGGGTCGCCGCCCGCATGCGCCATGCCTATCCGCACCCTCTACTGCCGTACGGCGCTGGCCACGGCGGCGGCCGTCCTCCTGGGGGCGTGCGCCCAGCTGCCCAAGGACGCAGGCTCGGCCAAGGGCCCTGCGGCGCCCGCCGCGCCCGCGTCGGCACCGACGACGGCGGCCACCACCGCGGCACCTGCGCCCGCGGCGGCTGCCGCGGCCCTGCCAGGTGCCCGGCCGCCCGGCGCGCAACCGGCCCAACCGCCCGGCCCGCCGCCCTTTGCCACGGTGATCAAGGACGCGCGCCGCATCGACGGCCCGCTGGTGTTGTGGCAGAAGGACGAGAAGGTCTGGATCGAGCTGCTGCCCGCACAGCTGGGCCAGCCCTTCCTGCTGTCGCCGAAGATCAAGAGTGGCATCAGCGAAGCCTGGGTGCTGGGCGGCTTGATGGGCATGCCCATCAACGGTGCCGGCGGGGCACAGCTGGTCGAGTTCGTGCGCGTGCACAACCAGGTGCGCCTGCAGGCGCGCAACACCGAGGCGACGGCCGCCATCGGCACGCCCGAGGCACGCGCCGTGGCCGACAGCTACGCCAACAGCCTGCTGGCCGCGGTGCCGGTGGTGAGCCAGCCTCACCCCGACCGCAAGAGCGTGCTGGTGGAAGCCAATGGCATCTTCCTGGGCGACATGATGGGCATCGGCATGATGCTGCAGCGTGGCCTGCGCCAGGGCTACGGCCTGGACCGCGCCAACACCGTATTCACCGCGCTGCGCGGCTCGCCGGTGGCCACCATCCTCGAGACGCAGGCGCACTACTTCACCGGCAACGTCAACCTGCCCTCGCCAGGGGCGCCGCCTGGCGCACCGGTGCCGGTGCTGCCGCGTTTCCTGCCCGACACACGCAGCCTGCTCGTGGGCCTGAGCTACTCGCTGGCGCCACTGCCCGAGGTGCCGATGGCACCGCGCCGCGCCGACCCGCGCCTGGGCCTGTTCAGCACCAGCGTGCTCGACTTTGCCGACGATCTGGCGCTGTCGCCCCGGCAGCGCTACGTGACACGCTGGCGGCTCGAGAAGAAGGACGCCGCGGCCGAGGTGTCCGAGCCCGTGCGGCCCATCACCTTCTGGATCGACCGCAACGTCCCTGCCGCTTACCGCGAGACGGTGCGCGCGGCCATCCTCGAATGGAACAAGGCCTTCGAGAAAGTCGGCATCCGCGGTGCGATCAAGGTCGAACAACAGCCCGATGACGCCAAGTTCGACACCCTGGACTACGGCTATGCCTCGGTGCGCTGGATGATGAACGCCAACCCGGTGTTCGGCGCCATCGGCCCTTCGCACATCGACCCGCGCACGGGCGAGATCCTCGACGCCGACATCGCCGTCGAAGGGATCACCACGCGCAACGTGCGCGGCCTGCGTTCGCAGGTGCTCGCTCCCCCAGCGGTGGCCGCCGGCAGCTTTGCCCAGCCTTTCGAGCAGCTGTTCGAGCCCCCCGCCGAACGTGCCGCGCGCGAGGGCCTGCCCTTCAACCCGCAGGAACACGCACGCTGCATGCACGGTCACCTGGCCGCCGAGCAGCTGGGCTACGCGATGGACGTGCTGGAGGCCCGCGGCGAGCTCGAACCCGACAGCCCGCTGGCGCAGCAGTTCGTGCAGGACTACGTCAAGGAAGTCGTGCTCCACGAGGTCGGCCACGCCTTGGGCCTGCGCCACAACTTCCGCGCCTCGCGCGCCTATACCGAGGCCCAGTTGGCCGACGCCGAATTCACGCGTGCCCACGGCACCACCGGCTCGGTGATGGAATACAACGCCGTCAACCTGCCGCGCCCCGGCCAGGCCGGCGGCGTGCCCTTCCACACGACGCTGGGCCCCTACGATTACTGGGCCGTGGAGTACGCCTACAAGCCGCTGCCGGCCGGCATCAAGCCCGCAGATGAGCGGGCCGAGCTGCAACGCATCGCGTCGCGCAGCAAGGAGCCGCTGCTGGCCTTCGGCACCGACGAGGACATCTTCTTCGGCCTCGACCCCGAGACCATCCAGGGCGACCTCGGCGCCGACCCACTGGCCTTCGCGGCCAAGCGGCTGGCGATCGCACGCGATCTCTTCAAGCGCCAGGAAACCCGTGAACTGCCGCCCGACCGCGACTACACGGTGCTGCGCCGTTCGCTGGGTTTTGCCATCGGCGACGTGGCACGTTCGGTGGCCGTGCTGGCGCGCCAGATCGGCGGCGTGCGCACCCTGCGCGACTACCCCGGCAGCGGGCGCGACCCGCTGCTGCCGGTGGACGCGAAGCTGCAGCGCGAGGCACTCGACCTGATGTCGCGCGCCGTGCTCGCTGCCGACGGCCTGAGCCTGACACCCGCGCTGCAGCGCCGGCTGGCGCCCGACTACCTCGCCCGCGCCGACAGCATGGGCGAGCCTACGGACTTCCTGCTGGCGCAGCGCCTGCTCGACCTGCAACGCGCGCTGCTGAACCACCTGATGGGCGATGGCCTGGCCGCACGCGTGCTCGACAGCGCCACCAAGGTCGACCGGCCTGGCGACGCCTTCCAGCTTGCCGAGCTCTACCAGCGCCTGGCCGACGACGTCTGGAGCGAGATCGCCCGCGGCGGCGCTGCAGCGCGCGACATCCGCCCCGAGCGCCGCGAGCTTCAGCGCAGCCACGTCAACCGCCTGGTGACGGCGCTGTTGCGCACCTCACCCACCGTGCGTGCCGACTCCCGTGGCCTGCTGCGACTGCAGGCACGCCAACTGCTGGCACGGCTGGAAGCCGTGCAGGCCCAGGGTGGTAGCCGCCGCGCCGTTGCCGAGAGCGACACCGGCGTGCACCTGGCCGACAGCATCGACAGCCTGCGCCAGGCGCTGGCCGCGCCGCTGCAACGGCAAGGCCTGTAGGTCCGCCGCCGGCGCACACACACCATGCACGCCTGGCTCTGCACCACCCTGGACGGCGCCGAAGCGCTCACCTGGCAGTCGCTGCCCACCCCCGAACCCGGCCCGGGCGAGGTGCGTATCGCCATCCGTGCCGCCAGCCTGAACTTCCCCGACCTGCTGACGGTTCAGGGCAAGTACCAGGTCAAGCCGCCGCTGCCCTTCGTGCCCGGCTCGGAGTTCTCGGGTCTCGTCGAAGCCGTCGGCGAGGGCGTGAGACACCTGCAGCCCGGCATGCCGGTGGCCGCCATCGGCAGCCACGGCGGCTTCGGCACGCACGCGGTGGTGGGCGCCGCGGGCGTCATCCCGCTGCCGCCGGGCTTTGCGCTCGCCGACGGCGCGGCCTTTGCCTTCACCTACGGCACCTCACACCACGCGCTGATCGACCGCGCGCAGCTGCAGCCCGGCGAAACCGTGCTCGTGCTCGGCGCCGCCGGTGGCGTGGGCACGGCGGCGGTGCAGATCGCCAAGGCGGCCGGCGCACGGGTCATCGCCGCCGCGTCCACCGACGAGAAGTGCAGACGGCTGCGTGAGCTCGGTGCCGACGCCACCGTCGATTACGGCGGCGAGAACCTCCAGAAACTGCGCGAGACCTTGAAGACACTGACCGACGGCAAGGGCCCCGACGTCGTCTACGACCCCGTCGGCGGCGACCTGGCCGAGCCGGCCTTCCGCAGCATCGCCTGGCGTGGCCGCTACCTGGTGGTGGGCTTCGCCGGCGGCGGCATTCCCGCGCTGCCCTGGAACCTGGCGTTGCTGAAGGGCGCGTCGGTCGTCGGTGTGTTCTGGGGCGACTTCGTGCGCCGCGAGCCCAAGGCCAGTGCGGCGGCGCTGGCGCAGCTGGCACAGTGGTATGCGCAGGGCAAGCTCAAGCCGGTGATCGACTGCACACTGCCGATGAGCGAGCTGAAGGCGGCCTATGCCCGCATGGGCACACGCCAGGTGATGGGCAAGCTGCTGCTGCTCAACCCGTAAGGGGGAGTTGCAACACGACGGCGGCCCCGCCTTTACGCGCTAGCATCGAACTCTTACCACCCGGTGGAGCTTTGCCTGATGGCCGTCAAGGTGTTGATCCTCGAAGACAACCCGGTGGCGCGCAGCTTCCTCTGTCGCGTCGTGCGCGAGAGCTTCAGCGACGCCATCGCCATCACCGAAGCCGGCGACCTGGAAAGCGCGCGCAAGCACATCGCGCTGACCGGCGGCGCGCAGGGCCTGCACGGGGTCGACCCCTTCAAGCTGATCCTGGTCGACCTGGAACTGCCCGACGGCAACGGCATGGAACTGCTGGCCGAGCTCACGCACTACCCGGCGACCAAGATCGTCACCACGCTGTACAGCGACGACGACCACCTCTTCCCGGCGCTGCAATGTGGCGCCGACGGCTACCTGCTCAAGGAAGACCGCTTCGAGGTGTTGGTCGAGGAACTGCAGAAGATCGTGCGCGGCCAGCCCCCGCTGTCACCGGCCATCGCGCGGCGCCTGCTCACGCACTTCCGCCATGGCGGCGGCGACAGCCATGCGCCCGACTCCGGCTTCATGCCCGCGACAGGCTTCACCACCAGCAAGCCGGTGCCCATCGAGCGCCTGCCCGAGCACGACCGCCTGACCCCGCGCGAGAGCGAGGTGCTCACCTACCTGAGCAAGGGCTTCACCATCAAGGAAATCGCCGGCTACATGGGCATCAAGTGGTTCACCGTCAACGACCACATCAAGTCCATCTACAAGAAGCTGAACGTGTCCAGCCGCGCCGAGGCCGCCGTGCTGGCCAGCAAGCAGGGGCTGGTGTGACGGCCGCGCCGCAGCGCGCCGACCTGCCCCCCGGCCGCTGAACGGCCCGGCGCGCCGCGCCGACGCCCGCGAAGACCGCGCCCCACCTCCGGATGGCATCGGCAGAGACCGGCGACGAGCCGCGCTTCGCAGCCAGCGCCTACGAAGGCCCGCTGGACGGGGCGGCGCCCAGGCGCTGGGTGGGCTGGCGTCGCCAGGCCCTGGCGCTGGCGGTGCTGATGGGCTGTCTGGCGGTGTTTGCCCTGGCACGCTGGCTCGCGGCCACGCCCCAGATCGAAGGCACCTGGGTGGCCGGCCCGGCCGGTGAACTGGTGCTGCAAGACCACCCTGACGCTGCGCTCGACGCCCACCGCGGGCACGCCGTGGTGGCCCTCGGCGCCCCGGGTGCCCAGGCACAGCCCGTGGATGCGCTGCTGCTGCACCGCTGGCCGCGCTGGCAGGCGGACGACAGCGTGCGCGCCCGCCAGCTGGCGCAGCACGGGCACCTCGCCGCCACGTTGCGGGCGCCCGGCAGCCGGCTGCAACTGCACTTCGCCGATGGCAGCACGGCCGAAGCGCCAGTCACCCTGCGCGGCTACGCCGGCCTGGGCTGGCTGTACTGGCCGCTGTCGGCACTGGCGCTGGCGCTCTACCTCTTTGCGGTCGTGCTCATCCTGGCGCGGCCGCGGCTGTCCAACCTGCTCTTCGTGGTGATGGCACTGTGCCAGGCGGGCAACCTGCTGTACATCGCCGTGGAAAGCACCGCCGGCCTGGGCCTGCCTGCCGGCATGCTGGCCAAGGATCTGGCCCTGCGCGTGGCGCTGGACCTCTGCACCGGGGCTGCTGCGGTGCACATCTTCCTGCTGCGCCCGCGCCGCCTGCCCCATGCGCCCGCGCTGGCGCTGGCAGCCTGGGCGGTGGTGCCGGCCTGGGGCGGGCTCGTGGCCTGGGGTGCGGCGCTGCCGCTGTGGTGGCTGGCGCAAGGGGCCTGCCTGGCGCTGGGGGCAGCCGTGTTGGTGGTGGGCCGCGTCTCGCACCGGCTCGAGCCCAACCCCCATGCCTTGATCATGCAGGGCCTGGCTGCGGCCGCCCTGGTCACGCTGGCGCTGGTCAGCACCGCTGCGGCGCTGGCCTCGCGCCCGCCCTACGCCGCACACGCCGTGGCCGGCGGCGCCGCCGTCACCTGGCATCTCTTCCTGGCCTCGCTGCTGCTGCTCACGCCGCTGCTCACGCGCCGGCGCCAGCTGCTGCGCGAATTTGCGCTGCTGGCCGGCGCCAGCACGGTGGCGACCTCGCTCGACCTGCTCTTCGTGGCCGTGTTCTCGCTCAGCACCCTCGCCTCGCTGGCGCTGGCCGTGTTCATCGGCATCGGCCTGTATGCGGCCGCCCGACAGTGGGTGCTGAACCACCTCATCGGCAGCAGCGTGCTGACCACCGAGCGCACCTTCGAGCACCTCTACCGCGCCGCGCGCGCCGTGCAGGCCCAACCGCAGCGCTTCCCGCAGCTGCTTGCGGATCTGCTGCGCGATCTGTTCGAGCCGCTGGAAGTGCAGCGCGTCGAAAAGGGTCCGCCGCGCGCGCGCGTGGTGGGCGGGGGTGCGTCGCTGCTGGTGCCGGTGGGCGAAGGCACGCCGGAGCCGGGCGCCACCAGCCGCGGCCATCCCGCGCTGGTGCTGCGCTTCGCGCGGCGCGGACAGCGCCTGTTCACGCTCGAGGACGCGCGCCTGGCCGACCGCATGGTCGAACAGCTGCGCCGCGCCGTCGCCTACGACGCCGCCGTCGAGCGCGGCCGCTACGAGGAGCGCCAGCGCATCGCGCAGGACCTGCACGACGACATCGGCGCGCGGCTGCTGACGCTGATGTACCAGGCGCCGACACGCGAGATGGAGGACTACATCCGCCACACGCTGCTCGACCTGAAGACGCTGACGCGCGGCCTGGCCGCCTCGGAGCACCGCTTCTCGCACGCCGCGGCCGAGTGGAAGGCCGACATCACGCACCGCCTCACGGTGGCGCAGGTCGAGCTGGGCTGGGCCTTCGACATCGACCACGACCGTGCACTCTCGGTGGTGCAATGGTCGGCGCTGACGCGTGTGCTGCGCGAACTGGTGAGCAATGCGCTCTACCATGGCCACGCCGGCCACATCGACGTCGCATTCAGGCTGCAGGGCCCGCTGCTGGTGCTGCAGGTGACTGACGACGGCGAGGGCCGCGCCCCAGAGGCCTGGTCGCATGGGCTCGGGCTGGGTGGTGTGCGCAAGCGCGTGAAACTGCTGGGTGGCGAAGTGGCGTGGCGCGAGAACGGCGAGCGCGGCATCGTCTGCACCGTGCGGGTGCCCGACTTTGCACCCCGTGGCTGAGTGCTTTGCTTCCCCATGGACAGCCCGAAGTGCAAAGGGCTTCGATTTCAGGGGACAATACGCACTTCGCGACGAACGGGGCCCCACCACCCCGGCACCACCTCTGCTATGACGACTCGCCGCACGCCCCCTGCCACCGACGCTTCCAGCGGGCCCAAGCTCCGCCAGACCCAGGCCGAGTACACGGCCGCGCGGCCGAACGCCGAACCTGGCGTGCGCCCGATGATGTCCAGCTCCAAGATGTACGTGTGCATCCGTTGCCACGCCAACTTCAAGACCGGAGACGGCAAGCCCGACCCGCGCCTGCGCGGACTCGGTCGCTGCAACACCTGCCTCGGTGTCACCGTTTCGGCCCCCTGACGCGTTAAGACCTTCCCTACCACCTCTCGGAGACTGATTTCCATGTCGCAAAGCACCCGCCGCACCTTCCTGATGCAAGTGGCCGTCGCCGGCACCGCGCTGGCCGCCAGCCAGGCGCAGGCGCAAGCCAAGCTCGACGAGAAGGACCCCCAAGCCGTCGCGCTGGGCTACGTGGCCGACACCAAGAAGGTCGACACGAAGAAGTTCCCCAAGCACACCAACGACCAGCGGTGCAACAACTGCGCGCTGTACCAGGGCAAGGCCACCGACGCCTATGCCGGCTGCCCGCTGTTCGGCACCAAGCAGGTCGCCGGTCCCGGCTGGTGCAGCGCCTGGGCCAAGAAGGGCTGAGCCTTCTCGCCCCGACAGCAACGGCCTCTTCGTAGGCCGTTTTTTCTTTCCGCGTCACCTCGCTCGGCGGCATGAGCCTTCGCCGCAGCGCAAGCGCGGTCAGGGCTCGGCCAGCAAACCCGCCACGTGTTCGCCGATGGCCAGCGCCGCGGTGAGCCCCGGCGACTCGATGCCGAAGAGGTTGACGAGCCCTTCCACGCCGTGGCGGGCCGGGCCGTCGATGCGGAAGTCGGGCGCCGGCTCGTCAGGCCCGTGGATCTTGGGCCGCACACCGCTGTAGCCCGGCTGCAGCGCGCCGTCGGGCAGCCCCGGCCAGTAGCGCCGGATGGCCGCCTCGAAGGGCGCCGCGCGTGCCGTGTCGACGGTGTAGTCGATGTCCTCGGGCCGCGCGGCGCCCAGCCATTCGAGGTCGGGACCGAACTTCACCTGGCCGGCCAGGTCCAGCGTCACGTGCACGCCCAGCCAGGCATCCACCGGCGCCGGGTAGATCAGGTGCGTGAACGGCGGCCGGCCAGCCAGCGTGAAGTAGCTGCCCTTGGCGAAGTGAGCCTGCGGCACCTGCGTCGGCGCCAGGCCGTCGAAGGACCGCGCCAGCGCACAGGCGTGCAGCCCGGCGGCGTTGACGACACGCTGTGCCTCGATCTCGAATTCGCCCTCGGCCGAACTCACCTGCACGACAGCCGGCCGGCCCGGCGTGAAGCGGGCCGACCGCACGGCCGACTGCAGCGCCACCAGGCCGCCCGCGCGCTCCAGGTCACCCTGCAGGGCCAGCATCAGCGCGTGGCTGTCGACGATGCCGGTGCTGGGCGACCACAGCGCAGCCGTGCAGGCCAGTTCGGGCTCGAGCGCGCGGGCCTGGGTGGCGCTCAGCGCCTGCACCTCGACGCCGTTGTCCTGCGCCCGCTGCGCCAGCCGTGCCAGCGCCGCGTGCTGCTCGGGCGCGGTGGCCACCACCAGCTTGCCGCAGGCCGCGTGCGGCACGCCGTGGCTGGCGCACAGTGCGTACAGCATTTGCTTGCCGCGTACGCACAGCCGCGCCTTCAGCGAGCCGGCGGCGTAGTAAAGCCCGGCGTGGATGACCTCGCTGTTGCGCGAGCTGACGCCCTGGCCTATGCCCTCGGCCGCCTCGGTGACGATGGTCTCCAGCCCGGCCCGTGCCAGCGCGCGGCCCACCGCCAGGCCGACCACGCCGGCGCCGATCACCAGCGCGTCGATGCGCTCCATGCCGACGCCGGTCCCGCCCGCCTCACTGTGCCGTGATCTTGCGCTCGGCGATGACCCGGGCCCAGGTCTTCGACTCGCTGTCGATGTAGCGCGCCAGTTCGTCGCGCGTGCCGGGCGCCGGCAGCAGCCCGCTGCGGTTGAGTTCCTCGACGACGTCGGGCGCCTTCAGCGCCTTCACCAGTTCCTGGTTCCAGCGCTCCAGCAACGCCGGCGGCATCTTGGCCGGTGCCACGAAGGCGTACCAGTTGGTGGCCGTGAAACCGGGCATGCCCGCTTCGGCGACCGTGGGCAGGTCGGGCAGAAAGGGCGCGCGACTCAGGCCCGTGGTGGCCAGCGGGATCAGCTTGCCGGCGGCGATGTGGGGGCCGGCGGTGGACATGGTGGCGAAGTAGATCGCGATGCGGCCGGCCAGCAGTTCGTTCATCGCCGGCGCACCGCCCTTGTACGGGATGTGCACGATGTCGATGCCGGCGCGCTGGGCGAAAAGTTCGCCGGCCAGGTGCGAGGCCGAACCCGCACCCGTCGAGCCGTAGTTCAGCTTGCCCGGCTCGCTCTTGGCCATCGCAATGAGTTCGGCGAAGGTCTTCACGCCCAGGCTGGGCGGCACCACCAGCACGTTGGGGAAGTTCATGCCCATGGTCAGCGGCGCCAGGTCCTTGACGGGGTCGTAACCCAGCTTCATCAGGTGCGGCGCGATGGCCAGCGGGCCCACCGAGCCGAGCAGGATGGTCGAGCCGTCGGGTTCGGCCCTTGCCACCGCCTGGTGGGCGATGTTGCCGCCGGCGCCGGCCTTGTTGTCGATGACGACGTTGCGCCCGGTGTTCTCGCCCAGACGCTTGGCCACGACCCGTGCCGCATGGTCGGCCGCGCCACCGGGGGCGAAGCCGACGACGATGGTGATGGTCTTGTTGGGCAGTTCCTGGGCTGCAGCCGTGGCCATGAGCACCAAGGCTGCAGCGCCGGCGAGCATCTTGCGGAAGGTCATCGTTTCTCCTCGGGGTCGGTCCAGTGGCCGTGCGCCACGCGCAAAGCCGCGTGACTGTAGAGGCCCGAGCGTCACACGGACAGCCTCACCGGCGTCACAGGGTCTTCAGGCCGGCTGAACAGCCGTGCTCGGCCAGGCAAGGGGGCGCCGGCAGACACCGACGGCCGTGTGTCAAAGCTGCGCCCAGAACGGCCGTGTCAGCGGTGAGCAGGCGACGACAAAGCCGGCGACATTGAACACCACGGTGCCCCAGAACGTGGCGCGGAAGTCCGCCTTCACCGACTTGTGGCGCAGCCACTGCTGGGCCAGCAGGGCACCGGGCCAGCCTCCGGCCAGCGCGAGCAGATGCAGGGTCGTCTCGGGCGTGCGCCGGTCGCGGCGTGCGGCGGCGGCCTTGTCGATGGCGTAGGCGACGAAGGTGACGAGGCTGGCGGCCAGGTAGACCAGCGCAAGCCAGGCCGGCGGCCGCCACATGGCGGCCACCACCAGATAGATGCCCACGAAGCCGGGCAGAACGAAGAGCGTGGCCGTACCCCACTGCGCGGGCGACGCACGGCGCGGCGCGATGGGCCGCACCGCACGCAAGGGCAGCACCTTCAGCGCCCGCTTGCGGCCTTGCGGACCCGGTTCGATCTCGAAGCTGTAGCGCTGGCCGACCTGGGGGCGGCCCTCGCGGTTGACGATGGCCTTGACGTGGACGAACACGGCATCGCCGCCCTGGTCGGGCTCGATGAAGCCGAAGCCCCGTTCATCGTTCCAGCTCGTCAGCCTGCCTTCGAAGCGCATGCGCAGCCTGCGGTTCAGCCCGGCCCGGTCTTCAGGCCGACGACGCCGGTTTGGCCGTGCCCAGTTGCACCTGCTGCCCCGCCGCCTGCTCCAGTGCGGCATAAAAAGCGCGCACCGCCGCGGGCTCGCCGCGCACGGCCCAGGTGTCCTGGTCACAGGCGGCGCAGTGGGCGCCAAAGGCCTGCGTGATGCCCTTCAGCTGCCGTGTCTGCAGCGGCGCGACATCCGTCAGCTCGGCCTGGCAGGCGTTGCAACGGAGCATCGGGGGCGCGGACCGACCTGCCCTGTCGATCGCCTCGGCCACCCGCGCGTCCCGCGAACCTCTGTTCCTCGCCTGTCCCACGCCGTTGCTCCGATGGTCTGCCGTGTCCGACGCAAAGTGTAGGGGTGGCCGGGGCGGCCTGGGTCGGCGACCACCCACGCCGACCCGACCCGACCCGCGCCGTGGCCGTGGCCGTGGCGGGTGTGGGCCAGGTCCGGCCCCGGGGGGCGCCGCCTTCGCTCGCAACGTCGCGGACGCAGTGGCGGGGAATCGCAAGGCTGTAGGGCGCCGGCAGGCACGGCCACGCGTAGCCGGCGCCACGGCCCTGGCCGGTGCACCGCTGACCTCCCCAGAAACGCACGCGCGGCATCGGGGCCGCGGTGGAACTTGACGCAGGGCAAGCCACGGCCCGAGCCGCGGCGGATGATGAAGCGGTCTTCCCGCAGGAGACCACGATGAGCTACGTGCACCCACCCCTGGACAACGAAGCTGTCGGCGCCCCGCCCGATGCCGTGCTGGACATCCTGGGGCCGATGCTCTTGCCCAGTGCGCCGCCGGCGCCAGCGGCGCCACACGTGCCACCGGCGCCCGACCCCGCGCACGCGCATGTCGCGCCGCCCGCGCCTGTGACCGCGCCACCCGTGGCTGCCGGGCCACCACCCCTGCCGCGGCCGCCGCTGGCGGCGGCGGTGATGCCGCGGCCGGTGGCGCCGCCGCAGGGCCGGTGGCCACAGCGGAACCTGGAGAACCCGGCCGGGCCACTGCGCGAACGCGTGTGGGACGAGCAGGGCCGCTTGCGCGAGATGCGGCTGCTGCCGGAACCGACCGCGCTCGCCGACCGCCTTCACGGCGTCAACTACGTGGTCGACCGCAGCCCCTTCGAGACGCAGGTGGACCACACCATCCAGTTCCACGGCGAGCCGCTCGACACCTACACCTACAAGCGGGACTACCTGCGCGAACGCGGTGGGCAGCGCCTGCTGAGTCCGCATGGCGGCAACATCACCCTCCAACAGGCACACCTCTGGAACGATCACTCGATGATCTGGGTCTGTGCGCCCCACCCGCTGACGGGCCATGCCACCTTCTACACCAGCGTCTGCGTGAGGGACCAGTTCCACCACTCGTCGTTCATGCAGGGCAAGGGTGTCATCGCCGCCGGCGAGTGGATCGTCCGTGACGGCTACCTGCTGCGCATCAGCGGCTGCAGCGGCCACTACAAGCCGCCGCTGGACTTCCTGTACCGCGCCGTGCTGCACCTGGCGTCGGCCTTCGTGCGTGCGGCCGACCCGGCACAGGGCACCACGGTCTTCCTCTACGACACGACGGACCAAGCCTGGGTGGACGTGCCCATCGATCAGTTCATCGCCGCGCCTTCGCATGCCGGCCGCTACCAGGTCAGCGCGGTGCCCAGCGCCTGACGGCCCGCGCGCGATCAGCAAGACCGTCAACGTCCCGGCGGACTATCCCTATGCCGACTTCCAGAACCTCTACCTCGAGGCCTGGCGCTCGGGGCTGAAGGGG
>LNFM01009728.1_pt1 | contig 13850 bp, 13 predicted proteins | sample 596031 | NCBI WGS metagenome assembly LNFM01 (sample SAMN04254537, study PRJNA301005) | activated carbon metagenome | isolation source: dual media filters at the Ann Arbor, Michigan drinking water treatment plant | place: USA: Ann Arbor
TGATGCAGAAGCTGGACCACATCGAGGACGCCCTCACGCACAAGGTGGACAAGCCATGAGCAGATACCAGTTCTACCAAGACCCCCGCGGCGAGGGCTACAAGACCCGCTCAGGCGTGCTCAACGGCATCAACGCGCACCGCCGGGCAGCGGCGACCGATCAAGTGGCCGAGGTCAAGGCCTAACCGTGCCGAAGCTGAACAAACTGAGCGCGAAGCAGGAGGCTTTCGTTCAGGAATACCTGATCGACCTCAATGCGACGCAGGCGGCAAGGCGCGCGGGCTATTCCGAACGCCAATGCGGGGTAATCGGGTATGAAAACCTGAAAAAACCCCAGATTTCCGTGCGAATCAAGCAAGCAATGGATGAGCGGGCCGCCAGGGTCCACATCACCCAGGACCGCGTGCTTCAGGAACTCGCGCGGCTGGCCTTCTCGGACCTGCGCAAAGCCTTCAAGGACGACGGCAGCCTCAAGTTGCCCAACGAGTGGGATGACGACACGGCGGCGGCCATGGCTGGTGTGGACACGCAGACATCGAGCGTGCATGGCGGCGATGAGGAGGCCCCGCTTTCGCTGACCACCAAGAAGGTCAAGGTCTTCGACAAGAGCGCGGCCCTGACGCTGGCCATGCGCCACTTGGGCATGCTGAACGACAAGCTGGAAGTGACCACGCCAATGGTGCGGGTCAAGGACTACACCGGGCGCGGATGAGCGGCACCTTCGACTACACGTACCGGCCGCAGGGCCCTACGCTTGATCGCTACATCGCCAGCCAGAAGCAGCGCGCTTTCATCTGCGGGCCGCTGGGCTCTTCCAAGACGAACGCCTCGTGCTGGAAGGCGTTTCGCATCATGTGCGGGCAGGAGCCCGACCAGAACAAGCAGCGCAAATCGCGCCTGGTGGCCATCCGCAACACCTACCCCGACTTGCTGGGCACCACCGCCAAAGACTGGCTGGAGATGTTCGGCGAACTCGGCAGGTACGTGAAGGGCAACATGGAGCCGCCGACGCACCTGCTGAAGTTCCGGCTTGAAGACGGCACCACCGTGGACAGCGAGATGATCTTTCTCGCGCTGGACCGCGAGGAGCACGTTCGCAAGCTGCGCGGCCTGCAGCTGACCGCCGGCTGGCTGAACGAGACAAAGGAACTGCCCTTCGCCGTGGTGCAGATGCTTGACCTTCGCGTGGGCCGCTACCCGCAGGAGATGCCGCCGACGTGGTACGGAATCTTCGGCGACACCAACGCACCGGACACGGACCATTGGTACTACCGGCTGGCCGAGGAAGACAGGCCCGAGGGCTGGGACTTCTTCAAGCAGCCCGGCGGCCTGACCCGCGACAACGCCGATGCACCATGGCGCGAGAACCCGGCGGCCGAGAACATCAAGAACTTGCCCAAGGACTACTACCTCAAGGGCGCCCAGGGCAAGGATGAGGACTGGATCAAGGTCAACCTGGCCAACGACTACGGGTTCGTGAAGGACGGCAAGCCGGTCTACCCGGACTTCCGAGATGCGCTGCACTGCCGGCCCTTCGAGTTGGTCAAGGAACTCGGCTTGCACATCGGCCTGGACTTCGGGCTGACCCCGGCGGCCCTCATCGGCCAGAAGACGGCCATGGGCCAGTGGCGCATCCGCCGCGAGTACGTCACGGAAGACACCGGGGTAATTCGCTTCGCCGATGGCCTCAAGAAGTTTCTTGCCGAGCACTTCCCGGGCTGGCCAATCGCCTCAATCACGGGCGACCCATCGGGCGACCAACGCCAGGCCGGCGACAACGAGGAGCGCACCGTGTTCCAGCTGCTGGAGGCGAACGGCGTAGACGCTTTGCCCGCCTACACCAACGACTTCAGCGTGCGCAGCGAGGCATTCGCGGCACCGATGCGCCGCCTGATCGACGGCGAGCCCGGCATGCTGATTCACCCCGACTGCAAGGTCACACGCAAGGGCTGCCAAGGCGGCTACGCATTCAAGCGACTCAAGGTTGCCGGCGACGAGAGGTATCACGATGTCCCCAACAAGAACCACTACAGCCACCCGTGCGAAGCAGGCCAGTACATGGTCATGGGCGGCGGTGAGGGCGTTGCCGTGACGACCAAGGTGTCGAAGACGCACACCAAGGTGGTATCCGATTACCGCCGACTGCGCGGCCTGGACGACTGAGAGCCCAAACCATGCAGATGCAGACCAAGCCCCTCAAGCCGGTGCGAGAGCACGGCCCCAGCGCCCGCGATGAGGCGGGCAAGGACGGCTTCAGCCTGGGCGCGCTCGAGGATCTCGTGTCGGACTGTGAGCGCCAGCCCGACTGGCGCGACCGCAGCGACCGGGCAGCCTCGTATTACGACATGGGCAAGCAGCTGACGCCTGAGCAGGAGCACAAGATCCGCACGGAGTGGGGCATCGAACCGCGGCAGATCAACCTGATCCACGGCGTCGTCAACGGCGTGCTGGGCCAGGAGGCCAAGGCCCGCAGCGACGTGCGCATTGAAGCCGACGACGACGATTTCCAGGACGTGGCCGACGTCCTGAGCAAGAAGCACAAGGAAGCCACGCGCGAGGCCAACATCGACATGGCCGTGAGCAACGGCTACGCCGGACAGGTGAAGACCGGCATCGGCTGGGTCGAGGTGAGCCGCGCTGCAGACCCGCTGGACTACCCGTACCGCGTGGTCGACGTCCACCGCAGCGAAATCTGGTGGGACATGCGCGCGACCGACCTGGGCCTGCGCGACTGCCGCTGGCTGGTGCGCAAGCGCTGGATGGACCTGGACGAAGCCATTGCATGGATGCCCGAGCACCGCCGCATCCTCGAGCAAGCGCTGAACGGCTGGGATCTCATCGCGCTGCCCGAGGACCACGACAACATCCTGTACCGCAGCTACACCAACGAGCGGGCAACGCGCATCCGCCGCGACGAGTGGGCCGACACCAAGCGCCAGCGCGTGAAGATGTACGAGGTCTGGTATCGGGTGCCGGCTGAAACCGTGGTGCTGCACGTCGGGCCCGGCAAGCGCATCGCCTACGACGAAACCAACCCGCTGCACATCGAGGCGGTCAGCCGCGGCCGGGTCAAGGTCAGCAAGGCCATCACCCGGCAGGTCCGCATGGCCCTGTTCGCCGGCCCGCACCGGCTGCTGGACGTGGCCACGACGCGCCGGCACTTCCCCTACGTGCCGTTCTTCGCCTTCCGCGACGACGAGGACCGCACGCCCTACGGTCTGATCGAGGGCATGCTGACCCCGCAGGACGAGTACAACGAGCGCCGCCAGATGATCCACTGGATGCTGAAGGCCCGGCAGCTGGTCATGGACTCCGACGCGCTGGACGAGGAATACAACAACGTCGCGGACATCACCAAGACCATGAACCGGCCCGACATGACGGCCGTGCTGAACCCGAACCGCCGCAACGCCAACGCCTTCCAGATCGCCAACGGCCTGCGCATGGAGCCCTTCCAGGTGGACGTGATGCAGGACAGCAAGGCGCTGATCCAGGAGGTTCCACGGGTCTACAGCACGCAACTCGGCCAGGCGCAGCAGGGCGTCACGTCGGGCGTGGCCATCAACAGCCTCACCGAGCAGGGCATCGTCGCCATGGGCGAGCTCAACGACAACTACCGCTTCGGCCGCAAGATGGTCCACGAGCAGGTGCTGGACATGATCGTTGAGGACCACCTGGACGAAGACTTGCGCATCGTCATGGGCGCCGGCCAGAACAAGCGCGTGATCGTGCTGAACTCCTGGAGCGAGAAGGGCGAGCCGATCAACCGCGTGAAGGACGCCCCGGTGAAGGTGGGCCTGTCCGACGTGCCGACGAGCCCGGCCTTCCGCATGCAGGAGCAGCAGCAGGTTGCGACCATGCTGCAGGCCTTCCGCGGCGACCCGCAGGCGCTGGCCATCCTGGGCCCGGTGTTTATCGAGGGCAGCAGCATCAGCAACCGCCAGGCCATTGCCGACGACCTGCGCCGCTCCAAGGGCGTGCCGGTGGCCGGCGACCGCCAGCAGCAGCAGCAGCAGCAGGCCAAGCAGGAGGCCATGATGCAGCGCAAGAGCCAACTCGAGGACGCCGAGACACAGGCCAAGGTGGAGAAGCTGAACGCCGATGTGCGCGTGGCCGACACCGTGGCCACCCTCAACGCCGCCAAGGCCCGCGAAATCGGGCACACGGTGGCGCGCGACCTTCACGCCATCGACCGCGAGGAAATGCCGCAGCCGATGACCGAGGACGACGAACTCGAAGCAGCGATGGCCGAGGCCTCGCAGACCTGAGCAACACCGTTCCTGGCCCGCCCCCCGCGGCCAGGAAGTAAGAGGGGGACTTTCCCGCTGCCAGGCATACATCGCGCCCGGTAGACGAGGTATTCAGCGATGGCAGACGCACAAAGCCCGCCCGGGTCACACCGAGGCGGGCTTTGTCGTTTTCGGACCCGGCCGTACCCGGATTGAGGAAGCGAAACAATGAACCTGGATGACCTGGAGCCTGGAAGCCCCGAGTACGAGGCAGCGCTGGATGCGGCTCAAGCCGACGAAGACGCTGCAAACGGCAACACGGAAGGCGCTGAAGCCAACTCCGACCCCGACGAGGGCGACGAGCAGGATGAAGGTGCTGGAGCTGCGGTCGTTGCCGACGACCGCACCAAACCCGACTCGGAAACCCCCGCTGCGCCCGCAGCCGCCTCGCCCGAAAAGCCATCGAACCCCAGCGGTGTGATGAGCAAGGATGGGAAGACGGTGCTGCCGTTCGCAGTGGTGCAGTCAGCACGCCAAGAGCGCGCCAGGGAGCGCGACGCCAGATTGGCCGCCGAGGCTGAACTGGCAAGCGCCCGCAAGGAGATCGAAGACCTGCGCGCGGGCCGCAAACCTGCCGTGGAGGACGCCGACCCCCTGGAAACCGCGCTGGCTGAAGCGATCGAGGAAATCCCCGCCCTGGCCGCCGTGGCAACAGCCATGAAGGCACAGCGGGAAGAACTCGCAGCGCTGAAGGCCAAGCCGGCCACGACGACGCAGGAACCCGAGGCCGAGTCGGAAGACCCGGTACAGGCCGCTATCGACGCCGTGCCCGCGCTGGCCACCTGGCAAGCCACCGACCCGGAGAAGTTCCGCCGCGCCCAACAACTGGACGTAGCGATCTCCGAATCCCGCAAGTGGGCCGGCAAGCCCATGAGCGAGCGCTTCGCCCATGTGGCGCGGCTGGTGGCCGAGGAGTTCGACATCCAGGTCGAAGACGAACCCGCCCCTCAACGAACGACCAACAACCCGAACCGGGCCAACCCCCAAGACGTCATCCGCAATGCGGCGCGAGCAGCGCCCAACACGCTGAGCGACATGAAGGGGGGCGCCGCGGCGACCTCGGAAGACCGGCTGGACCGCATGCCCGTGCAGAAATTGCTTGGGCGCATGGAAGCCATGACGGACGACGAGATCGACGCGCACTTGGCCAAGTTCGGGTGAACCCAACCACCTGAACCTCAAGGAAAACCATCATGTCTGGAACCAACGTCGCGCGCGGCTCGAACCTCGCGCTCACGCAGTACTCGGTGGCCGTCACCGCGCAGATGATCCGCGCGCCCGGCAACCTCAACGCCCTCACGGGCCCCGCGCCGAAGCAGTCCGATGCCGAGGCGAACATGAAGCAGCAGACCTCGGCCGACATGCCGTTCGTCCGCATCACCGACCTGTCGACCGACCCCAAGGGCGACAAGGTGACGGTGGACGCCTTCAACATCGTCGGCGGCAAGCCGATCATGGGCGACCGCAACGCCGAGGGCCGCGGCCAGCGCCTGAGCTCCTCGTCGTTCGACATGCTGATCGACCTGGCCACGTTCAACGTGGACGCGGGCGGCAAGATGAGCCGCCAGCGCACGCGCCATGAACTGCGCCGCATCGCGCGTGCAGCCATCGCCGGGTATTTCCCGCGCATGGTGTGGCAGCGCGCGATGGCGCATGTGGCCGGTGCCCGCGGCTTCCAGACCGGCTCCTCGTGGGACGTGCCTCTGGCGAGCGATGAGGACTTTGCCGAAATCATGATCAACCCGGTGCAGGCTCCGACCTACAACCGGCACCTGGTCATCGACGGCGGCAACCTCGTCAAAGGCGGCCTGCAGCTGCAATCGTGCGACAGCGCGGACAAGTGGAGCCTCACGGCGCTGGACAACCTGGCCCTCTACCTGGAGAGCCTGGACACCAAGCTGCCCCCGCCCCGCATGAGCGGTGACGAGCAGGCCTACGACAGCCCGCTCAAGGGCTGCCTGTACCTGTCGCCCGGCTCCTACAACGACCTCATCACGGATGCCAGCGCGGGCAACAACCTGCGTGCCTTCCAGTCGGCGGTCGAGCAGCGTCAGAAGTGGGCCAAGGGCACGGCGATCTTCATGGGCGAATGCGGCATCTGGCGCGGCATCCTGGTGAAGAAGATGGAGCACACCATCGCCTTCAACGCCAGTTCCTCGTTCAAGTACGTGGCAGTGGCTGACCGCCTGACCGCCACCGAAAGCACGGGCACCGTGGCCGCCGGCCTGAGCACCACGCATCGCGTGGAGCGGGCAATCCTCCTGGGCGCACAGGCCCTGGCGCGCGCCGAAGGCTCCTCGAACAGCGGCGTGCAGGCTGCCGTGATCGAGAACAAGTACAACGCCGGCCGCAACTTCGAGTACCTGGGCGAGTTCATGGGCGGTGAGGCGAAGTTCCGCTTCAAGTTCCCGAACGAGAACGGTGACCCGGAGCCCACCGACAACGGCGTCTACGCCATCGACGCGGTGAGCAAGATCGTCGGCAACTGATCGACCTGAGCGGCCGGCGCTTCGGCGTCGGCCATCCAACCCCCTTTCAAGGAAATCATCATGGCTCAATACAAAGCCCTCGGCCTGCTTAGCGCGGCCTACATGCAGGCGTTCGGCAACGCGGTCATCTCGCACGAGAAGACGGTGCCATCGGCCGCCCTGGCGCTGAACGACACCGTGGACCTGATGCGCATTGCTGGCGGCACGAAGCTGACCGAACTCACCAAGTTCAACGGCGACATGGATACCGGCACCACGCTTCAGTACAAGCTGGGCTACCGCCGGGCCAACAGCGACGGCGTGATCGTGGAGGACGACGACTACTTCGGTTCGGCGCTGACCGACCTGCAGGCGGCCGTCACCAACGCGGCTCGCACGCGCTACGTGTTCGACCCCATCACGTTCGATGAGGACGTGTTCATCACCGCGACCGTCACGGCCGCGGCGACGGGTGTGTCGGGCACGCCGGCCATCCACCTGTTCGCCCAAGGCATCGCCCGCGGCATCAAGTGACCCTCACGGGTGTCTCCTGACTGGCTGCGGCCAGTTTTCGGCCCCGGGCTAACCCCCCGGGGCCTTTTTCTTGGAGCAAGCGATGACGCAATTTCTCGTGCGCTACGTGGGCCTGAAGGCCTCGCGCAATGACAACGTGGCCGGCACCGGCCTGACCTGGCACGGCCAGGGCGACGTGCAGCCCGTTCCGCCCGCGGCATGGGACAAGCTGAAGCGCCATCCCGACGTGTGGGAACTCGTACCGAGCAGCACCGCAGCCGTGGAGCCGGTGGCTGGCACGCTGGGCGCGGCCAAGACCGCCGAGGTGCAGTCGTCGGAAACGACCGCACCTCCGAGCGATGAACTGGAAGCCCTGCGCGCCGAGGCCAAGGCCAAGGGCGTGAAGGTGCATCACAAGATCAACGACCCGGCCAAGATCCGCGAACTCATCGCGGCGGCCGAACAAGCGGAGGCCTGACATGGGCGTGCTCACTGGCCAGCAAATCATCGACCGCGCGTGGATCATCCTGCAGGACACCAACGGCACGACTGGCGTGCGCTGGCCTGCCACCGAACAGATCCTGTGGATCAACGACGGTCAGCGCGAAATCGTCATGAACCTGCCGAGCGCCTACGTCAAGACCGTCATCGCCCCGCTGACGGCTGGCACGCGCCAATCGCTGACCGGGCTAGGCTTCACGGACGGCATCCAGTTCATGAAGCTGCCGCGCAACTACCTTGCGGACGGCGTGACACCAGGCCGCGCCGTGACCATCAAGCCCATGCTGTGGATTGATGAGCAGATCCCGAACTGGCACAACGACGCGGCAGCGCCGGCCGTGCATGTGATGTTCGACCCGGCCGACCCCAAGACCTTCTACGTGTGGCCCAAGGCGAACGGCACGGCGCGGGCGGAAGTGGTCTACGCGGCATCGCCTGCCGAACTGGCATCGCTGGCCAACACCATCGTGCTGGACGACATCTACGCCAACGCGCTGCAGTACTACGTGCTGTTCCGCAGCTTCAGCAAGAACGCGACCTACACCAAGGCGCCGCAGTTGGCTGCGCAGTACTACCAGTTGTTCCTGCAAGCCCTGGGCATCAAGGACGCGCGCGTGAAGGCGCTGGACGCCAACCTGCAGATGGCGCAGGACGGCTCTGGCGTGGCTGGCTCGCAGGCGAACTGAGCATGACGGTCATCGCCTGGGACGGCATGACGCTGGCGGCAGACCGGCGCATGTGCAGCGGCAACACGGTGCAGAGCACGACCAAGATTCGCCGGCTTGGCCGCGAGTTGCTGGGCGTGGCCGGCAACCTGTCTGTGGGCAAGGAAATGATCTCCTGGTACGCGGCAGGCGCCAAGCCGGCCGAGTTCCCGGCCAGCAACCGTGACCCGAACGAAGGTTGCAGCCTCATCGTTGTGCGCGCTGATGGCACGGTGTGGAAGTACGAGAGCAGCCCGCATCCGTTCAGCATCGAAGGGCCGTTCGCGGCTTTTGGGTGTGGCGACTCGGCCGCGCTTGTGGCCCTGGCATGCGGCAAGACAGCCTCTGAAGCCGTGGCCTTGGTGAGCCAGTTCGACCGTGGCTGCGGCAACGGCGTGGACAGCTTGGAGCTCGCCAAGTGCTGATCGCCGCGTGGTCCAACTTCCTCGGCTGCAACCGCAAGCTGCATCCCAAGCGGCTGGGTGAAGGCGTCGGGGTCGATGCCGTGAACCTGCGGCTTGGGTTTGCGGACCTTCGCACCTGGCGCGAGGCCAGTGTAGTGGTGACGACGGGGGGTGCAACGCCCCTCATCAGCGCCTACCGCATGAACCGTTCGGTGGCCAGCGACACCTCGGCCTGGATTCAGTGGATCACGGACGTGGACGTGGTGCGCAGCCTGAACCCCAACGACAGCACCGAGGAAATCTACTTCACGGGCGACGGTGTACCCAAGCGCACCGACAACGTGTTGGGCCTGCCCGCTGCCCCGGGCCCGGCCGCCACGCGCACGCTGGGCATCCCCAAGCCCACGGCGGCCATGGCAGCCACGATCCTGAGCGCGGGCAGCGGCACCGACCAGACCCGGGCCTATGTCGACGTGTTCCGCAACAACCTGCTGCGCCCGGGTGCGCCGGGCCTGCCCGTCACGATCGTGTGCAAGCCCGACGCCACGGTAACGCTGGGCACCTTCGACCCGGTGCCCGGCGGCTACCCGGACGTGACCCTGCGCGACATCTACGTGAGCGTGGACGGTGCCGAGTACCGGCGCTGCAACCAGATCGGCGTGGGCACGGCCAGCGTGGTCGACACCGGAGCGCGCGGCGACGTGATGGAAAGCGGCGGCAGCGGTAAGCCGGCCTGGGAGATGCCACCGAGCGGCCTGAAAGGCTTGATCGAGCTCTACAACGGCATGCTGGGCGGGTTCGTCGGCAAGCAGTTCGCCGTGTGCGAGCCCGGCAAGCCGTGGGCATGGCCGGTGGAGTACCAGGACACGGTGTTTGACGACATCGTGGGCACGGCCAAGTGGGGGCAGAACTGGGTTTTGCTGACGACCTCGAGCCCCGTGGTGCTGCGCGGCGGCCCGCTGCTGTTCGACAAGCAGACGGTGGAGCTTCAACAGGCGTGCGTGAGCAAGCGCAGCGTGGTGGGCATGGGCAACGGCGTGGCCTGGGCATCGCCGGAAGGCCTGTGTTTTGTCGGTGACGGCGGCCCCCGCATCCTGACCGAGAAGATCCTGAGCCCGGAGCAGTGGGCCGCCCTGGTGCCTTCGACCATCACCGGCTCTCGCATCGAGCGGTACTACTTCGGGGCCTACAACGACGGCACGGCCAAGGCCTTCCTGATCGACCCGAACGACCCGGCCGGCATCATCTTCCTCACGCAAGGCGCGCGGGGCGTGTTCTACGACCCCATCAGCGACCGGCTGTACTTGCAGGACACCGGCAACGTCATCCGGCGCTGGAACCACCCGAGCGGCGCGCTGCTGACGGGCACGTTCAAGACCGAGGTGAAGCGCCACCCGCAGCCGACCAATCCGGGCTACGCGATGATCGTGGCGGATGGACCCGTGAGCGTGGCTTTCAAGCTCTACGCCGCGGTGCTGCAGCCCGACCAGACCACCGTGTGGACGCTGATGTTCAGCCGCACAGTGACGAGCGGCGAGCCCTTCAGCCTGCCATCGGGCTACCTCGCGCAGGACTTCCAGGTGGAGGTGCAGACCACCGGGCCGGTGCAGGGCGTGCTGCTGGCTGAAGACGTGGCCGACTTGCCCTGATGGCGCGCGTACCGAACATCCGCGGCACGGACAGCGTGCCCGCGGGGCCGCTGGCGTGGCTGAAGGAGTGGCTGGAGAGCCTGCGGACGTGGGTTCGCATGCGCGACCCGGCAGAGGCCACGGTGGGCGATGCGCTGGACAAGTTCACGACCCGCGGCGACCTCGTGCAGTGGGGCGTGGTGACGCGCAACGCGGGCGGCGCGTTCATCGGCAGCGGTGGCGGTGGCGGTGGGGCCATCACCATCGTGGTCCCGCCTGGCCCGGGTGGTGGCAGCGCCTACGTGCCCGACCTGACGCCACCCCCGACGCCCACGGGCCTCGTGGTGACGGCCGGCATCACCAACATCTACATCGGCCTGGATGCCCCGACCTACACGGTGGGCAACGGCCACGCGCAGACCAACATCTACGGCGCGATATGGGCCCCGGGCGACACCGAGCCCACGTTCAGCGACCCGCGCACCAAGTTCATCGACAACATCGTCGGGCCGGGCACGTTCCACGCCTACCCGAGCAACCCGGCCACGCGCTGGTGCATCTGGATCAAGTTCCAGACCCGTGACGGCATCGAATCGACCTCGCCGGCCGGCGGCACGCACGGCGTGCAGGCGACCACGGGCCAGGACGTGGCCGCGCTGCTTGAGATCCTGACCGGGCAGATCACGGCGAGCCAACTGTTCACCGACCTAGCGCGGCCCATCGGGCAACTGCTGGGGCGCTACGACGAGCTATCGAGCAACACCCTGGCCGCATCGCTGGCGGTGCATGAGGAAATGCAGGCCCGCGCGCAGGCGCTGCTGAACGAGGCCATTGACCGCGGCACGTCCATCACCGACGTGCGGCGCGTGGTCAACGAGGGCGACGCGCAACTGGCGCAGAGCATTACGACGCTGACCGCGGTAGTGGGCGGCAACGCGGCGGCCATCGAGAACGAATCTCTGGCGCGGGCCAATGCCATCTCGGCCGAGGCCCTGCAGCGCACGACCCTGGCAACCCAGGTTCGCGGGGCCTACACCGGCACGGACGTGAACGTGCTGAGTGAGGGGCTCATTTTCAGCGAGCGGCAGGCGCGCGTGGGGGCTGACAGCGCCCAGGTGCTGCGCCTGGACACACTCGAGGCCACGGTCAACAACCCGGCCACGGGCGTGACGGCCACGGCGAGCGCGCTGGACGCGGTAGAGCTCACAGTCAACAACGGCACGACCGGGGTTGTGGCCACGGCCGGGCGAGTCAGCGGCCTGGAGGCTTCGGTCAACACGCCGAACAGCGGCAACAACCCGACCTTCGCGCGGCTGCTGACCGAGGAAACCACCCGGGCGAGCCTGGACGGTTCGGTGGCGGCGCTCTACACGCTGCGCGCGGAGGTGTCCGGGGCCGGCGGGACGGTCATCGGTGGCTTCGGGCTTTCGGCCACCAGCACGGTGGCAGGCGGTGCGCGCCTTGACTTCGGCGTGAGGGCCGATCGGTTCTTTGTTGCCCCGCCGGCCGGCTCTGCCGTCACAAGCAACATCGTGCCTTTCACGGTGCAGACCAGTGACGAGACAGTCAACGGTGTGCTGGTGCCGAGGGGCGTCTACATGGATGCCGCGTTCATCAAGAACGTGACCGCAGTGGTTGCCCGGCTTGGCACGGCCTGGATTGACGATGCCATGGTCGGCACCTTGAGCGCGGCCAAGCTCACGGTAGGCGACGGCACGGTGGGCGGCAACCTCAAGAGCACGGTGTTCACGGCTGGCTCAGGCAGCACGCCGGGAACCGGATGGCGCCTGACGCCTGCGGGCCTGCTGCAAGCCAGCGGCGCCACGATCTACGGCACGATCTACGCCAGCGCGGGCGTGTTCGCTGGCAGCTTGTCGGCCGCTACGGGCACCTTTGCCGGCAGCCTGAGCGCGGCCACGGGCACGTTCAGCGGCAACCTCTCTGCGGCCGGCGGTACGTTCACTGGCGCACTGAGCGGCGCCACCGGCTCCTTCACCGGCACCCTGACCGTGGGCAGCAGCCCGGCCATCAGCGGCACCACGATGACCGGCAGCGGCGGCGTCATCAACAGCAGCGGCACCTTGGCCCTGGGCAACGCCACCACGAACCTGACGTTCGACGGTGCGGCCATGAAGATGAACGGCGCGTGGATCACTGCCGCGAACCTGAACCTCGGGGCCTTCACGCTCACGGTGGACGACTCGGCGGTGACGGCATCGGGCCCGAGCCCGGTGGACGTGTCGCAGGCCGTGACCGTGACCCCTTCCGGCGGCACCGGGACGATCACCTACTCCTGGCGGATGGTGCAGGACGGCGCCATCGCCAACGGGCCGGTGGAGCTCTACTTCAGCGGCAACGTCTTCGCCGCGTCCATCACCGTGGGCGCCCGCGCGACCAACACCGGCTCGCAGATCACCGGCTACGCCATCTGCACAGCCCGCGACGCGAACGGCCGCACGGCCGAGGCGGCGGTTTTCTTGTCAGCGACCTGCGTATGAAGACCTGGGCCAAGATCGAAGGCGGCTACATCGTGGCCGTGGCCAGCGCCGCGCGGCAGCCGGTGGGCCAGTGGGAAGAACTGCCCGCGGGTGCGTGGCCCGGCTGGCAGGCCCGGCCCAGCCCGGCGCACAAGCCCCGGCGCATCGGGAACCTGGTGGCCTGGGAAGACCCGCGCAGCCTGGAGCAGGCCCGCGCGGCGCGCATCGCCCTCATCCGCGAAGCCCGCGACGCCCATATCAACGGCACCTTCTGGTGGGACGGCAGCGAGTTCGACTCGGATCAGGTGTCGCAGACCCGCTTGCTGGGTGCCGTGGTGGCGGCCGCAGCGCAAGGGTTTGAGCCGGTGGCGTGGAGGCTGGCAGACAACACCTGGCGCATCTTGACCGCCAGTGACCTCGCGGCGGTGTACGGGGCCCTGCAGGCGCACCTTCGAGACGCCTTCAGCGACTTCAGCGCGTGCGAGGCCGCCATCAACGCAGCAACAACCGTGGCGGCAGTGGATGCCGTGACCTGGGAGTGATTCCATGTGGTACTCAACTGGCTCAGTGGCCGTCACCAACGGCAGCGCAACGATCACGGGCACGGGCACGGCCTGGCTGGACGCGGTGCAGCAGGGATGGGCCTTCTACGGCCCGGATGGCCGCCCGTATCAGGTGCTGACCGTCAACAGCAACACCAGCATCACCCTGGCGCGGAACTACGCCGGCACGACAACCACCGGGGCGCAGTACGACATCGTTCCCACGCAGGCCCTGGTGCGGACGCTGGCGCAGCGCGTGGGCGACCTCATCGCCACTTACTCCGGGTTCGTGACCACGCGACTCGCCGGGTTGTTCAGCGCGGGC
>LNFM01009730.1_pt1 | contig 13849 bp, 29 predicted proteins | sample 596031 | NCBI WGS metagenome assembly LNFM01 (sample SAMN04254537, study PRJNA301005) | activated carbon metagenome | isolation source: dual media filters at the Ann Arbor, Michigan drinking water treatment plant | place: USA: Ann Arbor
CGCTCGAGGCGTCGAAGATGCCGAAGTGGGTGATCGATCCCCAGTTGGCGGTGGGCGCTGGAAAAGTGATCGCGCCGTTGTTGCTGGTGGTGCCCGAGGTGCCGGTGGAGACGCCGGTGCCCGACACTTGTGTGTTGGCCCAGTTGGTGCCGTTGGAGGTGACCGACACGCGCGCGTAGCTGCCGCCGGAAACCTCGGTGCCGGTCGAAGAATCCGAACACGCAGCGGTGTGCAGCGAAACATGGAGCGATGCCGGCGCGGTGTAGGCGGTGCCGCGGAACAGGTGGTCGATGACCTTGTTTTCGAGGTAATCGGTCAGCGGCCCGGCGTGCGCGGCGAGCGCGGCAAACGCCAGCACGGCGGCGATCGCCAGGTGCTTCAGATGTTTAATGATGGATTTCATCGCGTTTAATCTCCGTTCAGGGTTGCGTGTTGTAGCGGCGGCGCACGTCGTCATAGAACTGCTGCAGCGCGCGCACCTGCAGCGCGTTGGGCTCGCACACCGTGGCCCGGTTTACGGCGCAGTGTTCGATGACGGCGGTGCATTCGACGGCGGGCTCGGCGGCAGCGGCAGCCACGCTTTCGGCGGGGCCGCGAGTGACGGCGGGAGCGGCGGCAGTTGCGGGCATTCGCTCACCGTCGAGCAGGCGGACAACGTCACGAGGCACAGGGCAGCGAGGCACGCGCTTGAGCTGGGCGCGCAGCGTTTCGAGTTCGGCATGGGCTTTCTCCAGTTGCTGTGCGGCATGGGCCTGGTATTGCGTTTCGGCGGTGTTGGCGATCTCTCCGCCTGCACGTTCGGTTTCGCGCGCGGCCTGCACCTGCTCGACGCGGCGCGATTCCCAGCCGCTGCGCTCGTGCAGCTTGCCGGCGTAGAACGTGGCCAGCAGCGCGACCGCGAGCCCGGCCAGTGCCAGGCCCCACTTGCCAAGAAACGCGGCGATGGACGGCGGGAGGATCATTTAAGCGTCAGCGCCTGCGTGGTGATGGCGCGAAGCACGGCGTTGACCACCGGCAGCGCGACGGCGAACACCACCCAGATACTCACCGGCAGGTGCGGCTGCAGCAGGTTGAGCGAGGCTTCGAGCGCCATCAGTGCGGCGGCGATGGCGTTGACCCACAACGTACGCGACTGCCACCAGGGTTTGTGTTCCATGCTAGATGCACTCCTTCGGAAGGTTTGCTGCGGCGAGCAGCCGGCGCAGGCGGGCGATCTCGTCCATCTGCTGCTGCAGCAGCGCTGCGGCTTCCTGCAGCAGTTCAAGCTTGATCAGGGCATAGCGCGGCGGTTCGGGCGCGGGCGCGGCCGGCGCGTCAGCGGCGAACGCTGCGGTGGACAACGCCAGCAACGCGGCGCCGATCACGCATGCCAGCGCGAGCAGCAGATCGTCGCGGCGACGGCCCTTGCGCCAGACGTAAAAAAAGAACGCCCCGAAAAACAGCACCGTGACGGCGGCGGTCATGCGCCCCTCCAGGCTTTGAGCACCTTGTCCACGTAGCCCTGGTTGACGAACTGGCCGCCGGCCGTGCGCCGCGGCGACCCGGCGTTGTAGGCCGCGATCACGCCCTCGATGCCGTGCCCGGCGAAGAAGCGGCCCTTCAGCTGGTTGAGCTTGCGGCAGCCGTACTCGAGCGAGTCTTCGGGGTCGGTGAGCTGGGTGAGGTATTTGCGGGTGTAGCCCAGCTCGCGCGCGACGGCACCCATGACCTGCATCAGCCCCCACGAGGCTTGCTGCGCCCACCATTCCTGGTCAGGGTCGCCGGCCAGCGTGGGGAAGTCGCGCGGCGGGGTCTGGCCGTTTATTTCAGCCGGGGTCAGCGTGCGAAACGGCTTGTTACTGCGTACGTTCCAGAACCAGCGGTAATGCGGCTCGGGGTTCCAGGCGTAAGGGTTGCCGCCGGATTCGACCTGCATGACGGCGGCGACGAGCCCAGGCTCAAGCCCGTGGCGCGCGGCGGTGCTCTGCAGGAGGATGGGGTCCGCAAACATGTCGCCCATGTTGGCGACACTGCGGGGGGAACTCTTTTAACGCGGGTTAAAACTTGAGCGCGTTCAGGTTCGCGGCGTTGCGGAGGATACCACTGTGGCGGAATTGAACAAGTCGCGCTGGTCGCGGGCGCGTACGGCATGCGCCATTTTCTTGACGATGCGGTAGACGTGGACGACGGTGACTTCAAACTCGCGCGCGAGTGCTTCGTGGTTGTCGCCGGTGAATTTGTCCCAGATCTCGCGGTCGCGCTCGGAGATGTCATAGCCGGTACCGACAGGCACGTAGATCAGTTGCCCGCCCCAGTTCTGGCGCACCGACTCGGCAAGCTTGAAGGCGATCGCGCGGGCCTGTTCTTCGGCGATGCCTTCGCTGCGCAGCAGAGCAGCGGCGCGTGCCGCGAGGTCTTCCAGCAGCTCGGGGTAATCGCCCCTCATGACTTGCGTGCCCTGCGCTGCACGTCCTTCACCAGCGCGACGATCAGCGCATGCAGTTGATCGGGCGCGCAAAACTCAAGACGTTCCACGTTAAACATGTGCCGGGCCATGCCGTCCGCGTACGCGCGGCCGCGGGCATCGCTGCGCAACAGCATCATCAGCTTGCGCAGCATCGCGCGGCGGTCTTCGCTGGCGGTGTCGATCCATGCCCACTGCGGGTCTGTCGTGCGGCCGGCGGCCGCCGGCTTGCCGGACTTGAAGCCGCACTTCGCCAGGTGTTCGCGCACGCGCTGCAGGCCGGTGTAGTCCAGATCGGCTGCCGAGCGCACGCGCGCCACCGCCCACAGCATGTCGCGGTAGGTGCCGTCGTCCATCCCGAGCTGCTTCTTGGCGATGTGAATCGCGGCCATGTCGCGGCGGCGGCGGTCGGGGTCGGTGATCATTGCGTCAAGTCCTGGCTTCCGATTCGAGTGATGACCACGGAATCGTTATTACGCAGCAGATGTCTTTTGAGGGCGCCAAACGAATCCCAGTTCGCGTAGAAGACCGTGATCTTCTCCCCATACTCGCTTTGAGCCCTTCGCTTCCCGATCACTTTAGTCATTTTTTTGACCAGGCTCGCGCCGTAGCGACTAACTTTTACGGGCCGCAGGAAACGCCGGCGCTCTTCACAATCACGGAACAGCCACTCGCCTTTGAACCATCCATCGATATACAGAGCGATAGTGAATTTTCGTGCCGAGAGCTTGGCGACTCGCAGCGAAACCCGGTAATCATCGCACCGCAGGTCAACAGCGCCGAAGGGAGACTCCAACTCCGCTTCAGCGCGTTGCCATGCTTCGGCACATGATTGTTGATGTGCGGGCGCTGCCATGAATCCCGCAGGGCCGATCACGCGTAGCTCCCGATGACGTTGGCGTCGGTGTCGCAGTAGAACGATTGCCAGATACCTTCCATATTCATGTAGCCCCAGCCTCCGCAGGTCTTGCAGTGGGCGCGAATCGTCGGCCGGTGCCAGCAGCGCTTGCACGGCTCAACCATCACCCACTCAATCGCGCTGCGACCGTCTGCGAAATAGCCGCGCAACACAGCGTATGCCAGGGGCTCCAGGTGCCCTGATTGCCATTCCTCGCTGAGCATGTCCCTGGTGATCAACGGCTTCGGCCCGAGGGCATTGAGCCACGCGAGTTCCAGTTCGTCGAGACGTTCGAGATCCCCGGCGCGCAGCGCCTCCAGTGCGGCGGACGTGCCCGGCATGCCGGGCGGGATGGCTGGCACGGTGCTCTCGGGCGGCGTGGGTGAAGTCAGGTACAGTCTCATCGTTGCCGCTCCTGGTCAGTGGTAAGGGTGCCCGCGCCTGCCCCCTCGGAGGAGGGAGAGTCGCCGGCTGTCAGGGTTGCAGAGCCGGTGGGCATCGCGGGCTGCCGTGGTTGTTCCGCACTCACGGCTTGCGGTGAAATCGTGTGCATCGAGGCGCGCAGCAGTTCGACGTAGCAGCGCCAGTGCGCGTTGGCGGCGGCGTGGTTGCCAGCGTGGGCCGCGGCCATCGCGGCGGCATATTCCTTCTGGATGGTGCTCGTCATCACGCCGCCCTCTCGATCTCGACCTGCACGGCGCGTGCGCTGTAGCCGTTGTTGAGGGCGTAGGGCCAGATCTTCGGGTCCGGAAACAGGCTGGCAATCGCCGCGCTGCGGGTTTCGCCACAGGCGCCGGGGATCGCGCCGCCGACGGGCGCGAAGATCTGCCACTGCCAGCGCCAACCAGGCGCGCAGCGGCCATTCTGGACAATCAGTGGGTTGCGCTGCGTCATGAGAAGTGCCTTTCATAAATGCGCTCGATGACGGCGATCTGCTTTTCGGTGATGCCGCGGGTGTCGTCGCCATTCTTCGACCAGCCGACGACAGAGCTGATGAAGTCGTCTTCCCAGTCGTTGACATCTTTCGTGCCGACCAGCGCGCCGAGCTGCTTGATCTTGGTGCCGAGGGAGATCTCGCGGGTCATGTAAACGTCCTCCGTTTGGTGATGTGCCAGCCCTGGCACAGCGGGCACGGGTAGACGCGCAGCGCCAGCCCGCGCTGGCGGGTGGCGCGATCGGCCACCGCCTCGGCCAGCGCTTCGCTGTGGTAGCGGCGCTTGTTGCGGCAGCCGTGCACCACGCTGTAGCGCGCGCCAGGCTCGGGCGGGGCTTTGCTGTGGGCGGCGTATTTGTTCATGGCGCGGGCGGGCTGCGGTGCTCGATGGTGGTTGTGTTCTTGACGTGCACGCTGATCGGTCCGAACCACTGGGCACCGACGACCAGGCCCAACACGAGGCCCGCGCCGGCGGCAAACGCCACCGCGAACGCGGTGACGATGGTTCCGAGGCCGCTCACTGCTCACCCCGGTCGCGCAACAGCGCCTTGATCATCTTCGCGATCTCGGTGTCGGCGAGCTTGACGAACGGCACGTCGCCGGTGTCTTCGACTTCTATGCCGAGGCGGCGCAGGTCGGCGGCAGGCAGTTCGTTCAACGCGCCTTTAACGGGGGTTTCGGTGGTCTTGATCAGCAGATCAACCATGTCCGGATGATTCTTCCGGATGAGCCTGCAGACGCGCGCGTCGTCTTCCCATTCGAGCTTGCCCTTGCCCTTTTGCCAGCCGGCCTTGATGCCGTGCAGGATGACGGAGCGCGGCTTGCTGAACAGCCCCTGCGCCTGCCCGACGGCCTGCTGCATGTCTTCGGCGCGGGCCTTGAACTCGGCGGCCAGCTTGAGTATTTGCGGACGGTGGCGTTTGGCCAGCTCGGCGGCTTCTTCTTCGTGGGCCATGTGTGCAGCGGCGAGCGCGTCGCGCACTTCGGCGAGCTTCATGGCTTTGTGTTCGATGAGTTTCATGGTGATCATGTTCGTGTTGCCTTTCGTTCGGGTTTCCGGCCATCGGGCGCGGCGTCTTCCGCCGGGGCCGGACGCTTTTTAAAAGTCAGGTTTTCAGGCGCATCTGCCCCAGCAGTTCGGGGAGCGTCACGCGGCGCAGGCGTGATTCGAGGGTCAGGGAGTGCATCGCGCGCGAGCGCAGGAAGCTGCAGGTGGCCTCAATGTCGGCGTCGGTGGCGGCGATGTAGTAGCCGGTGGTCGGGTGCCCGCAGACGGCGATGCCTTCGAGCCGCAGTTCGGTGACGTGGGTGCGCACGGTGCGCTTGTTGATGCCGAGCGCCTTGCCGAGCTGCTCGGCGGTGACGCCGTTGTTCGCGCCGACATGGGATTGCAGGGTGTGCAGAACGTCGCTTTTGCTGTTCATCGCGGGCTTCTCCGGTTAGCGCATCAGGTGCAGCCGGCCAGCCGAGGGCACGACTGTGGCGTTCATGCCGAGCGCAGCCGACAGTGCGCGGTGGTCGTGCTCGGGCTTGCGTGGGGTGCCGCTGTCTTCTGCAGGCTCGGCGCTGATGGCGAAGGCATTGCCGGATTCGGTGAGCCGCCATTCGTAGCCGCCGTGGTGCCCGGTGCGCCGGCGTTCGACCAGCCGTGCCCGGCGCATCACATAAAGCGCGGTGCTGACGTGCTCGCGGTAATCGTCGCAGGCGCGGCCGATGGTGGTCGGCGTGCGCCAGCCTTCCAGCCGCAGCATCGCGCGCGCGACGCGGTGCATGAAGGGCGAGATGGGCTGGCCGCGGATCTTCACGGGCGGACCGCCAGCAGTTGCAGCGCGCGCTGCGCCTGATCGATCGCCGCGGCGAGCACCGGGTTGTCATCAATGCCCTCGACCTGCGCTTGGACGGTGCTCACCAGGTGCGTGCCGGCGGCGATGGCGTTGTCGAGCAGCAGCGTGGCGATCGCGGGCTGGGCGGGCTGTTCGGTGAGCTTGCGCGCAATCTTGCGGAAGGTGGTTCTCGCGGCGCGGCGTTTGCCGGTGGCATGCCGCTTCGCGGGCTTGGCGTGCTTCTTCGGGCGTTTGATCGGCAGCTGCTCTGCGGCCCTGCGCTGGCGCGCAGGCTTGTAGTCGGGGTTCAGCCGGTAGCGCATGCTGCCGCTTTCGCCGCTGGCAATGACTTCGCCGCTCTTGACCATCGAGGCCAGGTGAACGACGGCGTTCTTGATGCCGCTGACTTCGGTGACCTCGGCGGAGTCGAGGTCGTCGCCCGCGTCGAGGGCGCCCAGTGCGATGCGGATTTTCTCAACTTTGGTCATGGTGTTTTCCCTGGTGTGCCGCGCAAGGGGCGCGCGACGATGGCGGTGGACCCCGGCGCGGTGGTCAGCACCCAGAGCACGGCGTCGATGACGTGGCGAAACAGGCCGTGCGCGGTGTACTTGCGGCCGGCGTTCTTCCAGGTGACGCTGCAGGCGTGAACCATCAGCGGCTCCCGGTGGCGATGCGGGTAATGCGCGCGCCTGGCATGGCGCTTTGTGCACGGCGGCGCTCTTGTTCCAGCTTCTGCTCGCGGCGGATGCGGGCAAAAGTCTTGCGGATGTCGGTGGCTGCGGCAGGGATGTATTTGAAACGCGGGTCGAGGATGCTCATGCGGTTCTCCTGATCTGGTTGACACAGCGAGGGCACGCGCGGCGCAGTTCGACGCGCACGGCGTTGGTGGCGGCATACGGGCGGGTCTGTTCGTCGATGCAGCGGCGCTTTGTGATGTCGCCCAGCACCGGGCATTGCGCGCGTTCGTTCATCAGCTCGCCGCGCACGCGCTGTTCGAGCTTGTCCATGCGGCCGCTGTAGGTGTTGCGCAGCGCCTGGTTGATCATCGCGCCGGAGACGCCGAGGCGGCGCGACACGGCGGCCTGGCTGCTGCCGTCGCAGGCGTCGGCGAGCACGACGATCCATTCGGGTGCCGCGGCACCCCAGCATGCCTGGGCAAGGACGGCGTTTGTCGATCCGTCAGCGGTCATTTGGTGCCTTCTTTGGCTGGCGTGAACACGATGTCTCCGGTGTTGGCGTCCATGACTTCCTTGTCGCGGGTGATGATCGGCGCGCGCGGTCCGGTGTTGCAGGATTTGTTGAAGCGGAACAGGCGCTCCTGGTGCTTGCCGCCGCGGCTCTCGCGGGTGACGGTGAGGTATCCGGCGTTGGCCAGGGCGCGGGCGTAGATCTTCGCTTCCTCCCATGCGACCTGGTGTTCGTCGGTGGAGGCGGCGACGGCGAGTTCACGCGCGCCGAACTCGCCCTTGGTGGCGCGCACGGCTTTCCACATCTGCTCGCGGCCACGGCCCTGGGTGACGGGCTTGCCGCTGGCGTCGAGGCGCGGGGCTTCGACGCCGACATCGCGCACGAGGCTGAACCACTGAAACTCGCGCCGCGGGCGGTTGGTCGGCCGCTCGGTTGCGGGCTCGACGTAGCCCGCGATCCCGAGGCTGTTGATGTAGGGCAGCACGGTGTCGGCACGCTGTTCGGAGAGCAGCATGATCTCTGCGACGGAGAACAGGTGATTCGGCCCGAAGTCGCGGATCGCGGCCCAGATGCGATCGCGCGGGGTGAGCGCGCCGGCGCGTTCGAGGCGGGCTGGTCTACGCATCGCGAGCAACTCCTTTCAGGGCCAGCTCGAACTCCGCGAGGTGTTTGCGTGCCAGGCTCACCCGAGCTGCGATGTATTGTTGGGCGGGTGTGCCAATCGATTGCGGCTCGTGGCCAGGCACTGGCACCACGAACGCCAGCACCTTGCACAGCTCGGCGTCGAGGTGCTGCTTGGCGATGATGGCCTGGTAGATGTCAGGCATGGCGGCGATGCTCATTGCGGCCTCCGCGGCGGCGCTTCACCGCTGTAGAGGGCACGCTTGCCCCAGCCTTCGAGGTCGATCTTCTTCAGGCCGTGCTTGTGGCAGTGGTCGCGCACCATGTCGAGGTTGACGCAGATGCGCCGTGCGGTGCCGCGGCTGACTTCGCGCACGCGGTCGAGCAGGTCCGGTGCGACTTCGATTCCGGGGCAGTAGAACGCGGCGAGCTTGCGGCTGTCGTCGATGTTGGCGGGTTGCGCCAGTTCCCACACCAGGACGCGGTTGTGAAACCGCTCGTGCTTGAGGAGCTTGCGCGGGAACTGTTCTTCACCGATCAGCAGCATCGTGGTGCGTGCCATTTCGTGCAGGTCGCGCAGGATCTCGATGGCGTTGCGGTCAACGATGTGGTCGCATTCGTCGATGATCAGCGGCCTCTGCGAGAGGTCGAGCTGTTCGGCGCACTGGTCCATCATCCGCGCGATGGTGCTGGCGGGCCGGATGCCCATCTCTTTGAGGATGGATTCGACAAACGCCTTTTTGGTGAAGTAGCTCCGGCATTCGATGTAGAAACCGTCGAACTTGTTGGCGCAGTAGCTCGCCGCCATGCTCTTGCCCCAGCCGGACGGCCCGGAGAACGAGACGATGCCGGGGAGATTCGGCTCGCGGTTGATGGCGCGCTCCAGGGCGCGGCTGCAGATCATCACGTTCTGCAGACCGGCCCATCGGCCGCCGGGGTTGACGGCTGCTGTTTTAGTTTCCAAACTTGTCACGTTGCTCATGCGCTGCTCCTTGCTGTGGTGAGTAACTGGCGCCGGGCTGTTGCAGCAGCTGCGGCGCCGCTTTTCAAGCCTGCTTCAAATCCGGGAAATCCTCGGCCAGCTTTTCCATCGCGCTCCATTCGTCGCTGCCCTGGTAGGCGCGATGCCATTCCTTGTCTTCTTCGGTGAGCTGCTCGCCGTTGCCGATGCGCCCCTGCAGCGCGTTCCAGCGCTTGTAGTTGAACTCGGGGTCATCGATGGCCGTGACGCGCTTGGCGGGCACGGCGGCGATCTCGGCATCAAGGGCGTCCAGCGCGGCGCGGTCGCTGTCATCAAGCGGCCGGGCTTCGGGCTGCGGGCGCGCAAGCGGATCGCCGAAGGCGGCGCGCACGACTTTGCCGGCGGGCATCGCGGGCCCAGGAATGGTGGTGGGGCCTGCGGTGGCGTAGGCTTTGGCGACGTCGAGCACGCTCATGCGCACTTCGGCTTCGGCCGCGGTCTTGGTGGCGCGCAGGAAGCTTTGGCGCGCGCGGCTGTGTTCGCGGCCGGCGTTGGCGTCGTTGAAGCCGGCGGCCTGCACGCATTCGGCAAAGCCGATGTGGCGGCCGTCGAGGGTGTAGACGTGCACGCCTTCGTGCAGGCGCGCGGGGTCGAAGCGCGCAACCACCTGGCGGCCGGCGTGTTCGGTCATCACCGGCGACCAGTAGCGGTTGGCGACGCGCTCGCCGACCACGCGGCCGGCATCGAGCGTGATCTCGCCGTTGCGCGAAGAGGCGCGCACAGGCTCGGTGGCGAGCAGCCACAGACGGCGTTGCGCTTCGGTCGGGCGGCGGATGACCGCCTGCGCGGCTGCATAGGATTCGTCGAACAGTTGGTCGAAGGACCGCCCCTGTTGCATGGCGCCGCGTCGATCCACGCGGGCGTTGTAGGCGGCGAATTCGCGCGCGATGACTGCCTCGAGCTGGGCGAGATCGACGGCGCGCACGCGGCCGTCATACTCGGGCTTGTTCATGGCGTTGGGGCCGGTCCACGCGCCGGCGAGTTCGGGAGCCTTGTCGATGTATTCGCCGGTGCCGCCGATGCCGAAGACGCGCTCGATGGGCTTGGCCTGGCCGTGTCCCGGCGTGGCCCAGCGCACATCGACGTTCATCAGGGCGAAGACACCGAGCGGTTCGTCTTCGCGCACCTTGAAGCGGAAGCGGTGCTTCACGCCGCCGGACATGGTCTTGTTGGCGGCGGCGAGTGTGTTGTCGAGGGTGACTTGCTCGGGGATGCCGTAGCGTTCGACCAGGTCGCCGAACGAGAGGCGGATGACGTCGGTGTGTTCGCTCTTGTCGGTGCGCCAGGCGATGATCTTGCTGCTGTAAACGTCCTGCCACACCCAGGTCTTGGCGCGGACGATCTCGCCATCAGGGAAGCGCACCCAGACGTTATGCTTGTAGCCGTCGCCGTTGATGATCTCCAGCGCGCGCAATGTGCCCTTCAAGCGCTGCTGCGCGGGATAGAGCTGCTTGGCAGCGGTCGGCCCTTTGCGGTTGAGCTCCTTGATGACGCGCGGCAGTTGCTCAAGGCGCCGTTGCAGTGTGCGGTTTGCGGGCAGCACCCAGCCGCGTGCTTCGGCCATGCGTTCCAGGCGATAGATGCAAGCCGCAGCCGAGGGTTGCTCGCGGCGCAGGTAGTCGGCCTTGAGGATTTCCCAGGCATCGGCGGGCATCTCGGCGCGCGCGGTGCGGCCGGCGTAATCTTCGCCCAGGAAGTAAAGCCACGCGTCGCGTGGTATCGCGGCCACTTTTTTGCGCCACCGCCACAGCGTGGCAGGCGGCACACCCAGGCGCGCCTCGACCGCTTCGGCTGCCGCGCCGGGGGTTGCTCCTGCGTCTACCGCGCCGTAATAAGCAGAGACGGCGGCGAGCTTGTGCTCGGCGCGGCGGCGGGTCTTTTCGGGTAGGGTTTCATACCAAGACGCGCGGGCTTGTATTTCAGAGTCGAGGACTACGCGTCCAACAGCGATGTCAGCCTCGGCGAGATCACATCCAGAATTGAGCCCAGCATCCATTGCGCCGTCGCTCTGCCCCGCGCCGTCGGGGACAACTCTCCGTCGATCAGTTCGATCAGCCCCAGCGCCATCAGCGTGCTTTCGCCCGCGTCGTTTTCTCCCGTTGATCCGACCGCTGTCTGGTTGTAGCTCCCGACGGCGAGCGCCATCAGAACCAGCGCCTGCCGGTGCGTCAGTTGATATTCTGCTTCCATCACTAGGGACTGTTCCGCTTCGCTCATGTCGTCGATCAGCATCAGGCGCTCCTGGGTTGGTATGGGTAAGTATCGCTACCTGCAGCACGGTCGGAAGACTGGCGAAGAGGTATTCACGGCGGATGCCGCGGAGGCCGCCTTGACAGCGGCCTTCGATCGACTTGGCACCCTCCTTGTTGAGTCGCAGCTTGAGTCGGTATTCGGAGGTTGGATACCCCGGGACTTTCAGCTTGACCAGTTCAGCGGCGGTGTAGGATTTTTTATAGTTGTTGTGCATTGACACGGCCCTGCAGAGTGGACTTGAGTTTGTTCACGAGCTTCGCGGCTTCGCGCGGATACGACTGCGCCCACGACACTAGCCAGCGCGCGTCGTCGCTGAATGAGGTCATGATTTCCGACTCCAGCCGCGCGCGCTGCTTGAACGCCTGCAGCTTCACGGCGTGGCGGTGGATGCTGCTTTTTGTGAAGCCCTTGCCGAAGCGGCTGAACTCCTTGGCCAGCTTCTCGTAATTGGCGTAGCCCTCGCGCTCAATCGCCTGGTTCAGCAGATCGCGCACCACCTTCGGCTGCCGGTCGATGAACGGCCTTCTCATGCCTTCCTCCGCATGCGATGCCGCAGTGCTTTTTCACGTTCGGCGAGGTCGGTCTTTGCCTTCTGGACTTTTCCCATCTCGGCGAGTAGCGCATCCTCTCCCACCAGAATGCGGGTGCCGCGCTTGCGCGCGAGCAGTTCCTGCAGGCAGTGGCTCTCGCAGGCAGCCTCGAAGGCGGCGGCATACTCAAACGGAAAACGCCACACCGCCTTGCTCTCCGCGGTCCAGGCGTCGAGCATCGACTTGCTGATGTCATGCCCGGTCAGCTCGCTCATCCGCGCTGCGATTTCATGCCGGGAGAGCGGAGTTTTTTTCAGTGCGTCCGATAGCGCGTAGCGCAGCTCGGTGGCGTAGTCGAGGCTACCGCCGATCAGCGCCGGCGCTGACGGAACGTCGAAGAGGTCGGCGGTGTGCGAGTCAACGGCACGACCCATGTCTAAGTGGCCTCACTGTCTTTGACATTGACAGCCCCTTGCCCGGTGCTACCCTTCCGCTTGTATCGACCGCGTCCTCGTTCACCACGCCCACTTTTAGGCCGCCCGTCGGGGTGGTAGCGGGAGGGCCAGATGTGGTGGGGCTGAACCCCCAGCGCCTCAGCAATGATCCTCTCGGCGCGCGGCCACGGCATGGTGATAGCGAGCCGCAGTGAGCCGCTCTTGTAGCCATGTTCACGCGACAGCTTCTGCATGCTGGTGCCCAGCTTCCAGAGGCCGCAGGTGATGTCAGCTCTGTGCCAGTCCTGAGGGGCTGGTTTTTTTGAGGTGGAAATTATGTTGTTTGTTTTATCCATGCCGCGAAGTATGAGAAACTTTCAGAACGTTGTCAATAGCATATGTGATGCGTGCAAGCTCGTGCGAGCTTTTTTTTCGCATCTTCAATTAAATCAAGTGCTTAAGTTGTTACCCTTTAGGTTCTCAAACGTGTGAGTTATGGCCGATAACTCGCACGGCTGGTTTACGCCGGTCCAAATATCGGGATTCAAGCTGCCCGGGCTGCCTTTGACACCCAAGGGCATAAGAGAGAGGGCGCGAAAATTAGGGTGGCCACGCCGTCGCGTAGCTGGCCGCGGCGGTCGTGATGGTCTTAGGGATGAATATCAGCCGCCCGAGGACATTCAGGCGCAAATAGTGAGTCGTCAGAACGAACGCACGGCTTTCTATCGATCTAACGAGGGCCTGCGTCACCTGGTGGCGGAGTCACCGAACCCCGAGAAGGCTTATGAGGCCCAGCGTGTCATTCGTGACGCTGCCGACACACTTCAGCGCCTCAAGGCGGAGGCGGGGTTTCAATACACCCCGGAGTGGGGCGCGTTATTGTTGGAATTGCTCGCCAGTGGTCAAATTACAGAGGGCGTAGCCCGCTTAATCATCAACCGGCTGAAGTCCGATTTAAAGGGGGATTTATGAGACTTTTTATTCTGGCCGCCCTGCTCTTTTTTACGGGGGCTGTATACGCTCAAGGCACGGACTCGAACTACCCGGACCGGCGCGTCTTCATCGTGAATTCATTTCCCTCGGTCGAGCTAAGCGGGTTCTCGTTCCAGAATCGCTACGCTGATCGTCGCACCAGGTTCGAGACCAACATGACCTGGCGGAATACGGGTACCCAGCCCATAGTGGCTTTTGAAATCGTCATTCTCAAATACGATGCTTTCAACCGCCGGATGATGGGTGAACGGTGGACAGTCACCGGTACCGACAGCGCGAACTGGAGGCCATTGGCTCCAGGCGCTATAGGCCGAGACGGTACGATCGGTTACGGGGAGCAGCTTGTGTACACGGCGGTTGCCTACATCAGATCGGCTCGCTTAGCCGACGGCACCGTCTGGCACGTAGACCAGTCTCAGCTCCTGGCTGAGCTTCGAAAAACGGTTCCAGGATTCAAAGACTTCGGGGCATTGGACCCGGACCCAAGCCCTCGACCGGCGGCCCCGTAATCGTACTCAAATCATCTGGCACAAACCCTCGTTTTTTCAAACCATGTGTCAGAGTGCGGGCTACTCTTTTTCCTGCAATTCCTTTTTCAGGGGCCTTGTAACCCTTTGAAATGAATAAAATCTTTCCCGGTAACATCCCACGAGCCCGCTTGCTTTCGCCACTTCCCGGTTATCTCAAACCATCTGTCCGCTAACAGCAGCG
>LNFM01009731.1_pt1 | contig 13844 bp, 13 predicted proteins | sample 596031 | NCBI WGS metagenome assembly LNFM01 (sample SAMN04254537, study PRJNA301005) | activated carbon metagenome | isolation source: dual media filters at the Ann Arbor, Michigan drinking water treatment plant | place: USA: Ann Arbor
CTATGGCTGAGCGGAGAATGAGGTTGGAAAACCGACTGGAGCGATAAGGGGATTCGAATGATCGGCCCCAACCAGTCGATCACTGCAAGAACCATCGACGAAATCGATCAAAAATAGGTGCGAATTCCTGGGCGACGAAGGGCTTGGGGGTCACAGGAGATTCTCCGTTCTCCGGTACCCTTCGCCGAGCGCTAGGCTTGCAGAAAAGCCCCAAGCCTCGCGCCGCACAAACTATGGAAAAACAATGAGATAAAGCTTGGGGGTTAAATCGGGCTACCCCCAAGCTTGGGAGACGTTTGGCTCTCCGGAGAGAATTTTCCGGGATCGTTGCGTTCTCCAACCATCAAGCCGGCAGCAAAAACCCCAGGAAACCTGCGGTTCACAGGGTCATGGCTAGGGCAAGTTTGCAACTTGATAGGAAAACTTGGAGCGGGCGAAGGGATTCGAACCCTCGACCCCGACCTTGGCAAGGTCGTGCTCTACCCCTGAGCTACGCCCGCCCGCTCTCTGAGGCGTTAAATGACGCAGCCGCGACAGCTCCGCAAGCCCCCCCTCCCAACTTCCTCGCCCTCAAGCGCTTGCCCTCATCCCCCATGCTCTGCCACATCCCCGCCATGAGCACCGCCGACGCCCCCATTCGCCCTATTCCCACCATTCCCGGCCCCGCGCCCCGCCTGCTGCTCATCCAGGCGCCCTATTATGAGGGCATCGTCACCGGCATGCGAAACGCCGCCCAGTCCATGGCGGCCGCGCTTGGCGCCAGCCTCGATGTCGTCGATGTCGCCGGCGCCTTCGAACTCCCGGCCGCGCTGCGCATGGCCATCCAGGCCGGCCGCGCCCATGATGGCGTGCTCATCCTGGGCTGCGTCGTGCAGGGCGGCACCGACCATTACGAACACATCTGCCGCGAGACGTTTCGCGGCGTCATGGACATCTCGGTCGAAACCGGCCTGCCCATCGGCTTCGGCCTGCTCACAGTCGCCACCATCGAGCAGGCGATCGAACGCTCCTCCGACAACCACCACAACAAGGGGCGCGAGGCGATGTTCGCCCTCCTCATGCAGGTCGCACTCCGCCGCGCATGGTCGCTGGCGTGACCACGCCCGCCCAGCCCCGCGGCCGCCCCCGCACCGGCGCGCGCGTGGCAGCCGTCCAGGCGCTGTTCCAGGCCGAGGCCTCGGGCGATTCGCCGGAGACCGTGCTGGACCAGTTCATCCGCCACCGTCTCGGCCGGATGCCGGGCCAAAGGGAGGATGAGGGCGGCTTCGAGGATGGCCGCGTGCCCGAGGCCGATGTCACCCTCTTCGCCGGCATCATCCGCCGCGCCGCCACCCGCAGCGATGATCTCGACGCCATCATCACCGCCCACCTGGCCGAGGCCTGGCCGCTCCCCAAGCTCGACCCCGTGCTGCGCGCCTTGCTGCGTGCGGCGGCGGCGGAGCTGCGCGACGGGCGCGAGCCGCCGGCCAAGGTGATCATCCGCGAATATCTCGACATCGCGCATGGTTTCTTCACCGCCGAGGAGCCGCGCTTCGCCGCCGGCGTGCTGGATGCGCTGGCGCGCAGCCTGCGCCCGGGCGATTTCCCCGCGTGAACCTCCCGCCGGAATTCGCGCTCATCGCGCGGCATTTCCGGCCGCTGGCAGGGCAGGGCGGGCTGGACCTGACGGATGACGCGGCCCTCCTCACGCCGCCCCCGGGGCGCGAACTGGTCCTCGCCGCCGATGCCATGGTCGCCGGCGTGCATTTCCTGCCCGACGACCCGCCACAGACCATCGGCCGCAAACTGCTGCGGGTGAATCTCTCCGATCTGGCGGCCATGGGCGCCGACCCGCTGGCCTATCTCATGACCGTGGCGCTGCCCCGCAACACGCCGGATTCCTGGCTTGAGGGCTTCGTGGCCGGCCTGGCGCTCGACCAGGCGGAATTCGGCCTGCAGGTCCTGGGCGGCGACACCGTCTCCACCGCCGGTCCGGTCAGCCTCAGCCTTACCATCCTGGGCACGGTCGCACCCGGCCAGGCCCTGCGGCGCGGCGGCGCGCGGCCGGGCGATACGCTCTGGGTCAGCGGCACGATCGGCGACGGCTATCTCGGCCTGCGCGCGGCGCGCGGCGACATCGCCGACCCCGATGGCTACCTCGCCACCCGCTACCGGCTGCCCACGCCGCGCCTCGCCCTGGGCCGGGCGCTGCGCGGGCTGGCCACGGCCTGCATGGATGTCTCCGATGGGCTGGTGCAGGATCTCGGCCATCTCTGCCGCGCCTCGGGCTGCGCCGCGGTGCTGGAGGCTGGCCGGGTGCCGCTCTCCCCTCAGGCCCGCGGCGCCGACCTCGCCGCCCTGCTCACCGGCGGCGATGATTATGAGCTGCTCTTCGCCCTGCCACCCGGCGCCATGCCCGCCCCCGGCATGGCCATCACGCGCATAGGGCACTTCACGGCGGGCCCGGCCGGTGTTCAGGTGCTCGACAGAACAGGCCAGCCCATGGCGCTGTCACAACAGGGATGGAGCCATTTCTGAATGGATGCGACCGCCGAACGCCAGATGCGCAGCACCGTCTGGCGGCTGTTCTTCTGCCAGGCCCTGATGCAGTCCACTGTGGTGGGCCAGGTGGCGATGAGCGCGCTCATCGGCCACACCCTCTCGTCGAACGCCGCACTCGCCACCCTGCCCATGGCGGTGCAGATGACGACGGTGATGCTGGCCTCGATTCCCGCCGGCATCCTCTTCGCCCGGCTCGGGCGCCGCACCGGCTTCGTGGTGGGCGCGATCGCGTCGATCATCGGCAGCCTGCTCTTTGCCGCCGGCGTCTATACCGCGAGCTTCTTCATCTACTGCATGGGCTCGGCCTTTGCCGGCATCGGCTTCGGCATCGCCCAGCACTACCGCTTCGCGGCCTCGGAGGTGGCACCGCCGGCGTTCCGGGCGCGGGCCATCTCGCTGGTGATGACAGGGCCCATCCTGTCGGCCATCGCGGGGCCCGAGATCGTCAAGCGCACCTATGACATGGTGCTGCCTTACCTCTTCCTCTCCACCTATCTCATCCTGGCGGTGCTGCCGGTGATCTGCCTGGTGCTGCTGGCCGGCACCATCCTGCCACCGCCGCCGCCGCGCCAGAAGGTGGCGACGCCGATCGGCGAGATCATCGCCCGGCCGGGTTTCGTGGCCGCCGCCGTGGCCGGCCTCGTGGCCTATGGCTCGATGAACCTGATCATGACGGCCACACCGCTGGAGATGATGCTCTGCGGCTTCGGCGTCTCCGCCTCGGCCAGCGTGATCCAGTGGCATGCGGTGGCGATGTTCGCGCCGGGCTTTGTCACCGGCCAGCTGATCGGCCGGTTCGGCATGCGGCGGATGATGATGGCGGGTGCGGGGCTGACCGCGGCCTGCGCCCTGGTCTCGCTGCTGGGCGAGACCTTCTGGCATTTCGTGGTGGGCCTCGTGCTGCTGGGGGTGGGGTGGAACTGGATGTTCGTCTCGGCCACCGCGCTGCTCGCCACCGCCTATGAACCGGCCGAGCGAATGCGCGCCCAGGCGGCGAATGATTTCATCGTCTTCGGCACCGTGGCCTGCACGGCCTTCCTCTCGGGTTTTCTGCATGCGCAGCTCGGCTGGGCGATGCTGAACCTGGCGGTCATCCCGCCGCTGGTGGCGGCGCTGGCGCTGCTGCTGTGGCAGCAAAGGGCACAGAGCCGGATGGCCGCGGCGCGCGCGGTCTAATCAGCCCAGGCAGCGGGCCAGGGCCTGGGCCTCGTCCCTGAGGCTGGCGGCGAAGCCGGGCCTGGCCGCCGCGTCGAAGCGCCCGATCGGCCCGGTGATGCCCAGCGCGCCCAGCAGGCGGCCGCCGGCGCCCAGCAGCGGCACGGCCATGGCGGCGGTCTCCGGGTCGCGCTCGCCCAGGGAGATGGCGAGGCCCTCGGCACGCGCGGCCTGGGCGCGGGGATCGGTCTCGCCGGAGAAGCCGCGCAGGACATGGCCGCTGGCGCCGCGGTCCAGCGGCAGGGCGGCGCCTTCCTCCACGTGGTGGCGGATCATCCGGCTGGGGTGGTGGCGGAAGAGGCAGATCCGGGCCGCGCCCTCGCGCACATAGAAGGCCGCCGTCTCGCCGGTGGCGGTGACGAGGCGGGCCAGGGCGGGGCGGAGATGCTCGGCCAGGTCGAAGCCGGCGCGGTAGAGCATGCCCAGGCGAAGGCTGGCGGGGCCGAGGCGGAACATCCCATCCCCGCCGCGCTGGAGATGGCCGAAGCGCTCCAGCGAGGCGGCGAGGCGCAGGATCGTGCTGGGGTAGAGGCCGGTGCGCAGGGCGATCTCGGCCAGTGCCAGCCGGGGGGTGCCATCGGCGAAGGCCTCGAGAATGCGCAAGGCGCGCTCCACCGCCTCGACCCGCTGTTCGGGGGGATTGTGCCCAGCGGGGCGGCCGCGGCGGCGATCTGGCATGGGTTTTCCATTGACGGTGCCGTTCGGGCCTGGCTAGATTTCTGGCAGATAAAATAATTTTCTGTCAAACAGAAATTCAGGAATGTCCAATGCTCAGCCGCCGCGCCGTTCTTGCCCTCTCCCTGGCCAGCCCGGCGCTGGCGCAGGGGGATTGGCCCTCGCAGCCCATCCGCATGATCATGCCCTATGCCGCGGGCGGGCCGACCGACATCATCGCGCGGCTGCTGGCCGACGCGATTTCGCCGCGGCTGGGGCAGCGGGTGGTGGTGGAGAACCGGACCGGGGCAGGGGGCAATATCGGCGCGGCCGCCGTCGCCCGCGCGGCGCCGGACGGGTACACCTTCCTGTTCACCAACACCGGGCATGCGGTGAACCGCACGCTCTATGCCCGGCTGGAATACGACCCGGCGACCGATCTGGTGCCGGTGACCATCGTGGCCGAGAGCCCGATGGTGCTGCTGGTGCCGGCGGCCTCGCCGGACCGCAACCTGGCCGATTTCGTGGCGCGCGCGCGGGCGCGGCCGGAGGGCCTGTCCTATGCCTCGGCCGGCGCGGGGGGCGCCTTGCAACTGGTCAGCCTGCTGCTGCTGCAGGCGGCGGGGATCCGGATGACCGAGGTGTCCTATCGCGGCAGCGCGCCCGCGGTGCAGGACCTGATCGCGGGGCGGCTGGACATGCTCTATGACGCCGGGCCCTCGGCCTTTCCGGTGGCGCTGTCGGGCCAGGCCCGCGCCCTGGCGGTGTCGGGACCGGCGCGCAGCCCGGTGATGCCCGATGTGCCCAGCGTGGCCGAGGCGGGGTTTCCCGCCGCCACCTTCTCGGTCTGGCAGGTGGTGCTGGCGCCGGCGCGCACGCCGCCGGCCATTCTCGAGCGGATGAACCGCGAGATCGCCGCCGTGCTCGGCGATGGCCCGCTGCGGTCCCGGCTGATCGAGATGGGGGCTGAGCGGGTGGTGGCCAATTCCTTGCCCGAGGCCGGCCGCTACGTTGCCGATGAGATGACCCGCTGGGGCGCCGTGCTGCGCGCCGCCGGCGTGCAACCGCAATGAGGATGTTTGCGCCATGACCGACCTTCCCGCCCGCGTCGAGATCACCGAGGAAGGCCCGCGCGAGGGCTTTCAGATCGAGCCCGGCCCGATTCCCACGGCCGATAAGATCGCGCTGATCGACGCGCTGTCCGCCACCGGCGTCGCGCGCATCCAGGTCGCCAGTTTTGTCAGCCAGAAAATCGTGCCGGGCTGGGCCGATGCCGAGGCCGTGGTGGCCGGTTTTTCCCCGCGCGCGGGGGTGGAATACACCGCGCTGTGGTTCAACGCCGCGGGGCTGGCCCGGGCGCAGGCGTTTTCCGACCGGCTGTCCCTGTACGGCTCCATCACAGTGACGGGCTCGGAGGCATTCACCCGGAAGAACCTCAACCGCGGCCATGCCGAGCAGCTGGAGGCCCAGCGCGGCCATGTCGCCACGCATCAGGCCGCGGGCGTGCCGATCTCCCGCGTCTCGCTGCAGGCGGCCTTCGGCTGCAACTACTCCGGCGCCGTGCCGGTGGCCCAGGCCATGGCGGCGCTGCGCGATGCGATGGGCGTGGCGGCGCAGACCGGCTGCGTGATCGAAAAGATCTCCCTGGCCGACAGCATGGGCTGGGCCAACCCGGTGCTGGTGGAGCGCCTGGTCGGCGCGGTGCGCGAGGCCTGGCCGGAGAAAACCATATCGCTTCACCTGCATGACACGCGCGGCCTGGGCATTGCCTGCGCGGCGGCGGGGCTGCGCCTGGGTGTGGCGCATTTCGATGCCGCGGTGGCGGGGCTGGGCGGCTGCCCCTTCGCCGGGCATCCCGGCGCGCCGGGCAATATCGCGACCGAGGAGCTGGTGTTTCTCTGCGAGGAAATGGGGGTGGCGACCGGCATCGACCTCGATGCGCTGATCGAAGCGGCGGCGCTGGCCGAGCGCATCGTGGGGCACCGGCTGCCGTCGAACCTGCTGCGCAGCGGTGGCCTGGCCGCCTTCCGGCGCGCGGCATGAGCCTGCCGCTGGACGGCGTGCGGGTCGTCGAATTCTCGCATATGGTGATGGGGCCGAGCTGCGGGCTGATCCTGGCCGATCTGGGTGCCGAGGTGATCAAGGTGGAGCCGCCGGGGGGGGACCGGACGCGCCACCTTAAATCCTCCGGCACCGGGTTTTTCGCAGCCCTCAGCCGCAACAAGAAATCGGTGGTGCTGGACACCGCCGATGCCGCCGATGTCGAGACACTGCTGCGCCTCATCGACACCGCCGATGTGGTGCTGGAAAATTTCCGCCCCGGCGCGCTGGCGGAGAAGGGCCTGGGTTTCGACACGCTGCGGGCGAGGAATCCCAGCCTGATCTGCCTCTCGCTGAAGGGGTTTCTCTCCGGCCCCTATGAGCATCGCACGGCGCTCGATGAGGTGGTGCAGATGATGTCCGGCCTCGCCTACATGACCGGCCCGCCGGGGCGGCCGCTGCGCGCGGGTGCGCCGGTGAACGACATGATGGGCGGCATGTTCGGCGCCATCGCCATCCTGGCAGCGCTGCGCGAGCGCGAGCGGACGGGGGAGGGCCAGGTGCTGGCCGCCTCGCTGTTCGAGAACGCGGCCTTTCTCGTCTCCACCGCCATGATGCAGCAGGCGATCACCGGGGTGGCGCCGGAGCCGATGCCGGCGGGACGGCGGGCCTGGGGGGTGTATGACGTCTTCACCGCCAGCGACGGCGTGCAGATTTTCGTCGGCGTGGTGACCGACCGGCAATGGGAGATCTTCTGCCAGGCGCTGGGCGAGGAGGCGCTGCTGGTGCCGCAATACGCCTCCAACAACCTGCGCAGTGCGGCGCGCGAGACACTGATCCCGCTGGTCCAATCCATCCTGGGGCGGCGCGATGTGGCCGGGATCGAGGCGCTGTGCGAGACGGCAGGCCTGCCCTTCGCCCGCATCAACCGGCCCTGGGACCTGTTCGAGGATGCGCATCTGCGGGAATCGGGCGGGTTGCTGCCGGTGACCCTGGCGGATGGCCGGGTGGTGCAGGTGCCCGCGCTGCCGATGCAGTTCGGCGAAAGGCGCCTGGGCGTCCGGCACGACCCGCCGGCACCGGGCCAGCACAATGAGGACATCCTGGGGCCGCTGCGTGCGGCCCGTTCAGCCGAGTGAGAACCATGCAACGACGCGCCCTTTTGATGACCCTGGCGACCCCAGCGTTGGCCCAGCCGGCCTATCCCGACCGTCCCATCCGCCTGGTGGTGCCGTTCCCGCCCGGCGGTGGCACGGATGTGATCAGCCGCGAGGTCGCGGCACGGCTTCAGGCCGAGCAGGGCTGGAACATCGTGATCGAGAACCGGCCCGGGGCGGGCGGCAATATCGGGCTCGATGTGGTGGCCAAGGCTGCGCCGGATGGCACGACGATCGGCATGGGGCAGGCCTCGAACCTGGCGATCAACCCGGCACTCTATCCCACGATGCCCTTCGACCCGCTGCGCGACTTCGCGCTGATCTCGACGGTGGCGCAGCAGCCGCTGGTGTTGGTCACCGCCCGCAGCGCGCCCTGGGCCGATCTGCCGGGCCTGGTGGCGGCGGCCCGGGCGCCGCGGGCGCGGATCACGGCGGGGCATTCCGGCAATGGCACGGTGGGGCATTTGGTGGGCGAGCTTTTCTCCCGCGCGGTGCGGGCCGAGATCACCCAGGTTCCCTATCGTGGCGCGGCGCCGGTGATCACCGACCTGCTGGCGCGGCAGGTGGACATCTTCTTTGCCAATCCGCCGGCGGTGCGCGGACTGGTCGAGGCGGGCGAGGTGCGCGCCCTGGCGGTGACCGCCGCCCAGCGCAGCGGTGCCTTTCCGGGCGTTCCAAGCTTTGCCGAGGCCGGCTTCCCCGGGCTGGTCGCGCTGAACTGGACCGGGCTTGTGGCGCCGGCGCGCACGGCGCCTGCGATCATCGCCCGTTGGAACGAGGCGGCGCGCAAGGCCCTGGGCCATACCGAGCTTATGCAGAAGCTGGCGCTGGAGGCGAGCGATCCGCGCCCCAGCACGCCGGAGGAATTCCGCGCCTTCCTGGCCGAGGAGCATGAGCGCTGGGGAAGGGTGGTGCGCGAGGCGCGGATCGAACTGGGCTAGACCATGCTGCGTTCACATGCGTTCACTGCGCATGGTCTAGCCACTGCTGAGAGATGATTCAGCGTTTTCGGCGATTCCGCCTCAATGCATCATGCTCTAAAACAGGCAATCGCCCGCCCCGATATCGGTCACGCCGCGCAGCGTCACCGCCTGGTTGCCAAAGACCAGGATGGTATTGGCGCCATTGGCCACCAGGCTGAGCTGGCTGAAGCCCAGCACGCCGCTGCCGCGGAAATCCAGCCTGTCGCCCTCGGCGCGGGCAAAATCCAACACCCAATCCTGCCCCCAATTGGCGATGTGGAAGGCGAAGAGATCCGCCCCCGCCAGCCCCGAGAGCACATCATTGCCCAGGCCGCCGGCCAGGAGATCGGCGAAGGGTGAGCCATAGATCGTATCCGCGCCGCCGCGGCCATCGATGGTGCTGCCGAAAAGCGGATTGGCGACGATGCTCTCATTGCCCTCCGAGCCGTTGATGCGGGTGGCGGTGCCGGCGAGGAAGCCGACCTCGATATTGCCGCCCATGACCCAGCTATTGGCGGTGACATAGGCGGTGTCGTAGCCGCCATCGCGGTTTTCCTCGACCCGATCGCCGGTGCTGTCGACGACGAAGGTGTCATTCCCCAGGCCGCCACGCATGAGGTCATCGCCCGCGCCGCCGCGCAGCGTGTCGTCGCCCCCGCCGCCCGAGAGCGTATCGGCGAAGTCGGAGCCCCAGAGCTCATCGGCGCCGTCGCCGCCCTGCAGCACGCTGCCGAGCAGCGGGTTGGCCACCAGCGCCTGACCGGTGGAGCTGCCGTAGAGCGTATTGGCGCTGCCCGACAGCCGGCCGATCTCGACATGGGCCGGCAGGGTCCAGGCCGGGACGGTGATCCAGGCCGTGTCGATCCCGCCATCGGCGAATTCGATGAACACGTCGCCGAGCTGCTCGATCACCGCCTGGTCATTGCCCTCGCCGCCCAGCATCGTGTCGCTGCCGCCGCCGCCGCGCAGAATGTCGTCGCCCGCGCCGCCCAGCAGGCTGTCCGCCATCGCCTGGCCCCAGAGCACGTCATCGCCCGCCCCGCCATCGAGCGTGCTGAACAGCCGCGCATTGGCGACGAGTTGCTCATTGTCGGCGCTGCCGAAGAGGCTGGTCGCATCCCCCGCCAGGCGGCCGATCTCGATATTGGCGGACATGCTCCAGCCGCTGATCGCGACGAAGACGCTGTCCTGCCCGCCATCCTCCTGCTCGACCACCGCATCGCCCGGCGCATCGACCTGGTAGGTGTCATCGCCCGGGCCGCCGATCATCGCGTCATTGCCCAGGCCGCCGATCATCACGTCATTGCCCTCGCCGCCCTCCAGCGTGTCGCTGCCATCCCTGCCATCGACGATGTCGTCGCCGCCCAGGCCGATGAGGTGGTCCGCACCGCCGCCGCCGATCAGCAGGTCGGGCCCCTCAGTGCCGGTCTGGGTGCCCGAGGGCGCGCCCAGCAATGCCGCGAAGACATCCTGGAGAAAATTGCTGTCGGGGGTGGTGATGGTCGAGGCGGTGCTGGCGAAGGCCAGCGTGCTGCCATCGGCGCTGATGCTGGCGCTGGTGGACTGGCCGAAGGCGGGCGTTCCGGCCGCATCGCGCGAGACCAGCAGCAGCGTGCCCGTCACCATGTCCTTGACGAAGATATCGGCGCTCAGCGGCGTATCGGCACTGGCGAAATTGCTGGCCAGCGAGGTGAAGGTAACATAGCGCCCATCGGCCGAGATATCGGCGTCCCGGCTTTCGGCATTGCCCTGGTTGCCCAGGCCATCGACCGAGACCCGGGCCAGGGCGCCGGTCTGCAGATCCTTGCGGAAGATGTCGGCCACGCCATTGCTGTCGCCGGCCACGAGGTTGCCGGCCGCGGTGGCGAAGACGACATAGCGGCCATCGGCCGAAATCGCGGGGCGGAGGATACCCTCCAGCGTGCCCGCCATGCCCTCGCCATTGGCGCCTTCCGAGGCGCGGCGGATCGCGCCGGTCTGCATATCCTTGACGAAGACATCGTCGCGATTGTTGGCGTCATTGGCGGTGAGGTTGGCGGCGGCGCTGTCGAAGGCGACGTATCGGCCATCGGCGGAGAGGGCAGGGCGGCTGATCGCGCCGGAACTCGCCTCCGTGGCATCGGCGGCGAGGTTCACCCGCCGCGTCTGCGCCGTCACCATGTCGCGCAGGAAGACATCGACGGAGAGGTTGGTGTCGTCACCCACGATGTTGCTGGCGGCGCTGAGGAAGGCCACGTATCGCCCATCGGCCGAGATCGCGGGGCCGAAGGAGACGGAATTGGCCGGCAGCCCATCGGGCGCCGAGGAGACCAGCAGCACCGCGCCGGTGTCCATGTCACGCCGGAACACATCGGCGAAGCCGTTGCTGTCGCTGATCGTGAGGTTGGTCGCCAGGCTGGTGAAGGCGACGTAGCGGCCATCGCCCGAGATCACCGCCGAGAAGCTGGCACCATCGGTGGCCTGGCCGGCGGTGGTGCTGGAGACCCTTTCCAGCGCCGCGGTGTCGCGGTTCTGGCGCCAGATATCGGGCACGCCATTGTTGTCGGCTAGGAACCCATTCGTCGCCTCGGTGGAGAAAACGACGAAGAGCCCATCCGCCGAAAGCTCGGGAAAATCGCTCTGGCCGTTGAAATCCTGGCCTGTCGGGCCCTGGGAACGGCGGGTCAGTGTCACGCTCATCGCATCATGTCCGCTGGGGCCGGCTGGATGCCGCCGTGCATCGCTGCGCGGTTCTGCCACCTATGCGTGTAATCCTATCGATGCAATTCGCGGAAGGAAAGTGGTTTCTGTGCCGGAACGTACTTTTTTTGTTCCAGACTCAAACCGCCCTGACGGTGTCACGGCGATGTGAGTCGAGCATTGTTTGGCCCGGCAATGGGCGCTCTGGGCGTTTCGACCCAGAGCGATCGCGGGCCAGGCGACGCGCCGCGAAAAGGCGGGGTTTCCCCCGCCCCATCGCGACCACCCAGCTCAGGCCGGGGTGAACATCGGCACCGGGGCGCCGTCGGTCGGCTTGAAGACCAGCTTCACGCTCTGCCCCGTCGCCACCGCATCGAGGTCGGTGTCGACGATATTGGTCATCATCGTCGGCCCCTCCTCCAGCGTGACATAGGCCAGGCAATAGGGCTCCTTGCCGCGCTGGACGGACCAGGAATAGATTTTCCCCAGGCCCTTGCTCTCCACGAATTCCACATTGTTGGACAGCGTGAAAGGCGAGACATGGCGCGGCGGGAAGAAGGTTTTTCCGGTGTCCAGGCACTTGCCGATCAGCAGCTTTCCGTCGCGCGCGGCGTCGAAGAAGGGTTTGTTGTCCGGGTCCTCATTGGGGGTGGCCGGCTTGCGGTCGAATGCGGGGGTCATATCACACTGCCTCCAGAATGACGGTGCCGCAGCCATGGCGGGTGCAGAGCGAGCCACCCTTGCCATTGGCCAGCACCAGATCGTGGTTCTTCACCTGCACGGCGGGGTGGGCCTCGCCACGGGCCTGGCGCACGGCCTCGATCACCTTGGTCATGCCGCCGCGATTGCTCGGGTGGTTGTTGCAGAGGCCACCGCCATCGGTGTTGAAGGGCAGCTTGCCCACGCCGGAGATCAGGTTGCCGTCGGAGACGAACTTGCCGCCCTGGCCCTTCTCGCAGAAGCCCAGATCCTCCAGCTGCACGATCACCGAAATGGTGAAGCTGTCATAGATCGAGGCATACTTGATGTCGGACGGCTTGCAGCCGGCCATCGAGAAGGCCGTCTTGCCGCTCTGCACGCTGGCGGAATAGGACAGGTCCACCGCGCCGGCCATCTGGTGCTTCACCGCCTCGCCATAGCCGCGCACTTTCACCAGTGGCCGCTTCAGCTTCCGCGCGATTTCCTCGCGCGCGACGATCAGGGCGCCGCCGCCATCGGAGATCACGCAGCAATCCAACCGGTGCAGCGGGTCGGCGATCATGGGGCTGTTCACCACATCCTCGACGGTGACGACCTTGCGCAGCATCGCATGCTCATTGTGCTGGGCGTGGTGGCTGGCGGCCACCTTCACCCAGGCCAGCTGCTCGCTGGTCGTGCCGTATTGATACATGTGCCGCTGCGCGACCATGGCGTGCATGGTGGCGATGGTGCGGCCCATCGGCAGCTCGAAGGGCTCATCGGGCACGCCCGAACCGGCGGAGCGCACGGCGGTGCCGGTCTGCATGCCCTCGGCGCGCGGGCGGCCGGCCAGCGTGATCAGGCAGACATCGCATTTGCCCTGGGCGATCATGTCGGCGGCATGGCCGACATGGATGACGTAGGACGAGCCGCCGGTGTCCGTGCTGTCGATGTAGCGCAGCTTGCGCAGGTTCATGTACTCGGCCATCGAAAGGCCGCCCATGCCCGGCGCGTCGCCGGCGCAGAGATAGCCGTCGATGTCATCGACCGAGAGCCCGGCATCCTGCAGCGCGCCAAAGGCGACCTCGGCATGCAGCTGGGCGATGGATTTGGTGTCGGCCTTGCGGGTGGGGTGCTCGAAGGCGCCCACGATATAGGCTTGGCTCATGCGGTGATTCTCATTGCTGGATTTCCTCTCCGGGTATCGATGCAGGGTTGAGCGGAAGGCCGCGCGCGTCAACCGGTACCCCTGCCTTCTGTTCGCACCGCTTTCGTGCCCGGGGCGGGCTGGATAGGATCGGACCATGCGCCACGCCGCCCTGCTGCTCTGCGACCTGCAGAATGATTTCATGCACCCCGAGGGCGCCTATGGCCGGGCGGGCTGCGGCGCGCCCGAGATCGCGGCCCTGCCGGGGCGGCTGGCGCCGCTGGTGGCGCAGTGGCGGGCGCGGGGCGGGCTGGTGGTCAGCACCCATTTCACCCTGGTGCCGGGGCGTGGCGGCGAGCCCTTCATCAGCCCGCATCTCGCGCGGCTTCGGCCCTTCGTGAAGCGCGGCGATTTCCTGCCGGGCGGGTGGGGCCACGCCGTGGTGGATGCGCTCGGCCCGGCCGATATCACGGTGGAGAAGGTGGCCTATTCGGCCTTCTACATGTCACGCCTGGAATGGGTGCTGGGGCGGGCGGGGATCACCGAATTGCTGGTGGCGGGGATCGTGACCAATGGCGGCGTGGCCAGCACGGTGCGCGACGCGCATGTGCGGGATTTCCATGTCACGGTGCTGGAGGATGGCTGCGCGGCGATGACGCCGGCGATCCATGACGCGGCGATCGAGGGGCTGCGGGGGTGGCGGAGGTGACGGGGGTGGCGGCGGTGATGGCCGGCGGGTGAAATCCAAACGCCCCAGCGCGCGGGATGCCA
>LNFM01016513.1_pt1 | contig 13843 bp, 15 predicted proteins | sample 596031 | NCBI WGS metagenome assembly LNFM01 (sample SAMN04254537, study PRJNA301005) | activated carbon metagenome | isolation source: dual media filters at the Ann Arbor, Michigan drinking water treatment plant | place: USA: Ann Arbor
TCATCTTCTTCTGGGTGGCCAGGATGATCATGATGACGACCCACTTCACCGGCCGCGTGCCGTTCAAGCACGTCTACATCCACGGCCTGGTGCGTGACGCGCAGGGCCAGAAGATGAGCAAGTCCGAAGGCAACGTGCTCGACCCGGTGGACCTGATCGACGGCATCGCGCTCGCGCCCTTGCTGGACAAGCGCACCACCGGCCTGCGCAAACCCGAGACCGCGCCCAAGGTGCGCAAGCAGACCGAGAAGGAATTCCCAGAAGGCATTCCCGCCTACGGTGCCGACGCGCTGCGCTTCACCTTCGCCGCGCTGGCCTCGCTGGGCCGCAGCATCAACTTCGACAGCAAGCGCTGCGAGGGCTACCGCAATTTCTGCAACAAGCTCTGGAACGCCACACGCTTCACGCTGATGAACTGCGAAGGTCAGGACTGCGGCCTGGAAGACCACACCAAGGCCGAGTGCGCGGTGGGCCAACCCTTCCACGGCTACCTCAGCTTCAGCCAGGCCGACCGCTGGATCAGTTCGCTGCTGCAGAAGACCGAAGCCGAAGTGGCCAAGGGTTTTGCTGAGTACCGTCTCGACAACGTGGCCAACACCATTTACGACTTCGTCTGGAACGAGTTCTGCGACTGGTACCTGGAAATCGCCAAGGTGCAGATCCAGACCGGCGACGCCTCACAACAGCGCGCCACGCGCCGCACGCTGATCCGCACGCTGGAAGCCATCCTGCGCCTGGCGCACCCGGTGATCCCCTTCATCACCGAAGAGCTGTGGCAGAAAGTCGCACCCGTGGCCGGCCTCCCGGGCGAGTCGGTGAGCATCGCGCGTTATCCGCAAGCGCAACTGAACAAGATCGACGAAGCGTCGATTTCCCACGTCACCAAGCTCAAGGCGCTGGTGGACGCCTGTCGCAACCTGCGTGGCGAGATGAGCGTGTCGCCTGCCACGCGCCTGCCGCTGTACGTGTGTGGCGACACCGCTTACATGCAAGCCATGGGTCCGGTGCTGCAAGGCCTGGCCAAGTTGAACGAAGTGAAGGTGTTCACCGACGAGGCTGCCTGGGCCGCAGCCGCGCAAGCTGCTCCGGTGGCTGTGGTTGGCGAAGCCCGCCTGTGCCTGTTCATGGAAGTCGACGTGGCGGCAGAGAAGCTGCGCCTGGGCAAGGAAGCTGCGCGGCTCGAAGGCGAGATCACCAAAGCCACCGCCAAGCTGTCCAACGAAGCCTTCGTGGCCAAAGCGCCGCCGGCGGTGATTGACCAGGAAAGAAAACGCGTGGCCGACTTCACCTCGACGCTGGAGAAGATGCGCGAGCAGCTGCAACGGCTGGGCGCCTGAGAAGCGAGAAAAAACAAGAAGTGATCTGACCCAACCTCCCGAGAGGTAGGAGTCGCTCACCCAAGAATGCCGCGGGACTGGCTTTGCCAGACCGCAGGCATTGCCCCCCTGAAAGGGGGGTCGCGCAAAGCGCGGCGGGGGGTCATTTCCAGCCCTGCGAGGCGGGGGGTCAGCTCCGATGCATTGCGATCGAGCCCCACTGCGACGGTGTGACCGCCTGCGGGTCTTCGGGCTCGTGGTACTCAAGGCTGTCGAGCACGGTGAAATCGCTCGCACTGCCATCGTGCCCCACCGCATGGGGCGACAGGGTTTCGTGGATGCGGTGCGCCACGTACCAGCTCGCGCGCAGCTTGGCTTCGCGCGTGTGCGAACCCAGCCGGGGCGTGAGGTGCAGGTTGGGAATGCCGTGCAAAGGCGTACCTTCGGCGGCGAACTGCGGGTTGGCGCCGTCCATCAAACAGGCATCGATGCGCCCGTCGCACAAAGCCAGCGCCAGCGCGTCGGGATCGAACAGCGTGCTGCGGCTCACACCGACCCACAACTGGCCAGGCTTGCAATGGTTGAGCAACCGTTCGTTGATCCAGCCGCGAAAGCGCGAGGCGTAGACCATCTGCAGTGAGATCGCGTCCGAGCGCGACAGCATGTCTTGCAGCGTCACGGGCTCGACTCCCAGCTTGTTCCAGATCGCAGCCGCGTGGTGCACCGCCGGGTCGTAGCCCAGCAAACGCACGCCCAGGCTCTTGAGCATGGGCGCCAGCGTGTGCGCCACCGGCGCCAGACCGAGCAAGCCCACGGTGCTGCCCGAGAGCTCTCGCCCCATGCGCACTTGTGCGATCTTGCGGCCCAGCAGCGCGCTGATCATGCCTCGCCGGTACAGCATGAGCAGACCATAGAGCAGGTACTCGGCGTTGGAGCGCACCGTGGCGCTGCGCGCCTGCAACACGCGCACATGCCGCCTGGCACACGCATCGAGATCGGTGTTGTCGCTGGAGATCTGCATGCGCGCCACGATCTCGAGCTTGGGAGAAAAATTCAGAAACTCTTCAGACACCACCACGTGGGGCGGCAGCACGATGGCACGCGTCTTGTAAGTGGCCTTGCGCAACTCCATCGCGTCGTCACCCAGCTCGGGGCGGAAGGTGACCTCGTGCCGCTCCTGAAGCCAGGACAACGCCTCGGGCACGAGCGGATCAACGAGGAGGACTTCCATGATCGGATAACCGACGGCCAGCTTCAGCGCCGTTTGAGCAGCGTGATGTGGTCGTCGCCAACGGTTTGCTGATCGACCAGCACGTTTCCGGTTTGTTTGGCGAAGGCCTGGAAGTCACGCACCGAACCCGCGTCGGTGGAAATCACTTTGAGGGTCTGGCCGCTGTGCATGTCGGCCAGTGCTTTTTTGGCTTTCAGGATGGGCAGCGGGCAATTCAGACCGCGGGCATCAAGTTCTTTGTCGGCGTGCATGGGACTTTCCTTGGATTCACCGCATTCTAAGCGGCGCGCTCTTTCCCTTGCACCGTGAAACAGTGCGCGTTTGCGTTATGAAACCGGGTCCGCAGGGCGCGGGAGATCTTCCATGAACACGGGCTCGAAGCCTTGGTCGCGCAACCAGTCGGCCAGCGCAAAGCCCGTGCCTGCGCGCCAGCAGCGAATGTGGGCGGGCTCCATGAGCTTGTATTCGGCCAGCTCGGGCGAGAGCTTCACATCCCCGTGCGCGATGGCGTGGTAGGTCACGATGAGCTGATTCATGCGCTGAAAATCATGAACACCCACCAACGTGAGTTTGGTCACGTTCAGCGAGGTTTCTTCGGCAATTTCGCGACGGATACCTTCTTCGGGCGATTCACCGGCTTCCATGAAGCCGGTGATGAGGCCGAACATGCGGCCCGACCAGGCCGCGTTGCGCGCCAGAAGAACGCGACCGTCCAACTCCACGATGGCGGCCAGCACCGGCGTGGGGTTGTTCCAGTGGGTGAAACCGCAGGCGGGGCAACGCAGACGCTGTTTGTCGCCACCGTCCTCGGCCTGCGTGATGAGCGCCAGCGCCGTGGCGCACTGCGGGCAAAAGCTGAATTCGCTGGACGACATGGCGTGCGTCAAGCGGGGAACACACCTGTGGAGAGGTAGCGGTCGCCGCGATCGCAAACGATGAAGACGACGGTGGCGTTCTCCACCCGGGCAGCGATCTGCTGCGCCACCCAGCACGCACCTGCCGCCGAGATGCCAGCAAAGATACCCTCTTCACGCGCCAGTTGCCGGCACATGGCTTCGGCATCGGACTGGCTCACATACACCAGCTCGTCGACCGTGCTTGGGTCATAAATCTTGGGCAGGTATTCGGTGGGCCACTTGCGGATGCCGGGAATGCGCGACCCTTCACTGGGCTGGGCGCCGATGATGCGGATGGCCGGGTCTTTTTCCTTCAGGAAGCGCGAGACACCGGTGATGGTGCCGGTGGTGCCCATGGCGCTCACGAAGTGGGTGACGCGGCCTGCGGTCTGCTGCCAGATTTCGGGGCCGGTGGTCTCGTAGTGCACGCGCGGGTTGTCGGCGTTGGCGAACTGATCAAGCACGCGGCCCTTGCCTTCGGCCTGCATCCTGTCGGCCAAATCTCGGGCCGATTCCATGCCGCCGCTCTTGGAGGTGAGGATGAGCTCGGCACCAAACGCCTTCATGGTCTGCGCGCGTTCAATCGAGAGGTCCTCCGGCATGATCAGCACCATGCGGTAGCCCTTGATGGCTGCGGCCATGGCCAGCGCAATGCCGGTGTTGCCCGAGGTGGCCTCGATCAGGGTGTCGCCGGGCTTGATCTCACCGCGCTCCTCGGCGCGTTTGATCATCGAAACGGCGGGCCGGTCTTTCACCGAACCCGCCGGGTTGTTGCCTTCGAGCTTGCCCAGCACCACATTGCCACGCTCAGCATTGGCCTTGGCACCGATGCGCTGCAGGGCCACCAAGGGCGTGTTGCCAATCGCGTCTTCAATCGTGAGGTAATTCATCGATTGCACTGTGCCATAATTTGCAACCCCTTTCAGGACGCCCGGGTGGTGAAATTGGTAGACGCAGGGGACTCAAAATCCCCCGCCGCCCCCGGGCACCACAGATCAGGCCGCGCAAGTTTCTTGCGCGGCCTTTTTGTTGCCTGCTCACTCTCGTGAATTCACCAGGCCTTGCGCCACGGTGGGGTAGTGCAGACGCAGACCCAGATCTTGTTTCATGCGCTGGTTGTGCAAGCGGCGCGATTCGCTCATGAAGCTCAAGAGCATCAAGGGCAACTGATCGCCAGCGGCATCGCGCGCCACGCGCGGAGGGCGTGGCAGGCCGTACAGGTCGGCCGCCAGATCGAAGTAGTCGCCCATCTTCAATTCGGTGTCGTCCACCACATTCACGTTGCGCTGGGGCCGCCCGCGCCACAGCGCCAGCACACAGGCGCGCGCGAGATCGTCAGCGTGGATGTGGTTGGTGTAGACGTCGTCCTCTGGGCGCAGCACGGGTGTACCGCGCAGCAGGCGTTCACGCGGTGTGCCGCCGCTGCGGTCACTCGCGTAGATGCCGGGGATGCGCAGCACCGTGGTGCGCACGCCGGTGGCGCGACCCAGCCAGTGCACGGTGGCTTCGGCATCCACCCGCCGCCAGGCGCGCGGTGTGAGCGGCCGCGCCGGCGTGGATTCGTCGACCCAGCGACCCTGGCAGTCGCCGTACACACCCGAAGTAGAGCCGTAGACCAGCGCCGTTGGCAAGGAACGCTGCACCAGTGCGCGTGTGAGCGCGCGCGTGCGGGGGTCCAGGCGCCAGTCCACCTGCTCGCCCGATGGAGGCGGTGCAAGGTGCAGCACACGCGTGGCCAGCCCTGCGAGTCGACGCAGGCTCTGCGGGTCGTCGAGGTTGCCCGCCAGCGGCGTGATGCCCTGTGCCCGCAGGGCGGGCTGGCGCGTCGGGCTGGACGTGAGTGCCATCACACGCACGCGTGAAGAACCTCCCAACACCCCAGCGGTGCGTTGGCCCACATCACCACAACCAATGATCAACACCCGTTCACGCCGGAAGCGTGCGGGCAAGGCGCCGAGTAGGCTCATGCGAATTCCGAATTTGAGACAATGACCGGTTGCCGAGCGGGTGCCATTGCACCGTCGGGCCTCTCCACCTATCCAGTGCCAGTATGACATTCACCATCACCGTCGAGCCCAGTGGGCGCACCTTCACCGCCCAGCCCGACGAGGCCATGCTCGCTGCGGGTATTCGCCAGGGTATCGGCCTGCCCTACGGCTGCAAGGACGGCGCCTGCGGTTCCTGCAAATGCAAGCTCGTCTCAGGCAGTGTGGTGCATGGACCTCACCAATCGAAGGCCCTCAGCGCCGACGAAGAAGCAGCCGGTTATGTGCTGACCTGCTGCGGCGTGGCGCACAGCGACGTGGTGATCGAATCGCGCCAGGTCACGGAAGTGGGAGCCTTCCCGATCAAGAAAATGCCGGTGCGCGTGAGCGCGCTGGAGCGCGCATCGCACGACGTGATGGTGCTGCGTCTCCAACTGCCTGCGAGCGACACCTTTCAGTACCACGCGGGCCAGTACGTTGAATTTCTGTTGCGCGACGGCGACCGACGCAGCTACTCCATGGCCAATGCGCCGCACACACAGTCGGCCCAGCCCTCGCTGGAGCTTCACGTGCGCCACATGCCGGGCGGCAAATTCACCGACCACGTGTTCGGACCGATGAAGGAAAAAGACATCCTGCGCATCGAAGGACCGTACGGCAGCTTCTACCTGCGCGAGGACAGCGCCAAGCCCATGGTGCTGCTGGCCTCGGGCACGGGCTTCGCGCCCATCAAAGCCATCATCGAGCACATGCAGTTCAAGGCCATCACGCGTGAGGCCACGCTCTACTGGGGCGGCCGCCGCCCGGCCGATCTGTACCAGAGTGCCTGGATCGAAGCGAGGCGGGCGGAAATGCCGAACCTGCACTACGTGCCGGTGGTGTCCAACGCCTTGCCCGACGATGCGTGGACGGGCCGCACCGGCTTCGTGCACGAGGCGGTGATGCAAGACCTGTCCGATCTTTCTGGCCACGAGGTCTACGCCTGTGGAGCACCCATCGTGATCGAATCGGCCAGGCGCGATTACACGACCAAGGCCGGCCTGCCCGAAGAGGCCTTCTTCGCCGATTCCTTCACAAGCGCTGCCGACAAGGTGTGACCTCCTCATGATGAACCGCCGCCAACTGGTCACCCGCTCCGCCCTGGCCCCGGTCAGTCTGGTCCTGCCCGGACTTGGGTTGGCGCAGACCAACACCACGCGCATCATCGTTCCCTTCGCGGCCGGTGGTCCGATCGACGTGACCGCACGCATCCTGGCCGAAGCGGTGAAGAGTTCGCTGGGCACGGTGATCGTGGACAACCGGGCCGGCGCTGGCGGCAACATCGGCGTGAGTGCGACAGCCAAGGCGGCGCCCGACGGTCTCACGCTGGGCATCGCCACCACGGCGTCGCACGGCATCAACCCCTGGCTGTTCAGCAAGCTGCCCTACGACCCGGCCAAGGACTTCGCGCCGATCACGCAGATGCTGCGCGTGCCCAATGTGCTGGTGATGAACGCAGAAGCCGCCACGCGCCTGAACATCAACACCTTGGGCGACCTGGTTGCCTACGGCAAGGCCAACCCGGGCAAGCTCAACTACGGCTCGGGCGGCAACGGCAGCGCGGGCCACCTCGCGGGCGAACTGTTCAAGAACCGGGCCGGCATCTTTGCGGTGCACATTCCTTACAACGGTGGCAATCCGGCGCAAGTGGGCCTGCTCTCGGGTCAGGTCGACTTCAACTTCGACAACCTCGCCACCGCCGCGCCCAACATCCGCTCGGGTCGGCTGAAAGCCCTGGCCGTGACCACCTTGGAGCGCAGCAGCGTTCTGCCCGAGGTGCCCACTGTGGCGGTCACCCTGCAGGGCTTCGAGATCGACACATGGTGGGGTCTGGTCGCTCCGGCCGGTACGCCGGCGGAGACGGTGCGCAGGCTCAACGCGGCTTTCACCGAGGCCCTGAAGTCGCCCGAGGTCAAAAGCCGCTTTGGACTGCTGCTGGCCGAGCCCGCCCCCAGCTCGCCGGAGCAGTTCGGGGAGTTCATGAACCGCGAACGCGCCAAGTACGAACGCCTGGTCAAGCTGAGCGGCGCCAAGGTCGACTGAAGTAACGGGGAGGGCCCCAACACTCCGCTGCTCCGCGGGTCACTGACCCAGGACAGGGAAGGGCCCCGGTCCTTGCCGCGTCCGGGGGCTGATCCGGCTTGGGGCGGCCCGGCGCAGGATCGGCTCAGCCCGCCAACAGCTTCTTCAAGTCGGCGGCGAGTGCAGGCGCCCCACTGCCGTAGCGGTGGTACAGGCGGATACGACCCTGCGTGTCGTACACATAGCTGCCGGCCGAATGGTCCATGGTGTAGCTGGTGGGCGTGGGTCCAGCGACCTTCTTGTAGTACATCTTGTAGCTCTTGGCCAACGCGGGCAGCGCGTCGGGTGCAGCGTACAGCGCGAGAAAGCTGGGGTCGAAACTGGCCATGTACTGTTTCATGATCTCGGGCGTGTCGCGCTCGGGGTCGATGCTCACGAACAGGCCCTGCAGCCGTTCACCATCGGCACCCAGCAGGCGCTTGGCTTCGGCCAGTTCGGTCATGGTGGTGGGGCACACATCGGGGCACTGCGTGAAGCCAAAGAACAGCACCACGACCTTGCCCTTGAAGTCGGCCAGTGTGCGCGGCTGACCGTTGTGGTCGGTCAACGAAAAGCCGGTGGCGTAATCGGCGCCGGTGATGTCGATGCCGGTGAAGCTGGCGGCCGGTTCGCTGCAGCCAGCGATGGACAGACCGATGACGCCGAGCGTGGCGCCCAACAAGCTTCGACGGGTGAGTGCGGTGCAGGAAGACATGGCGGTCACAAGTAGTGGTCGATCAACAGCGCAGCGAACAGCAGCGACAAGTGGATCAAGGAAAAGCGGAAGGTCTTGCGCGCGAGCAGGTCGGAATAGTTGCGCCACAGTGCCCACGCATAACCGCAGAAGCCGATGCTCAGGGCGATGGCGCTGGCCAGGTAAAACCAGCCGCTCATGCGCATCATGAATGGCATGAGGCAGGCGGCGAACAGCACAAAGGTGTACAGCAGGATCTGCAGCCGCGTGAATTCAGAGCCGTGCGTGACCGGCAGCATGGGCAGGCCCGACTTGCGGTAGTCCTCCACGCGGTAGAGTGCCAGCGCCCAGAAGTGCGGTGGTGTCCAGAGGAAGATGATGAGGAACAGGATCAGGGCTTCGGGCGAAACCACACCCGTCATGGCCGCCCAGCCCAACACCGGCGGCATGGCCCCCGATGCACCACCAATCACGATGTTCTGCGGCGTCAGCGGCTTGAGGATCACGGTGTACACCACCGCGTAGCCCACAAAAGTGGCAAAAGTCAGCCACATGGTCAGCGGGTTGACGGTGAAGTACAGCACCGCCGAGCCAGCGGCGCAAAGCACAGCCGAGAACGAGAGCGTCTTGCCATTGGTGAGCTGTCCCTTGGCTGTGGGGCGCCAGGCGGTGCGCTTCATCTTGGCGTCGATGTGCTGCTCGACCACGCAGTTGAACGCAGCGGCTGCACCGGCCACCAGCCAGATACCGAAGCAGGCGGTGGCCGCCAGCTGCACCTGCGCCCAGGTGGGCACGCCCGGCACGGCCAGCACCATACCGATGAGGGCGCAGAACACGATGAGCTGGATCACCCGAGGCTTGGTCAGCGCGTGGTACTGGCGCCAGACCGAGGGCAAGGCCACGGTCACGGAAGGAGACGAAGCGGCGCTCATGGGGTCGATCGGAACATGTTCATGGCACCAGCACCAGCGACTTCTTCGCGACGCGACGCAGCGCTGCGCGTGCCGCTGAGCGCGCCGGTGAAGACGATCACCATTGCAGCGGCACCACCCGTATGACCCACTGCGGCCAGCAGCGGCCAGTCGAGCACCACGTTGGTCAGTCCGCTGACGAACTGCCAGAGGGCGAGCAGCCACACAGCGCGCGCGGTGCGGCCCATGCCCGGTACTCTCCACAAACGCCAGCCGAGCCATACCATCGCGCCCAGCACCACAAAGGCCATGAGCCGGTGCACGTAGTGAATGGCAGTCAGTGCGGGAAAGGCGATGGCTTCACCGGCACTGTTCATCCCCAGGTGGCGCCACACTGTGAAGCCCTCGCGAAAGTCCATGCTTGGCCACCAGCTGCCCTGGCAGGTGGGGAATTCGCTGCAGGCCAGCACGGCGTAGTTGGTGCTGACCCAGCCACCCAGCGCGATCTGCAGCCACAGCAACACGGTTACAGCCACCAGCGCGATGCGCAGGCGGCCGGGCAATCCGATCGGCCCGCGGTCGCCTGGTCTGGCCAACTGGTAGGCCACCGATTGCGCACGCAGCAGCGCCAACAACCCCAGACCACCCAGCAGGTGCAGGGTGACGATGGCCGGGAACAGCTTCATGGTGACCGTGAGTGCACCGAACGCGCCTTGCAGGCAGACCCACACCAGCGTGACCAGAGGCCACACAAACGACACAGAGAGGCGCTTGCGCTCCAGCCAGCTCACCAGCGCCAGCACCAGGATCAACACGCCCACGGCGGTGGCGAGATACCGGTGGATCATCTCGATCCAGGCTTTGGAGAACGTGACCGGGCCGGTGGGCATGGCCTCCTGCGCAGCGGCAATGGCGGCGCTGGCGCCCACCGGGCTCACGCTGCCATAGCAGCCCGGCCAGTCGGGGCAACCCAGGCCCGAATCGGTCAGGCGCGTGAAGGCGCCGAAGAGCACCAGATCGAAGGTCAGGAACAACGTGACCAGCGTGAGCACACGCAGGCGCTGCGCGGGCGGCGCATGGCGGTTGCGCACCCACACCCAGGCCAGCGGGCCAAGCGCGAGGATCACACCCAGCAACATGATGCGGGCGATGGGAGCCAGGTCGTAGAGCGGTTGGGCGTCCATGTCAGTTCACCCTCCCCTCTTTGTCCCAGAACGCCGAGGCACGCAGCAGACGATCCAGGTCGCGTTTGGCTTGCTTGGGATCCATGTTGGCTGGGAAACGCATCATCCAGTTGCCCAGCGGATCGACCACATAAAGGTGATCCTCGATCTTCTGACCAGACGCTGGTTGCAGCCATGAGGTCAGGGCTTGCGCGTCGATCTGCAAGACCTGCGCAGCCACTGTGGCCTGCTTCAGCGGTTCGGTCAGGGGCGTGTCGCCGGTGCGCAGCCAGACCCAATCCAACCGATCTTTTTCACGACCCAGCGTTTCACGCAGTTGGCGCTGCAACAGCAGATGTTCCTGACAGGCTTCGTTGCAGGCGCTGTCGGCCACGCTGATCAACAGCCACTGGTCCTTGAGTGCCGCCAGGGGCACTGTCTGGCCCTGGGCATTGACAGCCGTGATGGCAGGCAAGGGGCGCTGCGGATCGATCAGCTCGCCGTAATTGCGCCGGCCCTCCGGGCGGATCACGTAGTAAGTGAGGTACGACGCCACCACCGGCGCCACGCAGACCAGCGCCAGGCCCATCAGCTTCCAGCGACCAGCGCGTGCGTTCACCACTGCCCCGGCGCCGCCTTGGTCAAGCTCAGGCAGGCTGTGCACGGTGAGGGTCAGGGGTTCATCGGGCGTCTGTGCCATGGGAGATGCGCTTTCGGCGGGGGGAAATGAATTGAAACCAGAGGTAGAGCAAGCCAGCCAGCGCGCACAAACCGAACCACTGGAAGGCATAACCGTGGTGCTTGTCGACACCGAGCGCGGCGCGCGGCCATTCGCGCACGAGTCCCTCGGGGGAGGCACCAGATTGCTGCACGGACACAGCCAGCAGGTTCAAACCGGTCTCTTGGGCAAACGCACCAAGATCGACATTTTGCCGGATCGCACCCCTGCCCGCCTCACCCAGCTCGTATAGCTTGCCCGGTGGCGGGGCCAAACGACCCTCCACCTGCACCTCGCCCAAGGGCGTGTCGATGGTGGGCACGCGGCTGCGGTCAATGAAGTCGCGCGGGACCCAGCCCCGCTGCACCAGCACCGCGCGCGGGCTGCCGGAGAGCTTCAGAGGCGTGACCAGGATGAAGCCGTTGCGGGCCGCCATCTGGCGGTTGTCCAGGAACACAGAGGCCTCTTTCACCCACGTCCCCCGGAGCCTTACTGGTCGGTGCAAGCCCTCCCGCGCATCACTCGCGCCCAACAGATCGACTGCCTGCCAGGCCGGCAGCTGGGCGCTTTGGTCGATCTGGTCCTGCAGCGCGAGCTTCTGGCGGGCGCGGTCGAGCTGCCAGAAGCCCAGCGAGGCGGTGACCGCCATGGTGAACACGGTGGCCGCGGTGACCACGGCAAACCGCATGCGCGCAGACATCATGACCCTGCTCCCGGCTCTGGAGCGCCACCCAGCTGCGCACCGCGCAGGCCAGCTCCCGCGATAATTCGGCGGATGAAATATCTGGTCATCGTGGCATTCATCGCCATCCTCGGAAGTCTGGGTACCGCCCTCGTGTTCATGATGCGCGGCGGCCAATCCAGCGACAGTGGCTTGGAAGGCAATGCACCCCGCAAGAACCACATGGCCAGGGCGCTCGCGTTTCGTGTCGGCTTTTCCATCCTGCTCTTCGTGGTTGTGCTTATCAGCTACCTGATGGGCTGGATTCAGCCCACCGGCCTGCCTCTGCAGCGCTGATCAAACGATCTGCCCGTCTTTTGCTGAAGCAACAAAAAAGCGCCCGATGGCGCTTTTTTTGTTGAGCCATTCGGGGTTGCCGATCAACCCGGACTCCGTTCAGAGCCAGTACACAAGGATGTAGAGGCCCAACCAGACCACGTCCACAAAGTGCCAGTACCAAGCCGCGCCTTCGAAGCCGAAGTGGCGGTCTTTGGTGAAGTGGCCCTTTTGCAAACGCAAGGTGATGAACAGCAGCATCAACATGCCCACGAAAACGTGGAAACCGTGGAAGCCGGTGAGCATGAAGAAGGTGGAGCCAAAGATGCCGGAACTGAGCTTGAGGTTCAGGTCGGTGTAGGCGTGGTAGTACTCGTAGCCCTGGACGATCAGGAACACGATGCCCAGCAACACCGTCATCCACATGAACGCGATGGTCTTGCCGCGGTTGCCTACCTGAAGTGCGTGGTGGGCAATGGTCAGCGTGACGCCCGAGGTGAGCAGCAATGCGGTATTGATCGTGGGCAACCAGAACGGGCCCATGGTCTGGAAGGGCTCGACGATGCCGCCGGGCGAAGCCGTGGCACCGGCCTGAACGCTGGGCCAGACGGCCGTGAAGTCAGGCCAGATCAGCGAGTTCTCGAAACCGCCCAAGGCCGGTACCGAGTGCACGCGGGCCCACCAGAGCGCGGTGAAGAACGCGCCGAAGAACATGACTTCGGAAAATATGAACCAGCTCATGCTCCAGCGGAAAGACAGGTCGATCTTGCGCCCGTACATGCCGCTCTCACTCTCGGCCACCGATTCGCGGAACCACTGGAACAGCACGACGAGCCAGAACACCATGCCGAAGGCTAGCGAGTACGCGCCCCAGGCGGCGCCGTTGATCCACTGACCCGCGCCCAGGATCACGAAGAACAGGCCGATCGCCGCCATCACCGGGTGCCGCGAGGGGCCGGGAACGTAGTAGTAGGGCGTTGCGCCGTGGGATGCTGCTGACATGCTTGTTTGAATGATGAGAAAAGGCTCGAAGTGAACGGCGGCTTCAACCCGCCACCCAGTTCACCAACAGGATCAGGGCCAGAACGAACAGGAACGCCATGCCCACACCCACCGCAATCAGGTGCAGCGGGTTGAGCCTGGCGATGTCGCTCTGGTAGTCGGCGTTGCGGCGAACGCCCAGGAAACCCCAGAGCACGGCTTTCACAGTGCCGACCAGGGAGCCCTTGCGCTTGTGCAGTGGTTCGCTCATACGGCACCGGCCGGCTTCACAACGACTGCAGGCTCAAAGGCCACGTCTGCAGGTGCCGCGGGCACCTTGCCGCCGACTTCGAAGAACGTGTAGGACAAGGTGATCGTGGTCACGTCCTTGGGCAGGCGCGGGTCGATCACAAAGGCCACGGGCCATTCCTTTTTCTCTCCCGCCTGCAAGGTGTACTGCGTGAAGCAGAAGCACTCGAGCTTGTTGAAGTGGGCCATGGCCTGCTTGGGCGCATAGCTGGGAATGGCCTGGGCTGCCATGGTGCGGTTCTGGATGTTCTGGAACTCGTACATCACCGTGGTCAGCTCGCCGGGATGCACCTGCAGCGAACGCACAGACGGCTTGAAGTGCCAGGGTCCACGGCTGTTGACGTCGAACTCCACCGTGATGGTGCGGCTGGTGTCCACCTGGGTGTTGGCTGCCGCCTTGGACGTGGCGCCCGGGATCTGGCGATCGGACAAGGACAGGATGTTGATCCCGGTCGCTTCGCAGATCGCGTTGTAGATCGGCACCAGCGCATAGCCGAAGGCAAACATGCCCAGCGTGATCACGCCGAGCTTGCCCACCATCT
>LNFM01004127.1_pt1 | contig 13839 bp, 12 predicted proteins | sample 596031 | NCBI WGS metagenome assembly LNFM01 (sample SAMN04254537, study PRJNA301005) | activated carbon metagenome | isolation source: dual media filters at the Ann Arbor, Michigan drinking water treatment plant | place: USA: Ann Arbor
GAGCCGGACATAGCGCCAGTCGCCCTTGACGTACCAGATCAGGGTGATCGTGGTGACGGCGACGTTGGCGATGGGGAAGGCCCACCAGATGCCCTCGGCGCCCAGCCCGGTGTGCTTCGACAGAACATAGGCGATCGGGAACATCAGCACCCATTGCGACACCAGCGCGATGATCATGGTCGCCAGCATGTTGCCGCTGGCGCGCAGCACGCCGACCAGGCACAGCTGCAGGCCGATGAAGCCCCACGCCAGGGACTGGGTGCGCACGAACGCGGTGCCGTCGGCGATGACGGCCGGGTCGCCCGGAATGAACGTGCCGATGATCGCCGGGGCGAAGATGAACGCGACCACGCCCAGGAAGGTGAGCCCGGCGAAGCCCAGGATGGCGCCGGTGCGGGCAATCTCTCCGGCGCGCCTGGAATTGTGGGCGCCGATGTTCTGGCCGACCAGCACCGAGATGGCCATGGCGAGGCCCATGGCCGGGATGATCACCACCTGGAAGATGGTGGTGCCGACGCCGTAGGCGGCGATGGTCTTGGTGCCGAAGCTGGCCACCAGGAACGACAGCACGATGACGCCGAGCGCCCGGGTCGACATCTCGATCGAGGACGGGAAGCCGAGCACGAAGGCGCGCTTCATGTAGGACATGTCGGGCTTGAAGTCGGACCACGACACATGGATGCCGTGGCGGCCGCCGAACAGCACCAGCATGGCGATGGTGGCGGCGACGCCCTGGGTGAACAGGCTCGACAAGGCGGCGCCGGTGACGCCGTGGCCCTGGATCGGTCCCCAGCCGAAGATCAGCAGCGGGCTCAGCACGCCGTTGAGGCAGACGGTGCCGAGGATGACGTACATCGGCAGCTTGGCCTCGCCCACGCCGCGCATCACCGCCTGGAACACGGCGAAGCTGAAGCTGAAGAGCAGGCTGAGAAAGGCGATCCGCATGTAGCTGAGCGCGCCGGGATAGACGTCGGCGCCGATGCCCATGGCCCGCAGGTAGCCGGGCGCGATGGCATAGCCGATCAGCCCCAGCAACGCCGAGACGACCGCCACCAGCAGCATGGTCTGCGCTGCCACCCGGTCCACCATGGTCTGGTTGCGGGCGCCCACATACTGGGCGATCAGCGTCGAGCCGGCGATGGAGAAGCCGGCGCCCAGCGCGAACATCAGGAAGGTGATCGGGAAGGTGATCTGCACCGCCGCCACCGCCGCGGCGCCCAACCGGCCCACCCAGAACGCGTCGAGTAACTGATAGGCGGACTGCAGCAGGTTGCCCGCCACGATGGGAATCGCCAGGGTCAGCAGCGCCGAGAGGATCGGTCCTTCGTAGGCCGATCCGGTGCGCTGGCTGGGCAGGCGAGGGTCCGGCGCGTTCATGCGATCATCGCCCGGGCGCGGCCGGCGGCGATGGTTGGGTGGCCGGTGCACGGGCGCCGCCGTGCCGTGAGGTCCAAGCTAGGCGCGAGCGCGGCGATGGTGGTCAGCGTGAGCCCTGTGGCCGCGCGGGCGGTAACGGCCTGAAGTTGCATGAGTGTTTCCCTCGAAGGCGCGAGTCTAGCCGCATGCCCGGGACTTGGAAAGCGCCGCGGCGGCGGCCATGAGCGGCAGGTACTCCAGGAACGCCGCAGGTTCCCTTGGCCGCATGACCGCGTCACGCCTGCCGCGCGCCCGGCCATCGCGCCCGGCCTGGGATGGCGCTATTGTCTGGCGCTATGGGCAAACAGGTATGCGGAGGCTCCCTCGTCAACATTCATGTCACGACTTGTCCGCCTGCTGCTGCCCGGCGACCGCGTCGAACTGGGCGTGCTGGCGGCGCTCTTCGTCGGCGCGGTGTCCGTCCTCGGCTTCGCGCTGCTGACCTCCGAGATGATCGACGGCGAAACGGTGGGGTTCGACAGGGCGGTGTTGCTGGCGTTCCGCGATCCCGCCAACCTGGCCAATCCGATCGGTCCACCCTGGCTGGCCGACGCCGTGCGCGACGTCACCAGCCTGGGCAGCACCATCATGCTGACGCTGATCGTCATCGCGTCGGCGGGCTACCTGCTGCTCGACGGCAAGCGCGCCTCGGCGGTGCTGCTGCTGGCCTCGGTGATCGGCGGCGCGGTGCTCAGCCAGGTGATGAAGGTTTTGTTCGGCCGCGCCCGCCCCGACATCGTGCCGCACCTGATGGGCGAATCCTCGCTGAGCTTTCCCAGCGGCCACGCCATGATGTCGGCGGTGCTTTACCTGACGCTCGGCGCTCTACTGGCCCGCGCCCAGGACGGCCGGCGGCAGCAGATCTATTTGTTCGGTGTCGCGGTCTTCGTCGCCGTCGCGGTGGGGTTGAGCCGCCTCTATCTGGGCGTGCACTGGCCGACCGACGTGCTGGCCGGCTGGAGCGTGGGCGCGGCCTGGGCCATGGGCTGCCTGCTGGCGGCGAGCTGGCTGGAGCGCGGCAGGAGATAGGCGGCATTTCTGGCGCAAGCGAGCTCACCGGCGGTATACAGGCATCATGACGGGGACCAACGCCCAGATGGGGAACAGAACCGGCCTGTTGCTGGCGGGCGGCGGTGCGCGCGGCGCCTATCAGGTGGGCGTGCTGAAGGCCGTGGCCGAGCTCTGGGGCGACGGACCCAATCCGTTCCCGGTGATCTGCGGCGTGTCGGTGGGCTCGATCAACGCCGCCTATATAGCCAGCCGCGCCGACCGCTTCAGCGCGGGCGTGGGCGAGCTCGAGCGGATGTGGCGCGATCTGCGGACCCACAAGGTCTACCGCACCAGCGTGTCGACCGTGACGGCGACGGCGCTGCACTGGCTGGCGACCCTGACGGTCGGTGGCTTCGGCAGGGGCAATCCCCTGTCGCTGCTGCGCAATGAGCCGCTGACCGACCTGTTGAAGGCGAGCATCGATTTCGACCGCATCGAGACCTGTCTGGCGAGCGGCGCGCTGGAGGCGCTGGCGATCACCGCCTCGAGCTATGCGAGCGGGCGGGCGATGACGTTCTTCCAGGGGGCGGCGTCGCTGCCCGACTGGCAGCGCGCGCGGCGTGACGGCGTGCATTGCGACATCACGGTGGAGCATGTGCTGGCTTCGGCGGCGCTGCCGGTGATCTTTCCGCCACGAAAGGTGGACGGAGAATATTTCGGCGACGGCTCGCTGCGCCTGACCGCGCCGCTCAGCCCGGCGATCCATCTGGGCGCCGAGCGCGTCCTGGTGGTCGGCACGCGCGACCGGCGCGTCGAGGAAGGGCAGGTCGAGGCGCGCCGGCACCGGGTGCCGACCCTGGGCGACATCGCCGGCCACATGCTCGATCTGCTGTTCAACGACAATCTCAACGAGGACGTGGAACGGCTGCGGCGGATCAACCATACGCTGTCGCTGCTGTCGCCGGAGAAGGCGTCGGAAAGTCCGCTCCGCACCGTCGAGGTGCTGATCGTGCAGCCGTCGAAGGAGATCGGCGAGATCGCCAAACGCCACGCCATGGAGATTCCCTGGACCATCCGCGGCCTGCTGCGCGGCGCCGGCGCCTGGGGCTCGGGGTGGCGGGTGCCCAGCTACCTGCTGTTCGAGCCGTCCTTCTGCGGCGAGCTGATCGACCTGGGCTATCAGGACGCCATGGTGCGCAGGGGCGAGATCGCGGCGTTTCTGGGCGTCACCGCCTCCGTCTGACCTCAGCCGAGGAAGCCCGGACCTGTCGGCCCAAACAAGGGTGCGAGCGCCGCGCCCAGGCCGCGAATCTCGTCGATCTTCCGGTAGAGCGCCGACCAGTCGTCGGTTTCGGCGATGGGCGACCAGGTGGCTTCCATCTCGTCGATGAGAATGGTGCAGGGGCCGTCACCGTCGAAATAGGGATGGGCCAGCGCCGTGGCCGCGGCCGGCGATAGCCGCGCGCCGCGCAGCATGGCGATGACGCCGGACCATGGCCCGCCCGCATAGGTCTCGCGGTGCGGGCTGGCGGCGATGCGCTCCGGCGGCGCGCCGCCGATCAGGTCGAAGAAGGCGCGTTCGTAGGGCACCTGGCTCTTGTGTAGGGCGTCGTAGAAGCCCTGGACCAGCTCGCGGGCACCGGCGCCGGGAACGAGGCCCAGCTTGGCGTGGGTGCGGGATTCGAGCTGGTTCAGGAAGGCGGGCTGGAAGGCTTCCAGTCCCTTGACCAGTTCGGCCTCGCTCGACAACTCGAGCAGGCAGCCGGCGAGGCGCTCGCAGTTCCAGAACAGCTGTGGCGCCTGCCGGCCGAAGGCGTAAAGGCCCGAATGGTCGAAATAGGCGGCGGTGAAGGCGGGATCGAGGGTCGGCAGGAAGCGCCAGGGGCCGTAGTCGAAGCTCTCGCCGGTGATGGTGGTGTTGTCGGTATTGAGCACGCCGTGGACGAAGCCGGCGACCCACCAGTCAGCGCCCATGCGCGCGATGGCTTCGACAGCGAGGGTGAAGAACGCAGCGACCGGGTCGGCGGCGCCGGCGGCGCCCGGCCAGTACTGCTCGATGCAATAGTCGACGAGGCGCTTCAGGTCGTCCTTCTGCTCCAGCGCGGCAAGGCGCTGGAAGGTGCCGATGCGGACATGGCCGTGGCTCAGGCGCACCATCACCGCCGAACGGGTGGGCGACGGCTCGTCGTGGCGCGCCAGGTCCTCGCCGGTTTCGATCAGGCTGAAGGTCTTGGAGGTGTAGACGCCCTGCGCCTCCAGCATCTCGGTGGCGAGGATCTCGCGCACACCGCCCTTCAGCGTCAGACGGCCGTCGGCGGTGCGCGACCACGGCGTCCTGCCCGAGCCCTTGGTGCCCAGGTCGAGCAGGCGGCCATCCACATGATCGCGCATCTGCGCGAACAGGAAGCCGCGGCCATCGCCCAGGTCGGGGTTGTAGACCCTGAACTGGTGGCCGTGATAGCGCAGCGCCAGCGGCTGCGGGATGTTGCCGGGCAGCGGCTCGAACCGGGCGAAATGCGCGATCCATTCGTCGTCGGTCAGCGTGTCGAGCCCGACCCTCGCAGCCCAGCGGTCGTTGCGAAACCGCAGGGTGGCCATGGGAAAATCGGCAGCGGCGACCACGTCGTAGAACGCGCCGCCCAGGGTCGGATGGCGCGGGTCGGGATGGTAGGCGTTCGAAACCGGCACGGTGTCTCCTTCCATGCAGCGCCCTGTGTGGCGGACGAGGGTCCATGCTGTCAACGGCCCATCTTGTCCGGCGCCGGGCGAAACCAAAAGTTCATGGAAGCGCCCCTCGCAGGCCATGAAACCAGGTCTATATCCACCTCAGCAAGGCACCCGATCAGTTCAACCGGCACAGGGAGTGGTGGAATGACGACGCTCTACCATCTCACGGCGCGGAACAACCTGCGCCGCATCCTCAGCGAAGGCTTCCGTGACAGCGCGGCGGGCTACCGCTCGCGCTCGGGCTATGCGGGCGTGCGTTTCTCCGACCGGCCGGCCACCGACGACATGGACGGTCCGTTCGCCGCCGTCGAGATCGAGTTGATGTTGAGCGAGCAGGAGCTGACCGAGTTCGAATGGGTCGGCGGCGACGCCGGCCGGCGCGAGTTCCTGATCCCGGCCGACCGGGTCAACGACCACTGCCTGCTGCACGTCATCAGCGAGGCGGAAGCCCACGCGCTGGCGGCCCGGGCCTCTCTCTAGAGAACCGGCCTGCCGTTCGACCGAACGATTCCCCTATTCCGCGGCGGCGAGCGTGGCGTGATGGTCGGCCTGCAGTTTCAGCACGATCGGGTGATGATCGGACGAGCCCCGGTCGAGGATCGAGCCGCGCAGGCAGCGGACGCCGCGCGCCAGGCAGCGGTCGAGCCGCAGTGGTATCATGGTGCCGCACATGTGGGTGTGGCCGCGCGGCCCGATATCGCGGAAGCCCGGCAGCATGGTCGGCCCGACGGCATTGAAGTCGCCGATCACCGCGGCCGGACCGCGCAGGGCGTTGGACAGCCGCATGAGCTGCCAGCGGTTGAGCCACTGGCCATGGGACAGATGTACGTTGGCGAAGGTGATGTCACCCACATGCAGCAGCTGGGCGACGCGCGGCGGCAGGCGCCCGGGCATCCGCGACACCGGCAGGGTCATGGCCTCGCGGGGCTTGACCGCATGCGGGCTCCAGGCGGCGAGACCGTACAGCCGTGACGGCATGGGTTCGTGGAACAGGGTGCCGCCGATCATGTCCGGCAGGCTTTCCACGTCGCGGAACGCTTCCTGCAACAGCACGAGGTCGGGCTTCTGCTCCTCTATCAGCGCGGCGATATCCTTCACCGTCGCACCGCCCTGATCGAGGCGCAGGAGATTCCAGCTGACTACCTTCACGTCGGATTCCTTAGAGCGCTTTCAGCCCAGGCGGAATCGCCTTGGCGTCCGAAAGCCGCGGTAGCAAGACGCCAGAGCGGTTCAGCGTCGGCTGAAACCGCTCCAAGGCGGGCACGTCGCCAGGTTGATGGCACGAGGTTAATCGCAAATGGGGAGCGAAGTTCCCGCCCGCAAGACAATCAGCGCGAGCCGGCTCAAAGATAAGGCAGCATCAGTCTGGTGGCGGCGTCGCGGAAGCGGATCGGCAGGCTGCGGCTGGAAAGCTTCTTGGCCGACAGGATTTTCGCCCTGGCGATCTTGCCGTCGATCAGCCGGTCGATGACCGCGGCGGTTTCCTCGCCATAGCATTCCAGGTTGAACTCGAAATTCAGGCGCAGGCTGCGCACGTCCCAGTTGGCGCTGCCCAGCAGGCTCCAGGCGCCATCGACGGTGATCAGCTTGGAGTGGTCGAACGGCGGCGGCGTCATGTGGCAGGCGATGCCGACCTGCAGGAACTCCTCCAGATGCGACCGCATGGCCCAGTCGACGATCGGATGGTCGGACCTCTCCGGGATGACGAGCTGGACGTCGACGCCTCTGAGCGCCGCCAGCAGCAACGCCGACGCCAGCCGCTGGTCGGGCAGGAAATAGGGCGAAACGATGCGGATGCGGTGCTTGGCTTCGCACACCGCCACCGCCATCACCGATTCCAGTTCGCCCAGCCGGTCGTCGGGTCCCGAGCTGACGCCGCGCGCCATGACGCCGCCGGCGGATGGGATGTCGGGCCACCAGATCGGATCGTCGAGCACCTCCCTGTGGGTGAAGAACCAGTCTTCGGCGAAGGTCAGCATGAGCTGGCCGACCACCGGCCCGGCGACGCGGAAATGCACGTCCGTGACCTGGCGGCGGCGGTGCAGGATGCGGGTGTTCTCGTTGCCCAGGTTGAGGCCGCCGGTGAAGCCCAGCACACCGTCGATCACCAGCACCTTCTTGTGCGAGCGCATGTTGAGGAAGGGCATGCGCCACGGCAGCACGTAGTGCATGAAGCGCTCGACCGGAATGCCTGCCGCCCGCATGCGCCGGACCGCCGGCGACCAGAGATAGCCTCCGCCGATGCCGTCGACGAGGACGCGGATCTCGACGCCCCGGACCCTGGCGCGGGCGAGCGCGTCGATGAAGGCGGTGCCCACCTCGTCGGCGCGGAAAATGTAGGACATGACGGCGATGCTGGCGCGGGCGTTCTCGATCGCCGCCAGCATGACCGGATAGGCGTCGTCGCCGCTTTCCAGCAGGTCGACGCTGTTGCCGGGGAGCAGGGGCAGCTCGGTCACCTTGGCGGCGACGGCGGCGATGGTGGCGATCTGCTCGGGCAGCTGCTCGGCCACCATCTCCCGCTCCGTCGAGCTGGGATCCGGCCCGGCGCCGCGGCCGCGCGACGAGCGGCGCGGCGACGGCATGGGCAGGCGCAGCGCCCGGCGGGTCACCCGGTTGATGCCGAAGGCGTAGTACAGGAACGGGCCGATACCCGGCGACAGCCAGGCGACGCCGATCCAGCCGATCGCCGCGCGCACGTCGCGATTGTTGAGCAGCACATGCGCCGTGACGAACAGGGAGGCGACGACATGGGCCAGCGCGAGAGAGGCGTTCCAGGATGTCACGGTATTTCCCTACCGGGGCCGATCAAACGACTAACGTCATGATAGGGTATAGGTTCGATCCGCCCGCAGGCGCAATCAGACGTTCACGCTCTTGCCGGGCGCGGCGTCGGGTTCGGAGGCGTCGCGGTTCTGCGGCGCGCGCCGTGCTTCGGTGCCGTGGGTATAGAACTCCACCCGGTTGCGGCCGTTCTGCTTGGCCAGGTAGACAGCGGCGTCGGCATGGTTGAGCAGGTCCGAGATGGTGTCGGTTTCCCCGGCAAGCACGACGCCGATGCTGGCGGTGAACGGCGGCGAATCCTTGGGCTTGTCGGCCTCGAACGACCGGCGGAGCTTTTCGGCGACGATGCGGGCCGCGTGCCGGTCGACACCCGATAGGACGATCGCGAACTCCTCGCCGCCCATGCGGCCGATCAGGTCGCTGCGCCGGACGGTGCTGCGCACGATCTCGGAGAAGCGGCGCAGCGCGGCATCGCCGGCGCGGTGGCCGAGGGTGTCGTTGATGCGCTTGAAATTGTCGAGGTCGAGGGCGAGCACCGCCGTGGGCGACGTGCCTCGGCGCGACATCAGCAACATCTGCTGGGCGATCTCGAGGAAGTAGCGGCGGTTGTACAGCCCGGTCAGGCTGTCCCGTGTGGCGAGTTCGGTCAGACCGGAAATATACCCGCCAAGGCGAAGCACCAGTGGGCGGAAGATCAGGATCGCCTCGGCCGCCAGGGTCGCGAACAGCACCGTCAGGATCACCCGCTGGGCCCGCTGTAGCCACGTGATCCGGTCGTTGGCCTGGGCCGCGAACACGGTGACCGCGTTATCGAGGAGGGGCGGCAGGGTATCGCGTGCCGACAGCCTGACATGGCGCAGCGCCAGGGCGACATCCTGTCCACGTTCCGGATGGGCGATCAGGCGGGCCTGGGCGAGGAACTGGCGCACCGCCGGGTCGAGCGGATCATCGCCCTGGAAATAGAGGGCGTAGGCGTCCTCCGACGGCGGGCCGACGATATCGAGGTCGCCGCCATGGATCAGGGCGTTCTGTGACCGCTCCATCAGATTGATGGCGTCGGTCAGCGGTTCCCGTGCGGACTTGTCGCCGGCCGACAGGTCGCTGGACAGCAGGGCGATGCGCTGCGACAGCATGCGCTGATGCCCGGCGACGGTGATGACGTTGGCGGAATCGCGCTGTTGGCTGATGACGATGTCGAGCACGCCGTGGGAAATGGCGGACAGCAGCGCGATCAAGGCGACCGCGAGCACATAGGCAAGCGTGAACCGGCGCGCTACGAGTCTTTCGGCGTCGCCTCTGATGCCACGGTCGTAATTGATCATGTCGCTATAGCGCCGACGGTGTGCTTCATGCGCGCCCGCCCCCGCAGGCTTCCTTCATCAATCAATCGCACATCCTGTCGCATTTGCCGGGCGGCATGGAGTCAAATTTCGGAACGGCCCTTGAAGTCCGCGGGAAATGGCGCGTTGACCAGCCCGGCATCCTCGGCAACCATTGGCGGCGACAGGCGGATTTTCGAAATCGGGGAGGTTTGCGATGCCCAATGTCACGACCCGGGAGTATACCGATCCGGTCACGGTCGGCGCCGCGCAACCGGGCTGGGCGGACTGGCGCGGTCTGATCACGCCGGAAATTCGCGAGCAATACAAGCGCGATGGCGTGGTGTTCCTGCGCCAGGCGCTGCATCCCGAATGGCTGCTGCTGATCGAGCTGGGGCTGCAGCGGGTGCTGGGAAGCGGCGCCCAGTTCAAGCACAAGTTCTTCCAGGGCGAGTCGGGCGAGTTCACCGAAACCGTGCGGAATTTCGAGCACAGCTTCGAATTGCAGCGGCTGATGTACGATTCTCCCATCGCCGACATGATGTCGCTGCTGCTGGGATCCGAGCGCATCTGGTACTACTCGGACGAGTTCTTCATCAAGGAAGGCAAGGGCAACCGCACGCCCTGGCACCAGGACATGCCCTACTGGCCGCTGGAAGGCGAGCAGATCGCCTCCATGTGGATCAGCCTGGACCCGCTGCCGAAGGAGCTGTGCCTGGAGATGATCCCGGGCAGCCACCGCACCACCCGCTATGACGGCTTCAGCCCGAAGGACGTGTCGGTTGACCCGACACGGCCCTACTATGGCGAGGAGCTGCCGCCGCTGCCCAATATCGAGGCCGAGCGCGACAAGTGGAACATCGTGTCGTTCGACATCGAGCCGGGCGACGTGATCCTGCTGCATCCGGGCGTGCTGCATGGCGGCGGCTGGACGCCCGAAGGCGGCAGGCGCCGGGCGATCACCATACGCTGCTACGGTGAGGACATCGTCTATGCCAGGCGCCCGGCGTCGCGGCCGACGGTGCCGCTGACGCCCGGCCTGTCGCTGCAGCTCAAGCCCGGCGATCCGCTGCGTTCGCCCTGGTACCCGCAGCTCCGCCCCGTGCCGGAGCACCAGCGGGCGCGCTGAACGCGCGGCCGGGCTACTTGGTCTCGTGCAGCGGGTTTTCGCCCTTGCTGCCGGACTCCTGATAAAGCGGGTTGGTCTGTGCGCCGCTCATCCGGTCCTTCGAGGTGGCCTCCGGCGCCATCCACTTGACCGGACCCACATCGGATTTGGTCGGCGCCGTCTTCTCGCCGCCCTTCCCCGCCGACGCATCGGATGAGTGCTTCGTGGCGGACTCCCGGTAAAGCGGGTTGCTGTTCGCCGAACTCATGCCGGATTTCCCGGTGGCGGCTTCATCAGCCGCCACCGCCGGCGTTTCGACGGCGGTCAGCACGCCGACGACGGCGCCGCAGAGTAGCAAAGTGCGCATGAGGTTCCTCCCTGGCCCAGCCGCCGGTACGGGTGGCTGTTGGGTCAGTATGATCCTGTATCCGGGCAGTGTCAGCAGGCTCGGTCGTCGAAGAAGCGGGGCCTCGCATTGTCCGTCTCGGCTTGGAGCGCCCGATCAGGCGCGCCGCGATCCATGACGGCCGGAGCGCATGTGCGTCTGGGCCGCGAATGCGACGCCGGGCACCACGGCGAGGATGGTCGGGGCAAGGAGTGCGTGACGCATGATGGTGCCTTTGGCCGCCGATGATGGTCGATCGGAACCCAAAGCGCGCGCCGGCGCAAGGATCGCCGTTGTCGTCCGGGCGCCCGGTTCGTATCCTTGGGCCATGGCCAGCCGGAGCATTTCCTTTGGATGACGGCGCCGATCACGCGAGCCGTGGCGTCGTCGGACGCTATTGGCGGGGCGAACTGGGGCTTTCCCGGCTGCTCTGGAAGCCGGTGGCGGCGGCGGCCGCGGTCATGGCGGCATGCCTTGGACTGGTGGTCGCTTCCGGGCTGTTCGCGCCCATGCCTGCGTTCTTCCTCGGCCTCGCCGCCTGGACCGCGGCGCTCGCTGTCGCCGCCTGGCTCTGCCTGGGGTTGTTCCGCTCCGGCATGACGCATGGCCGGCGCGGCGGGCGGGCGCTGGGCTATGGGGTCGCCGCCCTCGCCGGCCTGGCGGTCATCGCCGTGGCGGCGAGGGGACCGGGTCTCGTCCGGGCAAACCTGGAGCCGTCGTTCGCGCGGGTGCAGGAGAGCCTGCCGAGCAGCGTGGCGATCCGGGCGATCCATGGCGGGACCGAGCTGGTGCTCGACGGCTACTTCGACAACGGTTCCGCGAAGGCGCTGCGCGAAGCCGCCGCGAAATATCCGGCGGTGACGCGCATCAGGCTGGGCGGGGCCGGCGGCGAACTGCGCGAGTCGCGGTGGATCAGGGACTTCATCGCCGAGCAGGGCTGGGATACCTACACGTCGACCGAGTGCTGGTCCGGCTGCGCCATCGCCTTTCTGGGCGGCGTCCGGCGGACCATCGGCCCTGGCGCGCGGCTGGGGTTCCATTCGGCGAGCATCTGGCCGCTGGGCAACGAAGCGAAGGAGCGGGCGGTCAACGAACAGATCGCCCTGGAGATGATCGAACGCGGCGTCGACCCGGTCTTCGCGCGCAAGGCGTGGAGCAAGCAGCATGGCGGCATGTGGTTTCCGTCCCACGAGGCGCTGATCCGCGCGGGCCTGGTGCACGCCGCCGCGGCCCTCTAGATTCTTTTGCCGCGGCTTTCGGGCGGCAAGGCGATTCCGCCTTGCCTGAAAGCGCTCTAACAATCGTATCGACAAGCCTCCGGGCGAGGCGGACAATGACGCGGGCATTTGGGGGCCGCCGCGAGGGGAGGGCTTCCATGAACTATGACGGTGTGACCGACGAGATCGCCAAGGGGCTGATCGAGTTGAAGGAACGGATCGCCAGGGCGAAGATTCCGTCGTCGAAGATCGACGAGACGCTGAACATCGCCACCTGGAACGTGCGCGAGTTCGGCAAGAAGCCGCGCACCAAGGCGGCGCTGTTCTACATCGCCGAAATCCTCAGCCAGTTCGACCTGATCGGCCTGGTCGAGCTGCGCGACAATCTGGCGGACTTGCGCAAGGTTATCGACATCCTCGGCCCGGAATGGCGGGCGGTCTATTCCGACGCCATGCTCGATCCCGGTGGCAACCGGGAACGGGTCGCCTACCTGTTCGATCGGCGCGCGGTCACCTTCAACGGCCTGGCGGCGGAAGCGCAGCCGCCGCGCGTCAAGCAGGGGACCGAGTACCTGTCGAAGATCTCGTGGTGGCGCAGCCCTTACATGGGCTCGTTCAGCTCGGGCAATTTCGACTTCGTCTGTCTGACGACGCATATCCGCTGGGGCGACAGCGAGGCCAACCGGCTGATCGAGCTGGACGCGCTGGCCCAATGGGTCGCCGACAAGGCGGCCGAGCCGACCGCCGAGGACAAGGACATCATCGTCATGGGCGACTTCAACATCCCCAGCGAGACCAGCGACCTGTTCAAGGCGATCACCTCCAGGGGATTGATGGTGCCGGACAAGCTGCTGAAGGCCGATCTGGGCAGCAACCTGGAGAGGAACAAGCGCTACGACCAGATCCTGCACCGGCCGATCTACGACGAAAGCTTCTGCAACGCGGGCGGCGTGGTCGACTTCTACCAGGGCGACTACCAGAAGCTGTTTCCCGCCATGAAGAGCAAGCAAGCCTTCACCTACCAGATGTCCGACCATTTGCCGCTGTGGATGCAGATCAACACGGATACCGACCTGCAGCAGCTCGAGCAGTTGATCAGGGGGTAGGGGCCGGCACGGGCTGAAGGCGGCCGGACCGGGCGTTGTAGGCTCGCCAGCGGCGAAGACCTTGGCGGACCGTCCAGCCAACGAAGGCGATCAGCGGAATCCACGGCAGCATCGTTGCCAGGAAGCTGACGAGGCTGGCGGCCGATCGGATAACGGTCTGGCCGGCATTGGTGATGGCTAGCGTGACAGGGGCGAAGTTCAGGCCGGCAACCTCGGCTTCCTTGCCCTGGTAGCTAATGTCGACGAGGACGGTTTCCGTGAGAGTCCGGAGGTGCTTTTGCTGGGCGATCGTGGTTTCGATGTCCCCCTGGACCTGCGCCAGTTCTTTCTCGACGGCAGCCAGGTCGGCGGCGTTCGTGGTGCCGGGGTCGGTAAGCATCCCCTTGAGCCTGTCACGCAGGGCGATCTTCGGTTCTAGCCGCTTTTCCACCTCAAGCACGGGCAGAGTCTGATCCTCGGCCTTCTCCGTCCGTGAACTCACCGTAGCCGGCGCGGCCGAGACGATGCCGGCGAAGGACTGGAAAGACTTCGGCGACAGCCGGATGGACGAGTTGGCAATGCTGGTCTCCTGCCAGCGAAAGATGCTGGTCGAGACCACCTTGCAGCCGAGCTTGCCGCATTCCGCCAGATGCTTTTTCTGGATGGCTTCGATCTGATCTGCGGGAACCTCCAGCGCAAAGCTATAAGAAACCGCGATATGTTCCCGCGTCTGTGCGGCAGCCGGTGCCGGGGGCTTGAAGTCCGGAGGCGGCGGTGGCGGGGGCATGTCGTCGAGGATATCGTTTTC
>LNFM01009732.1_pt1 | contig 13838 bp, 11 predicted proteins | sample 596031 | NCBI WGS metagenome assembly LNFM01 (sample SAMN04254537, study PRJNA301005) | activated carbon metagenome | isolation source: dual media filters at the Ann Arbor, Michigan drinking water treatment plant | place: USA: Ann Arbor
ATCTCACCCCGCGCCGGCCCCGAAAACTGGCCGGTCAACACCACCGGTTTGGCATCGAACAGATCCGGAACCCGTTGCGGATACACCTCCTTCACGGGAAGATTGCCCCAATCCACCCGGATATCCGTCAACAACGGCGTGTGCACCCGTTGATGAAACCGGCGCGCCGCTGCCGAGCCGTCATCCTGCAGCCCGACATACTCCACCTCACCCCGGCCCCGCGCCGCCATCTCATCAAGCAGATACCGGTTCACCGAACTGCCAATCCCAAACGAGAAGATCCGCGCGTTCGAATACCGTTCAATCTCGGCCAGAATCTGCGGCTCGTTCCCCACATAGCCGTCGGTCATGAAACAGACCACCCGCAAATGCTCCTGCGAAGCCGTCGGCTCGAGCGCCGCCCGGATCGCCTTCATCATCTCGGTGCCCCCGCCAGAGCGGCTGAACTGCAGGAACCGCTGCGCCGCGACGAGGTTCTCGGGCGTGGCCGGCACCGGCTTCGGGAACAACAGATGCGTATCGCCGGAGAAGGTGATCAGGTTAAACGTATCCCGCGGATGCAGTCCCGCTAACGCCGCCGACATCGCCTCCTTCGCCTTGTCGAGCGGATAGCCGTGCATCGAACCCGAAGTATCAATCACGAACACCAGTTCCTTCGGCGTCACCTCGGCCGGCTGGGTTCGTTCCGGCGGCGCGAGCAACAGAGTGAAGTGGCCCGTCCCTTCCGCCCGGTGCGCCAGCAGAGTGTCTTTGATCGACGGCCCCGCCACCTTGTAACGCAGGATGAAGTCCCGGTTCGGGATCTCCTTCTGATTCCGCAGCGCCACGCCCGTCCGCTCCCGCACCACCTCATGGGTCGGCGACTCCATTTCAGTCACCCCGTTCACGTTCACGCGCAACGACAGGTCATGCCCCGCCCGGACGCCCTTGGCCGCATAAGCCGGGTTGTACTTCGCCTTGTACCGCGGCCCCACCGTCATTGGGAATACGAACTCGTATCTTCCCGCCTCATACTGCAACGTCTCCACATAGGAGATCTCCACTTCCACCCGCGCCCCCGGCGGAATATTCGCCAGCCGTTGGGTGAACACGTTCGGCCGCTTCTGATCCAACAGTCCCGTCAGCTTGCCCTGCTGCTTCGCCTGCTCGTAGATCCGCCGCGCCTCTTCTTTCCGCTTAATCTGGCCCTTTACCACCCGGTCATTGATCCGGATCGTCATCTCGTCGACGGCGCCCCGCGCCGAGAGCGGAAACGTGTAGAGCGCTTCCAGCGGTTCGCTGAGCGGGTTCCGGAAAATCTGTTTCACCCGCACGCGGCCCACCGCCCCGGAAAGGTCGGCCGTCACTGCCGTGTGCTCCAGCGGGCACGGCGCCGCCTCACCTCCGATGCGCCACAGCTCGCCGACCGAAGGCTCCGCCGCCAACCCCGCGGTCGCCAGCGCCAGAAAAGGAATCAAATGTTTCATGGTCAAGTTCTCCTTGCACTGGGGAGATCCCGCCAAAAACGAAACCCTTTCAGCGAATCGTCAGAGAAATTCGCACCGCACTGGGTGCCTGTCTCGGCGCGGCGCCGCCCGCAGGAGCAGCCGCGGGCGCCGCGGCCCGGGACTCGGCCCGATCCGCCATGCGCGCCGCCCCCAGGGCGACCTCCACGCGCCGGATCTCCAAATTCATCGCGCCGCGAACCGCGGTGAACGGAAGATCCACGGGCTGCCCTGCCGCCGCCGTCGCCGCGGCTAGCTCTTGGCCCGAAACGGTATCCACCAGCGCGAACCGCCCCGCCTGCTCCGCGCGGTAGCGGACCAGCAACGGCTCTCCGTCCACCATCTCCGGAGGACCTTCCGGCTCGCGCCGCAAGACCTGATACGGTGGCGGCGCCGCCGCGAAGGTGGCGACCTCGGCTGCTTCCGCCTTCTTGGCCTCCGGCTCCTCCGCGGCCACCTTCGGCGCGGCCATCGGCATCGGGACCTGCTTTCTAGCCGGAGCGGGCGCCGGAGCCGGGGCGGATATGAGTGGTTCGGGAGGCGGCGCCGGAACCGCCTTGGCCATCTCCACCACAGGTTCGGGTTGAGGCCGCATCATCAAAAACAAACCCAGCGCCACCGCTCCCGTCACCGCCGCGGTCATCAGGAACGGCCAGACCTTCCGCTTGGCCGGAGCGGCCGGCAGACTCACCGTCAACTCGCCCAACTCCTCCTGCTCGGCAATCGCGTCGAACAGCTCCTGGTCCTCCAATGCCGCCGCCATCAGCCGCCGTTTATCCGCAGCCGAGATCCGCCCCGCCGCGTACTCCCCAAACAGCAGTTGCTTCTCTTCACTGGACACGGCGCCGGTCCTCCTTGCCAATCTTCTCAATCAGCTGCTGCCGGCAACGGCTGTCCCACGTATACACCGTGTTGATGTTGGCCGCGCCCATCTTCGCCGCGATGGCCGGAAAGTTCAACCCCTGCAGCTTCAACGCAAACAGCTCCCGGCACCGGTCTCCCATCTCCCCGAGCGCCGTCTGCAGCCGGGCCGACCGTTCCCGTTTCAACAACGCCACCTCTGGCGAATCAAGCAAGTCCGGCAGTGGAACATCCTCCACCGGCACGGCGTTACTCTCCCCCCGGCGCGAAGACTTGGCGAACACCCCCAGCAGCTTGTACCGGACGATCTGCATCGCCAGCGGCACCAACTCTTCGAGCGCCTCCACGTGGGCGTACTTCTCCTCGATTAGCAGCAGTGTGTCCTGCGCGACATCCTCGGGAGACAACATGGCTGTACCGCCCCGCATAATACGAGATGCCGCGAAGGAGACAATCCTTTCGCGGAGCAGCGTCAACACCTCGGATCGGCTCTGAATTTGGCGTCGTTCTCCATGCAAATTCTAGCGCTTTTGGGTCCGGTATAGTAGAAAGTTGCGGCGTTTCCTGTCCCAGCGCATCCCGCCTTTCGATCGCGTGGTGATTGTCGAAAGCGGCTCCCGGCAACTGCTTGAGGATCTGCTGCCTGGCCTCTATGAGATTTACGGGGAAGGCATGCAGCTCGACCTCGTCACCTGCTACGCTGGCTTGCCCGCCGGCTTCCGCCCGGATCGCGGCCAGGTCTGGCGCATCACCGAATACCCCGGCGCCGCCGGCCGAGCCCGCGTGGTCAGCGAACTGAAAGCCCGCCGGCACTCCATCCTCGGCATCGTGTGTTCAAACGAAGCCATCATGACCAAGTGGAAGTGGATGCTCGCCGCTCGGCTCCCCGGCAAGCTCTTCATCCTCAACGAAAACGGGGACTACTTCTGGGTTGACCGCGGCAACTGGAGGACCCTGCTGCACTTCCTCCTCTTCCGGGCCGGGTTGACGGGGGCGGGCGCAGTCGTCACCATGGGACGTATTCTGCTGTTCCCTGTGTCAGTCTTATACCTGCTCGCCTTTGCGAGCGTGGTTCACCTTCGAAGGAGAGTTCGCGCATGAAAGCGATTGTGGTTCATCAGTGTGGTGGTCCGGAGCAGTTGCACTATCAGGAGGCAACAACGCCTACCCCCGGCCCCGGCCAAGCCCGCGTCAAGATCAGCCATGTTGGGGTCAACTTCATCGACATCTACTTCCGCATGGGGCTCTATAAAGCCGACCTCCCCATGATCCTCGGCATGGAGGCCTCGGGCGTCGTCGAGAGCATCGGCGAAGGCGTCACCGAAGTCGCCGTGGGCGACCGGGTGGCCTACGCCGGGCCCCGTGGCTCTTACGCCGAGTTCGCCGTCGCCCCCGCCTGGCAACTCGTCAAGGTGCCGGCCGGCGTCTCCGATGCCCTGGCCGCCGCGGCCATGCTCCAAGGAATGACGGCCCACTACCTCACGCATTCCACCTTCCCCCTCCAGCAAGGCCAGACCTGCCTTGTCCACGCTGCCGCCGGGGGCGCGGGACAATGCATCGTCCAAATGGCCAAGCGCCGCGGTGCCCGCGTCATCGCCACCGTCGGCACCCCGGCCAAAGCCGAACTAGCCCGCGAGGCCGGCGCCGACGACGTCATCCTGTACGACGAGGTCGATTTCGCCGCTGAAACCCGCCGCCTCACCGAAGGGAAGGGCGTCGATGTCGTCTATGACTCGGTGGGCGCTTCGACCTTCCTCAAGTCGCTCGATTCGCTCCGCCCCCGCGGCATGATGGTCACCTTCGGCAACGCGAGCGGCCCGGTACCCGCCGTGGAACCGCTCCTGCTCAACGCCAAAGGTTCGTTGTTCCTCACCCGGCCTACGCTGGCCCATCACATCGCCACTCGCGAAGAGCTCCTCTGGCGCGCCGGCGACGTTCTGAGCTGGATCGCCAACGGCGACCTGAAGCTCAACATCCACCACACCTATCCGCTCAGCGACGCCCGCCAGGCCCAGGAAGATCTCGCCGCCCGCAAGACCACGGGGAAGCTGCTGCTTGCTGTATAAAAACCGCGTCGCCGCCCTCCGTGCCGCCCTCGTCGAGAAAGAGTCTGAGGCCGCGGTCATCACCAGCGCTCCCAACGTCCGGTACTTCTCCGGCTTCACCGGCAGCAACGGCGCCCTGCTCGTTTCCGGGCAGCAGGTGACGCTGTTCACAGACCCTCGCTACACCATTCAGGCCGGTCGCGAAGCCTCCGCCAAGGTCGTTATCGCCAAAGGGCCGCTTGAAACCGTCATCGCCGCCAAGTTGGGTTCGTTTCGTAAAGTGGCCTTCGAGAATGGGCGAATCAGCTTCCGTTCAATGGCCGCCCTACAGCAGGCGCGCGTCGAATGGTGTTCGCTCGACGATACGTGCGAACGGCTTCGCATGGTGAAGTCGGAAGAGGAGCAGCAGGCGATCCGCGCCTCCGTACTCTTAAACTCGGCCGCGCTCGACGAGGCGCTCACCCACTTTCAAGAGGGGATGACCGAGACCGACCTCGCCGCCGAGATCGAATACCGCATGCGGCGCCGGGGCGCCGAGAAGCCCGCCTTTGAGACCATCGTCGCCTTCGGCGAACGCAGCGCGCTGCCCCACGCGCAGCCCGGCGCGGCAAAGATCACGGGACGTGGGTTATTATTGATAGATATGGGTTCATTTCTGGGTGGTTACGCCAGCGACATGACTCGCATGGCTCACCTGGGCAGGATCCCCGCTCCAACCCGGCATTTGTTTGATGCAGTTCACGAGGCCCAGCTGGCGGCGCTCGACCGGGTGAAGGCGGGAGTAACCACGGCTTCCGTCGATGCGGCGGCCCGGAAGGTCTTGCAATCTCACGGATACGGAAAGGCCTTTGTCCATAGCACGGGGCATGGTCTGGGATTGGAAATTCACGAAATGCCGCGAATCGGCAAAAAAGACAAAACGCGCTTGCAGGCTGGGATGGCGATCACCATCGAGCCCGGCGCTTACCTCGAAGGGTTTGGCGGAGTCCGCATTGAAGACACGGTGTTGGTCACTGGGTCTGGCTGCGAGATTCTGACGCCGACTTCGAAGAAATTGATGGTTCTCTAAGCAATGAACATTCCTGAAATTAAAGAGTTGATCCAGGCGCTGATTGATAGCGGGGTGGCTGAACTCGAAGTCCAGCGCGGCGAAAACCGCGTTCGTATTGTCCGCGGAGGCGCGGTGCAGGAGCTGGTGGTTGCCGCACCCGCCGCTGCGGCGACGGTTCCGGCGCAGCCCATGGTTTCCGCTCCGGTCGTCCCGGCTGCTCCCGCCGCCCCCAAGGCCGAAGAGGGGCTGCAGACGGTGAAGTCGCCGATTGTCGGCACTTATTATGCGGCGCCATCTCCGGGCGCGTCCGACTTCGTCAATGTGGGCGATGCCGTGAAGCCGGGCAAGGTGCTCTGCATCGTCGAGAGCATGAAGCTCATGAATGAAATCGAGTGCGAAGTCTCTGGCACCATCATCGCCAAGCACGTCGAAAACGGGCAGCCGGTTGAGTACGGCACCGCGTTGTTCACCGTCCGCCCGAGCTAATCCGTATGTTTCAAAAGATCCTCATCGCCAACCGGGGCGAGATCGCGCTGCGGGTGATCTGCGCTTGTAAGGAGCTCGGGATCAAGACGGTCGCGGTCTACTCTGAAGCCGATCGCCACAGCCTGCATGTCCGCTTCGCCGATGAGGCGGTGTGCATCGGCCCGGCGAAAAGCGCGCGCAGCTATCTCGATATCCCCAGCGTCATCAGCGCCGCCGAAATCACGAACGTCGACGCCATTCACCCTGGCTACGGGTTCTTGAGCGAGAACTCCAACTTCGCCGAGGTCTGCGAGACCTCCGGATTGACCTTCATCGGTCCCAAGCCGGACGTCATCCGCGCGATGGGCTTCAAGCAACACGCTCGCGAGGCGATGGACAAAGCGGGCATCCCCATTCTGCCGGGTTCGGCCGGGGTGCTGGAGTCGCCCGAGCATGGCCTGGAGACAGCCGCCAAGATTGGCTACCCGATCATCCTGAAGGCCACGGCCGGCGGCGGCGGTCGCGGGATGCGCGTGGTGAACGAGGCGAGCGAACTGCCCGGGCTGCTCGCGCAGGCGCAGGCCGAGGCGGGCGCTGCCTTTTCCTGCCCCGATGTTTACGTCGAGAAGTACATCCGCAAGCCACGGCACATTGAGTTTCAGATTCTGGCCGATCACTACGGCCAAGTGGAAGTGCTCGGGGAACGCGAATGCTCCATTCAGCGGCGGCACCAGAAGTTAATCGAAGAGTCCCCTTCCCCGCGTGTCACGCCGGAACTCCGGCAGCGGATCACCGACAGCCTGAAGAAGGCGATGAAGGAAGTGGGCTACACCAATGCGGGAACCGTAGAGTTCCTGATGGACGAAGACGGCAGCCTGTACTTCATCGAGGTCAACGCTCGCGTGCAGGTGGAACATCCGGTGACGGAACTCGTGACCGGCATCGACATTGTGAAGGCGCAGATCCGCATCGCCGCGGGTGAGCCGCTCACATCGATTTTGACCGAGCCAGTGACCATGCGCGGACACGCGATTGAGTGCCGTATCAACGCGGAGAACCCGGAGACGTTTACGCCATCGGCGGGGAAGATCACGGGGCTAAACCTGCCCGGCGGCATCGGCGTGCGCGTCGATACGTGGGCCTATACGGACTGCGTGGTGCCGCCCTACTACGACTCGTTGGTAGCGAAACTAATCTGCTACGGCAGCGATCGGAAAGAGGCCATTACGCGGTCGTTGCGGGCGCTCGACATGTTTATCGTCGAGGGCATCCATACCTCCATTCCGCTGCACCAACGGATCCTCAGCGATCCTGAGTTTCAGGCGGGCGACATCGACACGGGCTACATCGCCCGCTTCCTTGCCAAATAGTGACGCCATTGTTTTAGGCGGCGGCGCCGCCGGCCTGTTCTGCGCGTGGCAGATGGGCCGGCTGGGCCGCCGCGTGGTGGTACTCGAACACAATCAGCAGGTGGGCCGCAAGATTCTGATCTCCGGCGGCGGCCGCTGCAACTTCACCAATCGCGAGGTGAAGGCCGAGAACTTCCTGAGCGAAAACCCGCACTTTGCCAAGTCGGCGCTGGCGCGCTACCGGCCGGCGGACTTCATCGCGCTGGTCGACAAGCACCGGATTGCATGGCACGAGAAGACGCTGGGGCAGCTGTTCTGCGATGGGTCTGCGGCGCAGATCGTAGCGATGCTGGAGGCCGAGTGTGCGGCGGCCGGGGTGAAGATCGTCACCGGCTACCGCGTGGGGGACGTGCGGCACGACGGCGAATTCCATGTGGGCGAACATCGGGCGCCGGTACTGGTGGTCGCCACGGGCGGGCTCTCGATTCCGAAGATGGGCGCGACGGGATTGGCCTTCGATCTCGCGCGACAGTTTGGGCTGCGGGTCGTCGAGCCGCGTCCCGCGCTGGTGCCGTTCTTGTGGCCAGGTTGGGGAGAGATCAGCGGGGTGGCGACAGAGTGCGTCGCGCGGGTCGGCAAACGGACATTCCGGGAGAAGATGCTGTTTACTCATCGCGGCCTGAGCGGCCCGGCGATTCTTCAGATCTCGTCGTATTGGCATCCGGGCGAGGCAGTGGAGTTGAACCTTGCGCCGGGGCGGCAGCTGGCCGAAGAATTGATTACCCGGAAGCGGGAACGCATTTCGGCGCGGACGGCGCTGGCCGGCGTTGTACCTTCGCGGTTGGCCGAGCGCCTGGCTTCGACCAAGCCGCTGGCGGAATGGACCGATAAAGAGTGCCGCAAGCTGGGCGAGACCGTGAACCGTTTCCTCGTCGAGCCCGTAGGCACTGAGGGCTATGAGAAGGCGGAGGTGACGGCGGGCGGGGTGGATACCGCCGAACTGTCCTCGACGACGATGGAGGCGAAACGCATGAAGGGCCTGTTCTTCATCGGTGAGGCGGTGGACGTGACGGGATGGCTCGGCGGATACAACTTCCAATGGGCGTGGTCTTCTGCGTACGTGGCGGCGTACGCGGCAGCGGCAGGCGCGGGGGCCTAAAGCGGGTATACTGGCGGATCATGCGCCTCCTGTTGTTACTCGTTTTCAGCCTGTCCGTTTCGGCACAGGACATGCGGTTCTATGTGATGGGAATGCTCTACCGGGGACCGAAGTGGACGCCGGAGGTGACCGAGGAGACGAAAAAACTCCAGGAAGGGCACATGGCTAACATCACCAAACTGGCCGACGAGAAGAAGCTGATTCTGGCGGGGCCGATGGCGGGGACGGGCGACCTGCGAGGGATTTTTGTCTTCGATACGGACGACTTGAAGAAGGCGCAGGAGTGGTGCGACCAGGATCCTGCGGTGAAGGCGGGGCGGCTCCGGGTGGAGTTACACAAGTGGTATTCGGCCAAAGGGATCGGCATTCTGCCGGCAAAGAAATAGCGCGATGGCGACCTTTCTGATTGGCATCGCCGGGCCTTCGGGCTCCGGCAAGAGTGAACTGTCGCGCCGCCTGGCGCAACGGCTGCAGGCGCCAGTGATTTCGATGGACTCGTACTACCGGCCATTGAACCACCTGACGATTGCCGAGCGGGCGGCGGTGAATTTTGACGAGCCGGCGTCGATTGACGATGAATTGCTCCGGCAGCACTTGGCGGCGATTCGCGAGGGGCGGCCGGTAGAGATCCCGCGGTACGATTTCGCTACTCACGCGCGGTTACCCGAGTCTGACCCTCTGGCGCCCTCGGAGGTGGTGATCCTGGAAGGACTGTTCACGCTCTATTGGGAGGAGATGCGGCGGCTGCTCGATACGACGGTATACGTCGATCTTGAGGACGAGATCTGCTTTGCGCGGCGGTTGGCGCGGGATATCCGGGAGCGGGGCCGGACGCCAGAGTGCGTGGAGCGGCAGTACCGGACGACGGTGCGGCCAATGGCGGAGCAGTATATTCTGCCGACGAAGCGACACGCACAAGTGGTCGTGCGCGGGGACGGTCAGTTGGACGAGTCGGTGGGAGCGGTGCTCGAGACAACGGCGGTTTGGAGACGGCCGTCCGGCGCGAGGGTGTAGTCGAAGTGGAAGTGGGGAGCGACGGGCTTTTCCTTCACGATGTGGACGGTGAGCCGGTAGTGTTGTTGGAACCAACGGTCCCAGTATTCGGCTTCCTGAACGGGGTCGCCCCAGGACATGGGCGCGGTGGAGGAGTTCCAGAGGCGCGGGGCGTGGATGAGGGGCGGAGGCTCACTAGGACGTTCTTTTAGTTTGGCGGCGAGGACGCGCGCGGCGTCCCACTTGGATGCCTGCTTGCGGGCGTAAAGGGCGGCGGTCTTTGTGTACTCGCTGGTGGCCGGCCAACCCCAACCGAGGAGCGCTACGGCCAGGGCCACGGCGGGCACCCGAGGCAGGCTGAGTAGCCCGAGCGAAAGCAACAGCGACAGGCCGAAGTGGGAGTAGCGGGTACCGGTGTAGGCGGGGATGGCGCCGTCGAGGATTAGCTTCCAAAGTTTTGGCGTAAAGGCGTAGAGCAGATTCGGCAAGAAGACGAGGAAAGCGGCCAGTGGGAGCAGGCGGGCGGAGCGGCGCGGGCTTTGCCAGATGAGGTAAGCGGCGAGCAGCGCGACGGGAACGGCCGCCCAGGAGAAGGCAGGGATCTGGGCGGCTAGCGGCGAGAGATGGGAGGCGCCCGTGGCGTAGTCGATGTAGGAGAGATAGACGTGGGAGCGGTACCAGCCAAAGATCGACGAGGTGGACGAGAGTTGGGCGACGACGCGAACGGCATCGGCAAAGGAATTGGGCAGGGCGAGCGCGACGCCTTCGTAGGTGGATGCCGCGGCGAGGCGGAATCCTATGTAGAGCAAGCCGTAGGCGGCGATGAGGCCGAGCGGCCAGCGGAGGGGCGGGCGGCGCGAAGGGTCGACGATCCAGGCTAAGGCGTAGAGGCCGAGGACGGCGAGGACGGAGGGCTCGTAGCCGAGCAAGGAAAGGAAGAAACAGGCGGCGGCGAGGCGGGGACGAGCCGGATAGAAGATGATTGCCAGACCGCAGAAGATGGGCGGCAGGAACATGTACGTGGGATAAGCGTAGGGCGGGCAGTAGGAGTAGAGCAGCGGAAGCAGAGCGAAGTAGAGCAGGATGTAAAGCTGAACGGTGGTCTCACCGAGGGCGCGCCGGAGGGCAACGAACGGGAGGAGAGAACCGAGGGTGAAGGACCCAAGGTTGATAAGGTCGTACCAAGGGGAGCCGGCGATCCTCATCATGCCCCCGTAGATGGGCAGAACGACGAGATAGTAGACGCGGCCATGAGCGTTGGCAGACGCCATGGTGGAGCCCCAGATCCCGAGGCGCATGCCGTGGAAATCGGACCCCATGTCGTCGGCGTTGCCGTAAGGGAGGCCGATAAAGTCTGACATCCGGACGATGGCCACGAGTAGGACCATCGCCCAGAGGAAGGAGTTGCGGTTGAACGGGATCACTAGAAGGTCAGTTTCAGAGCGCCCTGCCAGGAGCGGGGCGGGTCCTGACCAGTGATTGTACCGAAGGCGCCGGAAGTGACGGTAGTGTTGGGGTTCGAGAGGTTGGCGTAGTTGGCGACGTTGAAGGTCTCGGCGCGGAACTGGAGGCGCCACCGCTCGGTGATGGCGAAGTTCTTGATGAGGCCAAAGTCGATGCGGGCCTGGATGGGTCCGCGAATGCCATTGAACCGGATGGGAAACTGGCGCAGGTTGGAGGCGAGCTGAAGCGCGTTATTGCGCTCGAAACCGGCGTTGACGTTGAACCACTGATTGACGCTGCGCTCGCCGCGGGGCAGGGCGACGTTGTCGAGGTCCCCGTTGAAGATGACGTTGCCGAAGCCGAGCGGGGCGCCGGATTGGTACTGCATCGCGCCGTTCAACTGCCAGCCGCCGGCGATGCCATTGAGGACAGGATTCCAGGATCCGCCCCAATGGCGGCCCTTGCCGAAGGGGAGTTCCCAGATGCCGGAGGCGGTAACGCGCTGGGTGCGGTCGAGGTCGGAGATAACTTCATAGGGCCGGATGTCCTGGGCATTCAACATCTCGGTGGCCTGCATGTTCTTAGACCAAGTGTAGGAGAGTTGGGTGGTGAAGCCCTTGCTCATGCGCTTCTCGACTCGCATTTGCAGCGAGTGGTACCACGCATAGCCGATTGGATCGTAGATGTTCACGTTGTCGAACTGGGGGAAGGGCCGGAGGATGCTGTTGCGATTCGTGTTGGCCCCAAAGATGGGATTGGTGCCGCGCAACGGATTCGGGAAGTTCTGACCCAGGAAGTTGATGGTGGCTTGGTCGCGAACCGGGCTCTTCGACAGGTATTGCTCGGGAATGAAGTTCATGTTCCGCAGAACATTCAGCCGGGTGGAGCGATTGCCGACATAGGAAGCCTCGAGCAGGAAGCCGGCGACGAGGGTCCGTTGGAAGCCGAGGCTCCAGCGTTGGGCGTAGGGATTCAGCCGCCGGTTCGGGAAGGCATTGACGCTTTGGCCGAGGTTGGTGCTGAGGCCGCCGGCGGCGCCGAGCGGTTGGTTTAGGCCGTTGGGAAAAGGGTTCGAGAGCGTGGCCGGATAGGTGAGGCCGTTGTCGAGCGACGCCTGAATGGGGGTGTTCAAGCTAAAGCCGGCGGGCTCGGTATTGGTATAGAGCGTGCCGAGCGGGGCGGTGAAGATGCCATAGCCGGCGCGGATCACGGTCTTCGGATCGAACTGGTAGGCGAGGCCGAAGCGGGGCATGACGTTGCCTTTGGCCGTCTCCCAATAGCCGCGGGGGTTGCCTCCGGCGTTTACAAAGGTGAGGCCGCCGAGGACGCGGAACTGGCTGGCGGGAAGCTCCGGGATGGGCGCGGCAGCATACTGGGCGCGGGCCTGCGCTTCGATGGGATTGGAGGTGGTGGAGTCGAAGTTGCGGACGGCACGGTTGTACCGTTCGGTGGTGGCGGACTCGACTTCGTAGCGCATGCCGAAGTTCAGGGTGAGCTTCGGGGAGACCTTGTAGTCGTCCTGGACGTAGAAGCCGTAGATGGAGTTGCGTTCGGCGTAGGAGGCGACGATGCCCATGTTGCCGGCGGGGATGCCGAGGAGGAAGCTGGCGATTTCACCGCCAACCTGCGGCGGGGCAGCGGTATCGAGCGGGCCGCGGGTGAAGGTGGAGTTGAAGCTGAGGTCGGGCGAGGAGCTATTGGGGAAGCGGTTGCGGTTCTCGCGAAGGTTCCGCCAGTCGAAGCCGAAGCGGACGGTGTGCTTGGACTTGTTCCAGGTGACGGTGGAGTTCAGGTTGTGGATGAGCGAGGCGGTAGTGCCATCGCCGGACTCCCAGTTGGAGACGCCGGACCAGGGCGCGACGTTGGTGCGCGGGAAGGTGGCCACGGACTTATCGATGGAGTTGACGAGGCTGGGCGCGAAGCCGAGGCTGGCGAGGTCGAAACCCTTCGACACGCGGCGTTCTGGGAACTCCTGCTGCGTGAGGCCGTAGCGGACGTTGAGGAGCAGGGTGGGGTTGATGACGTAGACGTCGTCGAAGGCGGCGCCACGGTTGACGCGGTTGAGGATGATGCCGGTGATGTTGTCGGGGCCGAAGAAGCGGTTCTTGTCCTCCTGCCAGTAGTCGCGATGGAGGCGAACGAAGATGCGATGGTTTTCGGTGAAGGCGTGGTCGACGCGGCCGATGTTGGTCCAGTAGGTTTCGAGGGCCTTGCCGGAGAGGAAGAAGTTGTTGCGGAAGTCAGCGGTGCCGGGCTGATTGGGTTCGGGCCAGGCTTTCAGCATGTTCTGGGCGACCGGGTCGAGGCGGGAGGTGGGGATGATGTTGCCGGGGAAGGGCTGGCGCTGGAAGCGGCCACCGGCGACAGCAGTGGTGGTGCGAGGGTCATAGACCTGGTTGTTGGCGCTGAGCCGGAGGAGGGGCGAGAGGTCGCCGCGGCGCATTTCGGCAGTGGGAACGGTGGAGATCTGGCTGCCGACGTTGGGGTCCCCGAAGAGGTTGGCTTCGAAGGCGTAGAACCAGAAGGTACGGTTCTTGCCGGAGTAGAGCTTGGGAATGGAGAGCGGAGCTCCGGCGGAGGCGCCGAAGCGGTTGTCCTGGTAGAGGGCGAGCTTCTGGCCGGCGCGGTTCTGGAAGATGGTGGGGGCGTCGAGTTTGGAGTGGCGGAGCCAGTGGTGGAACTCGCCATGGATATCGTTGGTGCCGGACTTGGTTGTGACGTTGACGTTGGAACCAAGGGAGAAGCCGGCGGAGGCGTCGAAGGCGCTGGTCTGGACCTTGAACTCGGCGATCGAGGTTTGAGGCGGGGAGAAGGCGACGCGTGGGGCGGTGCCGTCGGAGTAGACGTTGACGACGCCGTCGATGGTGAAGTCGTTGTTGTTATTGCCGGTGCCGTTGGTGCCGAACTGGCTGGGGGCGGCGTTGAAGGGGGCTTTGCGCAGGCGGAGGTTGGTGCCGTTGACGGTGCCGGGGGCGAGGTGGACGAGGT
>LNFM01009733.1_pt1 | contig 13838 bp, 13 predicted proteins | sample 596031 | NCBI WGS metagenome assembly LNFM01 (sample SAMN04254537, study PRJNA301005) | activated carbon metagenome | isolation source: dual media filters at the Ann Arbor, Michigan drinking water treatment plant | place: USA: Ann Arbor
AAGTCAATGAAATCAACGATCTACCAACACCACCTCCGCGCCAGTGCTAGCTTTTCGTACCGTCACTTATTGCACTGAAAACGAGGAGACCCCGCCCAGCACGTTCTCGCTGGTGAAACCGTGCAGGCGGTGTGCGCTCTCGCTCCACTCGGTGATCCTGCCGGTGGCGTCCAGGAAGAAGATGCAGGAATCCTGAAGTGCCTCGGCCATGAGGCTGTACCGGCGCTTTGTGCGGGTCAACTCGGCAGTGCGCCGCACAACTCGGGCTTCCAACTCCATGTTGGCGTGCAGCACCAGGTCCTCTGTACGCCGCCGCTCGGTCACGTCCTCAATCTCGATGAAAACCCCCCGCACCCCTTCCTCTGGGTCGCCGTCGGGAAGCACGCAGCATTCGAGGTACTGGGTAGACCCATCCTGGGCCTGCTTCTCGATCAGGAAGGTTTGTTTGTCGCCAGAGAGAGCCTGAATCACGCGCGGCAGCATCTCGCGCACTTCATCTGAAGCAAAGCAGACCTCAAAGGTGCGCCCCAACAAGATCTCTCGCCGGGCGCCGACGTGCGCGCAGAGCGCACGATTCACGAAACGACAGGTCAGATCGGCATCGAAGTAGCCTTGACGGGCGGTGGTGCGGTCCGTGATCGAACGCATGCGCTCGGTGCTGTCCAGCAGCTCGTCCATCTGGCGAGCACGCTCGGTGATGTCTGTAAGGGCCATCGCACAGGCAAGGAACTTGCCCGCCGGCGACCGCACAGCAGAGGCCGCTGCCAACAGCGCCATCTGAGAGCCGTCAACACGGGTCAGCTTGAGCTCAAAGGAGGGCGGCAGCAGATCCTTCTGCACCGACTCGACGGCCAACTGCACGGCATCCTGCGCTGCAGGGCTATCCAGGCCCAGTGCACTCTTGATGTCGCTTGCGCTGATGGTCTTGCGCATGCCGCTACCCAGCCAGCGCTTGAGTGTCGTGTTGGCCTGCAGCACGTTCGCATCTCCGTCCAGCAAGAGCACCGCGCAGGGTGCCTGGTCGAGCGCCAGCTGCGCCAACTCGGCTGGGGAGTACCCGGTGAGCACCCCGCTCACATCACTCTCCGGTGAAGGATTCAGCAGCCCCGCATTGATTGCAGATATCGCCTCGCGGCCCTCGATGGGGAGGTTTTCAAAGGACATGAGAGAAATGTATGTAAACCGAACACCGGATACACCTGGCTATCTTGTGAACAACCAGGCGTTGAGGCGGGCTACGAACGAGTCACCGGCAGTGCGGTGGAGGACAAAACTGGATGAAAGCCGCTTCGGATTTGTGCTTCATCGTGAGACAGATGACCGCGGAGAAAAATTCGCTTGAGGCACGGTAACGGCGAAAGTTCACTCCCCCTTTCACATTGTTGACGAGTGGAAGGTGGCCTCGAACCAACGCGAGCTAGAGGGAGCTTTGGCCGCCAAAACTTAACAGAAATCCATGTCCGTCAATATGCATACTGCATACAGATGAGTACATACGTACCAGTTACGGAGGGCGGGGTGGATCAAGCGTATACAAAAGATGATGTGGTTCGCATCGCTTGTAGCGTGCGCCGCCCACCAATACCATCAACCCCGTCTTGGATCTCATCCAGCACGCGGCCTTTTTGGTCGCCCTCAACCTTCTGCTCCGCCTGGAGCAACCCACCCGACCGGGAACTACTCCCGGTCAGGGCGGTGGTTCATCGGTCCTTCAACCCATCAAGGACTCACATGCAAACCACCCAAACCAACCTGTCTGCTACCACCGTGCGGGCCAACGTCAACGAGCGCGCGTTCTTCAAGTCCATGCGGCACCTGTTCTCCTCCAGCTTCTCCGTCATGGGGGAGATGGTCCAGAACGCCAGGCGCGCGCAAGCGACCCACATCGCCATCACCTGCGACAGCAGCACGCGCGTGATCACGATCAGCGACAACGGCATGGGCATCGACAAGTTCGACGTTCTGCTCGATCTGGCCACCAGTGGCTGGCAGAGCACCGAAACCCAGCTGAGTGAGCGTCCCTTCGGCATGGGCTTCTTCAGCTCGTGCTACGCAGCCGATCGCGTCGTCGTGTTGTCCAAAGGCAAGCGCCTGGAGATCACGCAAGAGGATGTGATCGAGCAGCGCACGCTGCAGGTCCACCCGATGACCAGTGCTGAACTTGCCTCCATGGGCGAGTGGGTCACCCGCATCGAACTGCACGGCGTCAATGGTGACTTGCTGCGCAATGTGGAGCTGCCCCGACCCGCCATCGAGATGTTTCACCAAAAACTCGGTGATCTGGTGAAGGGCTTCCCCTTGCCGATCAGCTTCAACGGCGTGGATCTCCCCCGCGAAAGCTCTCAAGAAGCACTCAAGGACATCGGGGTGCACACCGCGGTGGGGTTTGTTGCTGTGCGCAACAAGCTCTTTGCTGCCGGCCTCAAGAACAACCTGCAGCCGCCCACCCGGTCCAACATGCGCCTGTACCTGCAGGGACTGCCGATCGAAGCGCCCGAGCTCTACTATGGCCCCGACAACGAGTACGTGGTCCACCTGGACTCGTCGCTGTTCATCGCACAAATGCCCGACCGCACCCATCTCTTCGATTCGGAGAAGCAAGTCGCAGCGGTGCAGCACGCGCTGATCGAGCTGGTTCGTAACCGGCTGGTGCAGGAAAAAGCCAGCCTATCGGCGGAAGAGTTCGTCCGCGACTACTGGGACTTGGCCCGCACGTTCAACATGAAGCAACTCTTCAACGATGTGCCCTTCATCCCCTACCGGATGTTGTCCGAAGTCGCTTCGGTGGCACGATCAACCGACTACCAGGACGTTCTGGTGGTGTGTTGCGACCACCTGCGCGGCCAGGAAAAGCTCATCAGCTACGAGGACATCAAAAGTGGGCGCGTCAGCGTCTGGCGCAATGCACCAGGGTGCGCAACTGAAGATCCCTTCGCCGCTGTGGCTCTGAAGCTCATGCAGGAGCTGGGCATCAAGGACGTCAACACGCTCCAGATGTCCGAAGACCACTGGCTGAAGCAGGTTTGCCCCAGCTACGCCGACCTGGTCTTCCAGGTGGAGATCGAAGAGGCTGGCAAGCAGCAAGTGGAGTTCTGCTGGCAATCCAGCAACGCAACCATCCGCGAGGCGAAAGCCGCGACGGTGATCGTGACTTCAACCGTGGACCCGGATTTCCGAATGGAACACCGGATCGAAGCGGACTGGCTGATGTTGCCTGTCGAGGAGCCTGAAGAGGCGGCCGAGAAGCGCTTCGGCTACGAAGATCAGAACTACACCTGCTGGATCCTCGGCGGCGGAACCACCTGGCGTGACCACCCCGTCAACGTGCTGGCCACCTTCACCGACAACAACGACCAGTTCGTCGAGGATTGGGAATCGGACGCGAAGAACGACTGGGACAACAAGCTCGCCGTGCTGCGTGACCACCACCTCAGCTGTACGGTCGAACGCATCCTGAGCCGGGAGTATCCCCAGTTCAGCGACAACAACCTGGGGCAACTCGCGCTGGTCCGTCTGTGCAAGTACGGTTCGCCCGGTGCCAGCGAGCCGCTGCATTACTCCAGTCCGCGCACCGAGAGCCTGGAAGTCAACGATGACATGCTCTTGCGCATCTGCGCCCAGTTGCAGAGCATCTGCGGTGTGGATGTGAGCGCAGAGCAGCTGGGGGAAGCCCTGTGGAACGCAGTTCGCCCTGGTGAACTGGTCGATGGCGAGCTGAACGGCTCGTACCACCGCAACGCGATGCTCGTGAAGGTCAAGGCCAACTGAGCTAGCGCCATGTGACAAGAAGTCACTTCTGAGGAGCCCTGAATGCCGAGCGCATTCGGGGCTTTTCTCATTTTGGAGGCCACCTGGTGCTCGGACGCTGGATTTGACAGCGCCTCTTTCTCCGATAGTTTGACTCCCATGCAACTCGATCTCTTCACATCGGTTCTTGACTCGTACCTTCACGGTGGGCTTTTGAGCAACGCAACCCTCTACGGTCAGCTGATCGAACGTGGCGCGATGTACGCCAGCTGCTCGATCAGCTTCCCCCGATGGAAAACTTCACAGTGCTGCGCCCTGAAGAGCATTTCTGCAGGGAGAACCTCTGTGCCATGGGGGACAAGGATGGCCCCTACTACCACGACCACGACCACCTCAACATCCGCGGTGCGGAGTTCGTGAGCTCCTGGCTGGCCAAACAACTCGCTGAGGCCCAGCAGGCTCACTAACCGGTGGGCAAGGCTCAGCGCTGGGCCACCATTGCCAAGATCACGCCCCCCAGCGTGCAGCCCAGCCCAAGCACAAACACCCCTGTGCGCGCCCACCAGAGCGCGCCAGCGGGCTTTTTGCCCTGCAGGTAGACGTGGATGCAGATCCCCGAGAAAAAGGCTGTCAGCGTCAGCCCCATGGTGTACAGGCCCAGCGGCAAGGTCTGTTGAATCACCAGGGGCACGCCGGTGGCGGCGTTGGGAATGGCCACCTCGCCTGTGACGAGTGCCACCAGCGCTTTGGAGCCCATGAGGATCACGCTGATGGTGTGAGCCACCACCGCAAACGCAACCACGTACCTGGAGCGTTGAACGGTCGGTTCGGATAGGTGGTGCTGGGCGGACATGGGGTGGGCGAGGGCAGTCGCGTCATGCTGGGCCATTGTCATTGACCCGCATCGCTTGCTCCCCCCGGACAACGCGCGGAAACTACTCGTTGTCCGTCCTTTCGACGCACGTGCCCACCGTTCCTCGGTCTGGGCGCATTTACCAACCCGTTCGGGGCTTCCATGCCCTGAAGGGCGAGGAAGCCCCTTTTTCAAAGGGCTTTCCCCATGAAACAACATCTCTCGCTCCTGGCCAGCCTGGAGCAGATCTCGGCCATCCTGGTCCTGCGGTCCATCTTCCCCTGGGAGGTGCTCATGCTGGACTCGGAGGACGGCGTCGCTGCGCAGGAGCGCCCTGACGGCGCACGGCTCCTTCATGACGAATCAGGCAATCCGCTGATGACAGCGCGCATGATCGGCGACGACATCGAGCTCGACATTCAGAACTGGCTCATCGAGCAACCCCAGGCCGCCCTGTCGCTCATGCTGCAGGCGTTGGGGGTCACCAAGTCGGTCTTCCGTCTGGATGCTGAAACGCTGTATGACCGGGTTCTGAGCCTGGACAACGCGTGGGTGCTGCTGCGCAACCTCAAGGCACTGCCGATTGAGGAGCGAATCGAGACCGCTGAAAAACTGATCACGATCGGTTCCGAGTGGCACACACTGCGAATGGCGCAATTCGAGATGCGCCTGAAGCCCTCCCAGAAGGCACGCATCGAAGCCTTGGAGCAGCTGGTCAATGACCCCAGGTGGCTCGGTGACGCACTCGGACGCGTGGAGCTCAACGGCGAGCCCCGCGGCTCAGCAATGACGCTCCAGGTGCACGGCCGTGATTACCCAAGCGAGTTGGCCGTGATCCAGTTGAACTGGAACGTGGCACAACCCCTGACCGCTCCGGTGGCAGCTGGTAAGCCGGCAAGCCGCAAGGTGCTCGGTGTGGCGGTGGGAGCCTCCATGCTGCCGCGCGCGACACGAATCGACCCGAAGATCATCGCAGTGCTGCAGGGCGCCTCGGTGACGGGCAGCGAGGTGCGCATCGTTGAGCGCCTGACGCCCGCCTGGTACAAGAAAACAGCGGAGGTGCTCTGTGAGCTCGGTGGCCAGTGGTCGACATCCAAGCAAGCGCATGTGTTCTCCAGCTGTCCTCGTGACGCGCTGGCGCAGCTGATCACCACCGGCGAGCTGCTCACCAGCAAGGACTATGAGTTCTTCCCGACGCCGCCCGAACTGGTGCGGCGCCTGCTGCTGCAGACCGGCCTGCAGGCCGGGATGACGGTACTGGAGCCTCAAGCCGGATCCGGCGCCATCGCCCTGGCTGCGGCCGAGGTGGTGGGCAAGGACAACGTGACGTGCTACGAGCTGATGCCCCGAAACGTGGAGCGGCTGATGGAGCATGGCTTCAAGATGGAGGGAGCGACGGACTTCCTGCAGGTGAAGCCCGAACCACGCTTCTCCGCCGTGGTGATGAACCCTCCATTTTCTGGAGGCAAGGACATCGCCCACGTTGAGCATGCGATGAAGTTCCTCGTCCCAGGTGGCCGGTTGGGTGCGATCACATCCACTACCTGGCAAACGGCCAACAACGCCAAGAGCAGTGCGTTCCGTGACTGGGTCAGCGAGCACGCCATCGACGTGATCGAGATCGAGCGCGGAGCGTTCAAGGACTCGGGCACTGATATCCCCACCGTGATGCTGGTGCTGCAGGCGCCGGTCGTGGGAGATCACGAAGCCAGCTTCGACGACGCCAGCGACACCGGTTGCAACACCGAGACCGATGTCATGGAGGCGCTGCAGGCGGCATTCCTCTAAACCACTGAAAACGACAAACCCCCCACTGGCAAGACGCCGGCTGGGGGGTTTTTCGTTGGTCGGTCCGGCCGGCGTGGAAGGCGAGAACTCAAGCGGCGGTGTGGCCGTCGGCCACCGGCAGGACGATCTTGGGCAGCACAGCCACATCGCTGCGTGAGGCGAGAAACACCCGCTCGAACTCCCCGACGCTCAGATAGCTCAACTGAATACTGTGCATCTTGGTCATCTCCAGCACCACTTCCAGCTCGGCGTCTGAGGGGGTGCAGTAGCGCCAGACACCAGAGGCCATGCTGCGCTCGCGCACGCCTTCCAACGCGGCGAAGGCGTCATCCCAGATGACCGACATGCCCTTGACCACGCCCATGCGCTCCACGCGCCTCGACACCACACACGCCATGCGCAGGTCTTGCCAGGCGTGCGCCGATCGCTCAGGCACGGTGAGTTCCTTCATGGAGCGACCGAGCGACTCGGCCAGCCCGCGCACGGTCTCTGGTGGGAGTTTGGCCACACGCGAGGAGGCCACGGCGATCGTGTTGATCGCAGGTTTCCACTTGGGTTGGAACGGTTTGCTGCGCTTCTTGCTGCCCACGGTTCAAGATCTTTTCGACGGGATACAGGTCAGGCCAGATATGGGCCCATGGCTTCGATGTGGGCTTGTGCTGCACGAAAGAGTTGGGGCCGCTGCTCCTGGAACTGGGCTGCAGCGTGCGCGGCGGCCAACTGCGGGGCCAGTTCGGAGGTTCTGGCCAGCTGGTCCGCTTCATCGGACAGAGCCTCGTCAAAGGCCATGCTCAGCAGGCGTTTCACAGTTTCCCTGGAGGGTTGCCCGAGGGTGCTGAAGTGGCTAGCCGAGTGACGCGCCAGGTACGCAATCCGCTCGGGCGGGGGGAGAGCGCCCAGCGGCCCCGCCTTCATGTGCGCGAGAATGGCCTTGTGGCGCTCGGCTATGTGCTTCTCTGCCGTCTTTTTGATCTCCACGGACTTCTTCAAGCGGGAGGTCATCTCCTCAAGAAGACCGATACATCGGTACATGGTTTCCGACTCGGCCGCATCGAGGATTTCGTAGGCGGCTATCCCGCGCAGGACGGTGATTGCGCGCTTGGTATTCGTGGCGATACGCCTCTGCTCGTCGGCAGATTCAAGCGGTCGCTTGGCAATTTCTTGTGGCGATTTCATGGAGGCATTAGAGCGCCAAACTGCATTCTTGTTGGCGTTCGATGGGTAACAGCCGATCCCGTTTCCAGATGGCCAGCCCGGCGCGCACCAGCTGCAGCGAGGCACCCCGAACCTGCCGCCACGAGACATCCAGCTCGAAGGCCGCGTCCATCTCCTGCACCGGTAACAGGCGATGCAAGCGCTCGGACAAAGACTGTACCGGCACCGAGCCAATCGAGCGCACGTGGTACTTCACCCCGGCTTCGTCTGCCGCGGCCATGAGTTCGTATGCGTCGTACCCGCCGTGGCGCGCCAACAGCCCGATCAGGACGCCCACGAACCGAGGGCCGTGGGCTTCGTCGCCAGGGGTGAGCCGGTGCGCAGCTTCGTGCAGGATGACCCAGCGGTTGCGCGCCCACTTCGGCAGGGTGATGCGATGATCCCAATGAGCGAGCGCACTGCGCTGCCCCCAGCTGGGACGCTCGATCGTGGGCATGGGCACCCGCGATCTCCCGTAGCGGCCTCTCTCGGCCGCCCAGATGGGCGCGAGGAACTCTGAGCACTCCGCGAGGGTTTCGAATTCGGAATAGGTGTGGCGGTGGATGCCAACCTGCCCGTCAACCATCCGGGTGAGGTTCGTGCTGGCGGCCTTCTCCCACGCATACACCCGGGAGCGTTGTCGATCTCGCTGATTGCACATCTGAGTACTCCGCTCACTCGCCTTGGCGGCGGAAGTCCCACGGTGGGGTGGGCTGGGCGTCGCGCCACAGGCCAATCCCGGCTTCGCGCGCCTGTTGCTGGGCAAGCGCATACCGCTGGCGGTCGAGGACCGACTGATCCCGCTGGTAGAACATGTAGTGCCACGCCAGCCCGCGGGTGACCATCTCAAGGTTCACGTCCTGGCCACCTTCGAAGACCACGCCGAGCAGGCGCCCGTAGCGGTCCTCCTTGTTGAAGCGAACTTCCACTTGCCGGCCGGCAACAAGGTCAGCCAAGCCGCGCTTGGACACATTGCCGAAAGCCTGCCGCGACTCGGGTGCGTCGATGCCCTGCAGGCGCACTTTGTGCTGCTGGAACGATTCATCCAGTACGGTGATGGTGTCGCCATCAGAAACGCGGATCACCCGACCGGTCAGGGTGCCAGCCCAGAGGTGGGAGAAGGAGGTGGCCAGCACGACAAGCATGACCAGGCGGCTCATCCAGCGCGGCACGCCGAGCATGCGAGGTGCGGAATACAGAAGGAAGTTTTTCATGGGTGATTGGGGTTGATGCGGCAGGGCTTCAATCAATACTTGCATCGAACAGACCGAAGTCAAGGTCAGCACAGATGGGCGGCGCACCAACTGGATTCGAATCGCCTTGATGGCATCTGCTCAGGTGTAGAGCTGCTTCAAGAATAGGCAGGCGAGACGCTCCCACGGGTCATCCAACACGGGGAATACCCCCCGAAGACCGGGGAAGCGGACACCGTACGGGCCTCCTGATCGTGAGGCGGTTGCGGCCTGGTCGCCATCGCTTGTGCACCAGGTACCCCCGTCTGAAAATCCGCCCTGTATTCGTCCTTGACGACATCGCATCTGTGCCCTCGGGCCAGACAGCATTCAACGGGCATCTGCCCACACCAAACACCCCGGCTCGCCCGGGGCACATCAACCCCGCGAGGTACCAGCTGCCTCGTGGTGGCTGGTCTTCGCTCGCATGGAGTTATCACATGCAAAGCGAAATGTTTGAGGAAACGCGGAACGAGGAGGATACGGCGCAGACACGCACCGTCGGCCTCACCATTCCGCTGTACAAGGAAACACCAGTGGCGCGAGCCATGCGCCGTATCCGAAGCGTGATGCTCAAAGGTATGGCGCCTGTCGTGGCCTACTCCTCGGGAAAGGACTCCAGTGCCTTGGCGGCACTGGTGCTGAACGCAGCTCGTGAGATGCGCGAGAAGGGCGAGCATCCGATGCCTGTGATCGTGGTCCACGCCAACACGGGTGTCGAACAACCGGAGATCACTCAGCTGGCACTTGACGAGTTGGTCAAGATGAAGACCTATGCCAAGACGCACGGGCTCGAGGTCGATGTCAGAGTGGGGCATCCAACGCTCTCTGCATCGTTCCCTGCGCGCGTGATCGGTGGCAGAGCACTGCCCGCATTCCCTGACTCGCGAGGGGACTGCAGCATCTCCTGGAAACAGGACGTGACGGCAAAGCTGATGGACCAAGCATTCAAGGACCTGGGCATGCGAGATGATGTTCAGGACATCATCGTGATGACCGGTGTTCGCCAGGATGAATCGGTTGCGCGTGCGCAGAAGATCAAACTGAGAGGAGAGGTCGCTGAAGGCGTGTGGGAGAACGACCACGGCAAGCTTCGCGCTTCACCCATCCTCGATTGGACCGTTGAAGATGTCTGGGAATTCCTGGGCTACTGTGCCGCTGGCATCGAGCCCTCGTTCAGCGACTTCAGTGACGTGATGAGGATCTACGCTGCCAGTGGCGGCGACAGTTGCGTCATCGTTGCAGACATGAAGATGGCGGGGCACCAGAAAGCATGTGGGAGCCGTCATGGATGCTGGGCGTGCACACGTGTTGCTGCCGACAAGTCCATGGACAACATGATCGCGTCCGACACGAAGCGCTACGGGTATCTCAAACCCTTGGCCGCCCTGCGAAACTTCATGAGCAACACACAATATGACTGGTCGCGAAGACAGTTTGTGGGTCGCACGGTGGATGCGGACGGGCACATCACCATTGCCGCAGACACCTACTCGCCGGACATGCTGGCCGAACTGCTGGCCTACACGCTCACTGCGCAGATCGAGTCAGGCGTTCAGGTGATCTCCTACCAGCACCTGGTCGCAATCGATGCACGTTGGTCGTTGTACGGTCTGGCAGCACCATTCACTGCGTTGAAGATCTTCTTCGAAGTGATGAATGGCAAGCGAAGCCGTGCCCCGGAAGTTGCCCGGTTCCCCAAAACACCGGTACCGCGGATTGGCAAGATCTACGTGGGCCGCCAATGGGAAGTGCTCGATGGGCCCAACAGCCTCAGCGGCTTGCGCGACGTGTCGCGGGAGCTCCATGCGGAGGAGTGCGGCCTTAACCTCAAGGTGCTCAGCAGCGGAAACATCGTGATCGACGATGAGTCGGATGAGGGCATGGAGGTCGACGAGGAGGGCGCCATCGACTTCGTGGAGTTCCTCGGCGAAGAGATGGTCGCGCAACACTGCAGGCCAGACCATCCTGACTGGGCTGCGGGCTACATGACCTATCTGGGCCACGGCACGCTGCAGATCGCCAAAGGACGATCCACCCAGGTGGATGCGATTCTGCGGCGCACCCGCTGGCGCCAGGCGAACAACCTGCACGGTCAGCGAACGGTTGAAGAGCTGCGCGAACGGTGCACAACACTGTTTGCGGAGCAACTTGAACTGCTCGCAGCTTGATGCTGCATACCGAAAGCCCCGTCCCTCACCGGACGGGGTTTTTTTTCGTCCGTCAATCGCTCAGGTCCAGTCTGCCAAAAGCGTTCTACACAGGGGCGCCAACGATGGGAAACCCCCGTGATACGTCACCCTCGACAGGGCGCTTACTCAAAAGAATAGGGCGGTGCAGCAGGCAACGTCATGGGCAGTACCCATAGGTTGCGGCAGCGCATGACAAGCGAGAGCCAACCTCCCCAACAAGGATCACATGTTCAAGAATCTCTTCATCTTCAAGATCAACGCTGGCTGGGACATCACCCATGAACAGGCCATCGAGGCGGTGGAGACCCATCGTTTCCAACCCACGCTGCCCACGCAGGACAAGTCCTTTGGCTGGGTGGAGCCCCGAGGTGAAGACCACGCCCAACTGGTCGAGTCGGTCGACGGGCAGCTGATCCTCAAACTGATGGTGGAGACGCGGGCGGTGCCCGGCGGCGCGGTGCGCAAGAAGGCGAAGGAAGAAGCCGACAGGATCGAGGCTGAGACGGGCCGCAAGCCGGGGAAGAAGGAGACGGCCAGGCTGCGCGAGGATGCGCTGCTGAGTCTGCTGCCCAACACCTATCCCACGCAAAGCAGCTTCTGGGTCTGGATCGACCGCGAAAACGGCTGTGTGGCCATCGACGCCAGTTCGCAGGGCAAGGTGGACGATGTGGTCACGGCACTGGTGCAGGCCTTCGGTGGCATGGCAATAACCCAGCTCAAGACGGCACTCACCCCTTCCACCGCCATGTCGCAGTGGCTGCTGGGGTTGGAGCATGGCGAGGCCCCCGAGAACTTCAGCGTGGACCGCGACTGCGAACTCAAGTCCACCGACGAGGAAAAGTCCTCCGTCAAGTTCAACCGTCACAACCTCGACTGTAAGGAGGTGCGCAACCACCTCATGCAGGGCATGGCGCCGACCAAGCTGGCGCTCACCTGGGGTGATCGCGTGTCTTTCCAGCTGACGGAGACGATGGTGCTCAAGAAGCTCACGTTCCTCGATGGCGTATTCGAGAGCCTCCCGCAGGACCGCGATTCGAGCTTCGACGGCGATGTGGCGCTGTTCACCGGTGAGCTCAAGAAGCTGATTCCCGATCTGGTCGATGCCCTCGGCGGCCCGCTCGCCGAATCCGTGGACCAGGGTGCAACCGACAACGCCTCAGGCGATATCAACGACGCATCGGCCAACCAGGTCGACGCAACCGAGGAGGCCACAGCATGAGCACCATGACCAAGATCGCTGCAGCTGCCTTGCTCGGCGGCGCATTCGTGAGCACCCCGGTCCTGGCGATGAAGCCCATGGGGTTCGATGAAGCCATGGCACAGGCCGGCAAGGACATGGCTACCCACTGCAAGGGCAACAAGGACGGTACCGGAAAGAGCAAAGGGTGGTTCTTTGTGACCGCAGACGCCGCTTTACCCTTCAGCGTTTCGGGCAAGCCGTTCCTTCAGCTGTCGATCGATGACGGCCTGCTCATGCACTTTGTTGGACCGCTTTCCAAGCCCGTCACCGCTGCACAAGCCAAAACCGTGGTCGGCCGGTCGTTTTGCATCCAGTACCAGGAGTGACAAAGGACAGTCCGCGGGAGCCACCCATCGTCTTCTGGCCGTGGATGCACCTCGGCGGCTGTCCGGAAGCTCTGCAGGGGGCTGCAGGTCCACCAGAGCCGCAGAAACAGGAGGGCAGGGCAGACAACGACCCACCAACCCCCCGTTGACGGGCCCGGCCCACGCCCGGCCCGCCCCAAAAATCCATGGATGCCGCTCCCGGCAGTTCCTCGGCCCGTGCCCGGGGCGGGGGCGGCCACAAGGAACACGCCATGGACAACCCCAACAGCTCCGACTTTGACCTCGAAGGCATCGATCTTGAGGATTTCCTCGCGCATCCGCACTGGGAGGTGATGGACAGCGAGCCCGACGCCCTGGCGCGCCAACTCCCCAAGCGGGCGACCAAGTTCTGGCGCACCACCATCCTCACCTGGATCTACCTGCAGCGCGGCGTGGCCACCTTCGTGGAGCTGGCTGACCGCCTGGACGACGTGGAGAGCGTGTCGATGCGCAAACGCATGCTGCGCCGGGTGCTGCGCAGCATGGAGAAGTCCAGGCTCATCACCATCGTCAACTTCCCCGACGAAGAGGGCGAGGCCTTTGACGAAGGCGATGAGGTGGTCGGAGGCTCCAGCGTGATCAGCATCACCTGGACCGGCATGGTCTGGATGCGCCGCGCCTGGAACGCTCGCATGAGTTTGGCCAAGACCACCAGCCTGGAGGTGGCGCACGAGACCATCTGCGAGGAAGAGGACTCGATCAAGGGCAACGACTTGTACTGGGTGGAGAACCTCAATGGCGCAGACCGAGAGGGCGTCAAGGTGGCAATGCGCGAGATCAAAACCAAGCACCCGCGCATCAATTCGGTCTTCGATCTTGGGAGTTTCCAGAAAAAGTAACGCAGAACCGCATGTTCCGGGTGGTTTCGCGGGGTTGTCCCCGTGTTGCCCGACCCACCGAACGGCACATGCGGTCTGAGAATTTAGTTTCTGCAACAAGACCGCCGTGGCCGGAGCCACAAAGTTATGACCACCACCGCGCAACCTTCCTCGCTGGCCGCCCGGCTCATGATCGGGGGGAGGGTGTTTGGTCAACGAGAGGTCGATGACCAGGCGCACATCGCCGAGGTCCAGGAGGCTATGGTGGCGGCCCGAGAACGCTTCGGCCACGCGCTGTGCCTGTGCCGGCGCCAGCCTCTGAAGCTGCAGGTTCGCCTGCGGGAATCGAAGTTCCACCTCGCCGTGTGGCCCCACGAAGGCCCGCTTCACGATTCGGAGTGCGCGTTCT